>ENA-ORXD01000697-ORXD01000697.1-sediment-metagenome-genome-assembly--contig:-NODE-697-length-37915-cov-8.384428_pt1 | contig 37915 bp, 29 predicted proteins | sample MGYA00237862_ERZ511471 | MGnify/ENA metagenome assembly ERZ511471 | reverse complement strand
ACCTGCACCTGACGATGTCGTTATGGAAACACCGGCTACCTTACCTGCCAGTGCATTTCCAAGGTTGATCTCCTTAATCGTTGTAATTGCATCCATATCTAATTGCTGGGTCGAATATGTCAGGGTACGTTTACTCTTTTCCAGCCCCAGAGCAGTTACAACTACTTCCTCAAGTTTAAGAACATCAGGTTCAAGATTGATATCAATAGCCGTACGGCCTTCAATATTAACCTTCTGTGTGAGATAACCAATGAACGAATACACCAGTACTGCATCCATTGACGGAACTTCAATGGTATAACTGCCATTTAAGTTGGTTATAGTACCCCGAGTTGTGCCTTCAACGACAATATTCGCACCTGGTATAGGCTCACCGGTTGAGGCATCGGTAATACGCCCCGTGATAATATTGGGCTGATCAGCCAGAGGATTGGAAACAGGAGTAAGTACAATCACATTGTTTTCCAGAATCTTATATGTAACCGTACTGAGAGATAAAATTGACGACATGATCTCATCAATTTTCTGGTTTCGTGCCATAATCGTTACTACCTTGTTTAAATCCTGAAAATCATCACTGTAGAAAAAGCGGAAATTGCTTTGTCCTTCAATGATCCTCAGGGTTTCTTTCAGCGTTTTACTTTCAACAGACAGGGTCAACCTGGCTTCCTGTGAATAAAGGCTGGCGGAAACATTAATAGTTGTCAGAATTGTCAGTAGTAAGAGAAATTTCATGATAAGAACGGATTTAAGGTTGTTTTTTAAAAAGAACAATACAATCCTTTTACAATAATTTTTCATAGTTTTGTAGAACTTTTGGTTAAATAATTGTTTTTAGATATTCTTTTGCAGAAGAATATCTTTAAATGAACGGGGACCGGGTTATTTTTAACCCGGTTCTTTTTAACAGAAGGGTTTGTTCATAAGCATACTTTTTAGTTAGACATTCTGGTTTATTAAAGCTATATATGTGAACTTTAATTATATGCCGGTTTGTATCTTTCCCTGAGCTTCTTATCCATTTTAACTGTAACTCTGCCTGTATCTATCATGTAGTCGACAGGCAATGTCAAACGTAATATCTGAAATACCTGTTCCAGGGTTTCATTTTCAATGGTTCCGGAAAACCTGTATGTTTTTAACTCTTCCGAATCAATATTAATAGCTACATTATAACGTCTTTCAAGCATTACAGAGAGGTTGCCAAGTTTTTCACCTTCAATTATCCAGCGGGGATCTTTCCATGAAGTGTAGAGTTCGGTCTTTACATTCTGATCCTTGATTACGGGAATAGTGGGTAATATTTGAGGAGCAGCAGTTTTAACGTCTCTTCCTATATGTTGACCGGCCGCTATTTTCAACTCATCACTTGTAATAAGCCTGCTGTCAGAATAATAAGTAACGTTCTGTTTTGGTTGTAAGGTAATAGCAAAAGGTTTTAACTGTTCGTCCTTACCTTCTATCGTTATCTTACCCTTCACCAGGGTAGCGATCACTTTGTTTTCCTCCGGATAGGCTTTTACATTGAATGAAGTACCCAAGGCTTTAATAGTAATGTCTCCGGCACTTACCACAAATGGTTTATCAGGATTTGTTTTAACATCAAAAAAACCCTCTCCAACCAGTGTAACCTCCCTGGTTTGAATATTGAAATTATTACCATATTCCAGTGAACTTCCTGCATTCAGCCATACCGCAGTTCCATCGGGGAGCATTACCCTGCTCCTTGATCCCAAAGGAGAAAATATGGTTGTTGTTGAGGGTTCCAATTTAAATTCCTTTTTGGTAAACAGGGATGAAACCGATACACCGGCCAGAAATATCAACAACCATGAGGCGGCAATACGAATAATTCTTTGAATATTAATCTTTGGAGTGCTTTTGTGAACAGGAACAACATTACCGGAAATCAAATCCTTTTGAAGGGTTTTCCACATTTTGTTATCATCAAACCGGTTTTCTTTTTTTAACCGGTCCGACATTATCCAGGAAGCTTTAAGCTGCGTAAATAATTCCCTGTGAAGGTCGCTTTCAAGCAACCACTTTTTTAAACTCCGGATCTCTTCTTCACTGGCCGAACCCTGAAGATAATCAATGATCATATATTTTATCCGGTCACTGACGTTATCGTTTTCTTTCATATCTTTTTACTTCCTTAAATGTATGACAAGATTTTTTAAAGATGGGATTAGTTAATAATGAAAAATTATTGATGTATTTTTTAAAATAAATAGCTACGTTTTGTGTAATCGCTATTAATGATAGAAGTGGCGGGTGACAGGTGACAGCTTAAGAATAAAAGTCACCCGTCACTTGTCTTGTCACTTGTCACTTGTCACTTGTCACTAAATAAATAACACGCTCTTAAACAGTCATTTACCACAGATTGTTTCTGATGCTTTCCAGTGCTTTATAAAGATGTGCTTTTACAGTGTGCTCTGAGATTTTTAATTGCATGGCAATCTCTTTGTTGGATAAATTTTCCACCCTGCTTAGAAGGAATACTTTGCGGCACTGTTCGGGGAGTTCATTCACATATGCCATTATCCTCTGATCCATTTCAGCGGCTGTGATCCTCTCAATGATAAAATCATCAAATTCAAAATTTTCCTGAATTACTTCCCATGATTCCCCTGAAAGAAGCTTATTAACAGACGCCCGTTTTGTTTTATGCTTAATCAGGATATTAATGGCCTTATTTTTTACTGATTTAAATAAATATGATCTCAGGGAACCTCTTATTATTATCTTTTCCCTGTCCTGCCATATTTTCAGAAAAACATCCTGTACAACCTCCCGGGCAGTTGATTCGTCTTCCAGTAAAAATGTTGCATAATAACATAATTGGCTATTAATTTCCCTGAATAGTCCTTCAAGGGATTTTTCATCCCCTGCCTGTATTCCCTGCCAGTATTTCTTCAACTCCATGTAATGCTTATGCGGAAGTTATTTATTAATAAAATCAGAAGATGTACTATAGACAAATGTAATATTTTTATAATAATTCACTCCCAAACATGAATTTAAAAATATAACAACGTAGTAAGGATCCATAAAATAAAACTGTTTGCAGTGATGTGATTATTATGAAACCCCCATGCACTATCGCACACAACAAGGACAAGAACCGAACCGCCATAGGCGGTGAGCTCGCGACCAACGGGAGCAACAAAAATGAGGGTTCTCCCGCAGTTGCGGGACAGGCAATGCCCATCAGACCATTACGAAATATAACTTATTGATTTTCATTATGTTAATTAAGACTTGTACGCATGACAGAAGAGAATAACACTATGTCAAAAGATGAAGTTCTTTGAATATTTTTAAACAGCCATTTATAGGCGCTTACAGCGCGACTTTTACCAACATGTTGTTCAAATTTAAAAGTTATCGCTTTTTTAAACAAGAAGCAGTTGGTAGTAGCAGTCGGCGTTACTGTTGCCAATTGCTACTGCTACTGCTACTGCTACTGCTACTGCTACTGCTACTGAGACTGCTACTGCTACTGCTACTGCTACTGCTACTTATTGTTATTAACAGTTTGTCTTCCCCTGCAGGGCTTTTATTCGAGCAAAATGCTTGAATAATCATAGAATCTTATATTTGCCCGTCTGTTTTTATAACACAATATTATTATATATTTTTACGCTCTTTAAACTTTATGAAATATGAACATCGAAGCTCTATTCCAAAAATTCGCCGGAATATACGGTGAAAGCAAAACAGAAAAAACAGAAGTATATTTCGCTCCCGGAAGAGTAAACCTTATCGGGGAACATACCGATTATAACGGCGGATTTGTATTCCCCTGTGCCCTCGATTTCGGAACGTTTCTTGCAATAAGAAAAAATAATACAGGGACATTGCGGTTAGCTTCCATTAATTTCGAACAGCGGGGTGAAATCAGCCTGAATAAATCCTTTACTAAAATAGGAGATGCATGGTTCAACTATCCGGTAGGTGTAGTTGACCAGTTCTATAAAAATAACAAAACCATTGAGGGGTGTGACTTTCTCTATTCCGGGGATATTCCCAATGGAGCCGGACTTTCCTCTTCAGCTTCCATTGAGGTGGTTACTGCATTTGCTTTGAACAGTATGTTTAACCTGGGATTTGACCTGCTTACCCTGGTTAAACTCTCGCAAAAGGCAGAAAATCAATTTATCGGAGTGAACTGTGGTATCATGGATCAGTTTGCTGTCACATTCGGTGCTGAAAATAAAGCTATTTTTCTCAACTGTGCCACTTTGGATTATGAACTGGTGCCGCTGGTCATGAACGGACATAAACTGATCATCTCCAATACCAATAAAAGAAGGGGACTTGCCGATTCCAAATATAACGAGCGCAGGGGTGAATGCGAAACGGCTGTCGAAAAACTCAGCAAAGCAGGAAAGATTGAAAACCTGAGTCAGCTTGACTATCCTTCTTTTATAAAGATCATTGACATTATAGGCGATGACACGGTTGCCAGGAGAGCAAAACATGTGATTTCAGAAAACCAAAGAGCCATGGATGCAGTTAATGCACTTAAAGCCAATGATCTGATAACTTTTGGCAGACTAATGAATGAATCACACGACTCTCTTCGCGATGATTATGAAGTTACGGGAATAGAGCTGGATACTTTGGTGGAAGAAGCAAGAAAGATTCCCGGTGTACCAGGATCAAGAATGACCGGAGCCGGCTTCGGCGGATGCACGGTTAGCCTTGTCAGTGAAAATGCAATTAATGACTTTATTGATAATGTCGGGAAAAATTACTACAAACGTACCGGATTAACTGCTGATTTTTATATTGCAGGTGTTGGAGCAGGAGTGCATAAAGTGGAATAGCCGCCTGTTTTAAACTACATCCTGTACCCTGGTGGTTTTTTATCTCAACCAATACCTTTATCCTCTTTAAGTATAAAAAGGATTTTATTTTCTCTATCACCGGCTTCTTGCACCAGCAATTCACCTTCTTCAAGGAATTTTCTTACAGCTTTTTTATCATCAAATCCTGAAATGTTGATATTCACATTCAGCCAGGCTCCAAGAATGGCCGATCTTAAAGCCAATGCTCCTACTCCTGCATCCGACACACTTCCGGGATTGCCCTTTTCAACCATAGCATCAATAATATCAAACCCTTTGTATGCAGTCTGCATAACTTTAAAAGGAACCTCGATCGCATTTATTGTTGCCTCATATATAGCCTTATCCCTGGTTTCTTTTTCTTCTTCCGTAGTTTTTGGCATGGTAAGGGCTTCCATAACTTTGTTAAATGCACGGGTATCTTCCTCCGCAAGTTGTAATAGCTCATCCTGTATATCCTTACCTCTTTCCGCCCATTCACTGAATTCTTCCCACCGGTCATCCCACCCTCGTTTATGAGCTGATAAGTTTGCCACCATTGTGCCCAAAGCGGCGCCAAATGCCCCCATGCACGCACTGATCGTCCCTCCGCCAGGCGCAGGTGATTCGGAAGCTGTTTCATTTATGAAGCCGGTTACTGACAGAGATGTGAGTCCGGGACCACTCCCTGTCATTCCCCTTAATAAGTATTCAATGATCTTTTCTTCCGGCTTAAAAGGATACAGGTCACTAAGTCCGAGTGATTTTACAGCGATCTTTATCAGCTCTTTATCAGAAACTCCGGCAGATCTTCTTTGTTTCTTAAGGAAATATTTTCCAGCCTCCAAAAGTGAACGCAGAGGGATCAAACCTACGAGTTCCGATCCGGTAACCCTTATCCCTCTGGCTTCCGCCTTCCTGCATACTTCATCAAAAGCTGTATGAACGGAAGTAACTGCAATATCCGTCAGATTCATGGATATCTGGGCAATGCCGTATTCTTCAATGTACCATCCTATCGCTTTAACTGATTTAAGTGTGCCTGGAACATAAACAGGCTTTCCTTGTTCATCTTTTATAATTTTCCCTGTAAGTTTATTCCCTTCCCGTTTAACGCGCCCCTTTTCCCGTACGTCGAAAGCGATAGCGTTGGCCCGACGCACACTGGTGGTGTTAAGATTAATGTTGTATGCTATAAGAAAATCCCGCGCCCCAACCGCAATAGCACCCGATCTCCTGTTGAAAACGGCAGGACCGTAATCCGGCTTCCACTCAGGATCAGAGAACCGTGATTCAAGTCCTTCATATTCCCCGCTTCTAACATAAGCCAGGTTTTTTCTTTTTTCATTAAAAGCTGCATGCTCATAACAATATACAGGTATCCCCAGTTTTTCACCTATTCTCTTTCCCAGCGTCCTTGCATACTCCACTGTTTCTTCCATGGTAATGCCACTGACAGGTACCAGGGGTAACACATCAGCAGCGCCAAAACGCGGATGTTCACCCTTGTGCCGCGACATATCGATCAATTCAGATGCTTTTTTTACGGCCATGAATGCTGCTTCCACAACCGCGTCAGGATCACCGGCAAAAGTAACCACCGTCCGGTTTGTCGCTTTACCTGCATCTACATCCAGTAACTTTACCAGATCAACCGATTCAATAACATCTGTTATTTGTTTTATCAGCGCCGGGTCACGGCCTTCGGAAAAATTCGGGACACATTCTAGAATTCTCATGGTCAGTTGTATAAAGGAGATATCTTTTATACAAATATAAATAATTTATTTTTTTTATTTTTAACCCTGACAGGGTTCCAAACCCTGTCAGGGTTAAAAATAAAAAAATATTAAATCGCCTTCCCCCCCCGTTCCCCCGTTCTGATCCTTATACATTCTTCCAATGGCAGAATGAATATCTTCCCATCCCCAACCTCACCCTCTTCTCCGGTTCTTGCCGCCTGAATAATTGCATCAACGGTAATATCCGCAAAACTGTCATTCACGGCAATCTCAAGTTTGATCTTGGGAATAAGGTTGGGAACAACCATCTGTCCCCTGTGCATTTCTTCCAGTTTCTGCTGTCCGTGCCCTGAAACACGACTTACAGTAATCCTGGTAATCTCAGCATCAATCAGAGCTTCTCTGACCTTATCAAGCTGAGCTTCACGAATAATTGCAATAATAAGTTTCATTAGTATATATTTAAAAGAATGAATACTAAATTGTTATAACTAAATGTACACACTGCAAGCGATCCTCCAAATCCCTGTCACAGACGCACAGCCGTTGCGTTTCTACCACTTAACCACTCAATCACTTAATCACTTAATCACTTAATCACTTGATAACTAATTCGGATTCAGCATTCCATATCCCCTCTCGCCGTGATATGTTCTGTCCAGTCCTGACATTTCCTCTGTTTCTTTGGATCTGAAAGGGATAATTTTATCAATGGCAAAAACAATAATAAGCGTGAGTGCAGCTGCATAAACAATGGCAATACCCACAGCAAGAGCCTGAACTCCAAACTGATTCCAGACTGTCCAGTTTGCCCCGTAGGATTCAGCAGCTTCCTGCATCCATGAAGGCCGTATAAAGAAAGTTAGAAACAAAGCTCCTACTATGCCACCTATTCCGTGAACTCCGAATGCGTCAAGACTGTCATCATAGCCCAGCCTGTTTTTCATACTGATCGCCAGATAACAGAGAGAGGATGCAAGTGCTCCCAGTATTAATGCTCCGTATGGCTGAACAACACCTGCCGCAGGTGTCACGGCTACCAGTCCGGCAAGTATCCCGCTCGCAAACCCCAATGCTGTTGCCTTACCATGGTGCAATCCTTCAATGATCATCCACATCAGTGCGCCTGAAGCTGCAGCCACCTGTGTTGCTGTTAACGCCTGTGCCGTACTGAGTCCGCTGGAAATACTGCTTCCGGCATTAAAGCCAAACCAGCCCACCCACAGCAATCCTGCACCCAGCATGGTTATAACCAGGTTATTGGGACGTACGATCTGGTAAGGGAAACCCCTTCTGGCACCAAGATAAAGGGCAGCAACCAACCCGCTTACTCCGGCCGAGATGTGCACTACTGTACCACCGGCAAAATCTATGGCTCCGTTCGCTCCCAGGTTGAACAGGAATCCGTCCTCTGCCCAAACCCAGTGACAAAGAGGATTGTACACCACTATCCCCCACAGGGCAATAAAAACACAATATGCCTTAAAAGAAACGCGCTCGGCAAAAGCTCCCGCAATAAGCGCAGGAGTGATAATGGCAAATTTTCCCTGGAACATGGAAAATACATACTCCGGCACGCCCGCTTCCATAATACTCTCATCAATGCCGCGTAAAAAAAGATAATCCGGGTTCCATCCAAACCACCCCCCTAATACATTACTCCCAAAACTCATGCTGTAACCCACTGCCACCCATGTCACAGACATAATACCCATAGCGGCAAAACTGTGCATAATCGTTCCCAGCACGTTCTTTGAACGCACCAGTCCGCCATAAAACATAGCCAGACCCGGTATCATCAACAGAACAAGAGCCGTGGAAGTAAGCATCCAGGCAGTCACCCCCGAATCCACCCCATTTCCGTCAGAAGCTAATAATCCTCCCGGTAAAATAAATAATGCCGGCAGAATCAATGCATAACATTTTGTAATCTTTGCTTTCATCTTTGTAACAATTTAAATTAATTTAGACTTTTTTGGTTACAAATATATATATTTTAGGGGTATAAAAAAATATTTTATTATTTTTTTAATTCTACCCCCTATTTCTTTAGGGGGGATATATTTTTTTTATGATATTTAATTATATACCCCCCTTAAATAAAAAATAACCCTGACAGGGTTCTAAACCCTGTCAGGGTTATTTTTTATTTATTAAACTTCTTCGCCTCTTAGGAAAGCCTTCCAGACCAGATCAGATCCGAAGGAGTATGGAATAAATTCAAGAGAAGGTATTTTTTCAGTAATGTAAAAGTTAGACGGTTTCCCGGGAGTTATTGTTCCCGCTTCCCTTTCCACTCCCATGGCGTATGCCCCGTTTATCGTAGCGGCATTTATTACCTCAGCAGGAAGCATCTTCATCTTTAAACAGGCTAATGAAAGAATGAATTGCATGTTCCCCGAGGGAGAAGAACCCGGGTTATAGTCGGATGCAAGGGCAACGGGAAGGCCGGCATCTATCATTTTACGGGCAGGAGCATAATCAATTCCCAGGAAAAAAGAGGTGCCCGGTAATAATGTTGGCATGGTTTCACTTTTTTTCAGGATATTAATCTCATCTTCTCCTGTAAATTCAAGATGATCCACGGAAAGGGCGGCATGTTTAACTCCAACGTCTATTCCCCCGGTAAAACCCAGCTCATTGGCATGAATTTTAGGTTTTAATCCGGCTTTTACCCCTGCCATAAGTATCCTGTCGGTTTCTTCCGGGGTAAAAAACCCTTTGTCACAAAACACATCAATGTAGTCTGCCAGATCCTCTTCAGCAACCCTGGGTATCATTTCATTGATCAGAAGGTCTGTATATTTATCCCTGCAATTGCGGTAAGCTTCAGGTATTGCATGAGCACCGAGGAATGTGGATTTTACCAGCAAAGGGAAATCATGTCTTATCCTCCTGATAACCCGGAGCATCTTTAGCTCATCTTCAGTATTCAATCCGTAACCGCTTTTAATTTCCACGGCGCCGGTACCCATTTTCATGATCTCAAGTACCCTGGGAACAGATTGTTCATATAATTGTTCTTCAGAAGTATTATGTAAAAGCGTTGTAGAGTTTAGAATGCCCCCTCCTTTTTGTGCTATCTCCTCATAGCTGAAACCCCTTATCTTCAGTACAAATTCAGCTTCCCTGCTTCCCGCATATACCAGGTGGGTGTGCGAATCGCAGAAAGAAGGCAGAACCATCCGTCCGGCAGCATCTACTACTTCATCAGCATCTAAAAAACAGGATGCAGGAATATTTCCCATGTTCCCAAATCCTTTTATAACGCCATCCACTGAATAAAGATACGCATCAGAAACAGTATCGATCGTATTCATCTCACTGCCGGACTTATACTTCAGAGTTTCCTGGCATGTCTGCACCAGTTGTTTTATGTTAATAACAAGAAGGTTCACCAGATAAAATAATGATCAGGTTTTGTTAATCAATCAGTTTCATTTAACCTCTTCCAAACCGCCAGGAATGCACCCGTTTACAGACATTCCCTCTTTTGAAAAAGCCTGCGATGGTTTTCATTTCAACATATAGGCCACCAGCACTCCCAGATAGTTACCCATGGCATAGCCCAGAATACCTATAATCAATCCGGATAATACTATAGCCTTGTTTTTGAGGGCAGCCGCTATAACAGGAACGAACGGGGGTGACATGGATAAAGCTACTGAAGTGATGATGAAATTGTCTGCATCAACTTTGAAAACCCAGGACAGGATAGCATGTAATAATAGAGACCCAACCACTGCCAAAAGAATAAACATGAATATAGATGCCAGAAATGCCGACTGTTCCCTCGAGAACATTTCCCCCAGATCCGCCATGGATGCCACCACAAGACTGAATACCAGAATAAAATACATGCCAAACTGGAAGGTCTTTTTTATGGCATTTATTTTTGGCACCAATGAGGCCAATATTCCCAGCGTAGTTATTGTTAATATGGCTACAACGGTTTGTGAATCTTCAGGGAAAAGAAAAGATAACCCGCCTCCGATGGCAAAAATTAAAACGGACAACCCGAAGGCTTTTAAAAGAGGTGTTAAAATATCTTTTCTGAAAATTCCTTCATACGATTCAAATTCTTCAACAACTTCTGCAGTGTGATTCTGAATATCTTCATTCTCATTGTATTTGTAAGGTTTCAGAAACAGGAGAAAGAAACGCCGGGCAAATGTAAGCAGGAACAACAGTAAAAAAGCACCGATAACAAGGTCACTTGTATGAGTAAGAATGTAAGTCTCCTCATCTACCTTAAGCATTGAGCTTATCGCTGCCAGGTTTGGAGTTCCCCCTGAATAAACACCTGTCAGCATTCCGGCTATCTTCCACCCTTCTGTAAGCTGATCCTTGAAAATCTGATAACCGATAACGATCATCACCAGCATGGATGCAAGCCCTAAAATAAGCGACAAAAATGTAGTTTTTGCCATTTTCACCCATTTGGCAATATTTTCTGAAAATAATATCAGGGGAATGGCAAGCGGGATACTTAAGGTTGTAAAAATATCCTGGATGGCATATGCTCCTTCAGGAAAAATATTGATATTCCCGGCAATCAGTCCTACTGAATAACAAATCACGATAGATCCGATTTTTCTTATGATACTGTGCCTGTTACCCAGATATAAAACCAAAACAGGGAAAAAAATATAAAAAATTATGAGTAGAATCTTTCCGGCCATATCCTACATTTTATGTGAGCAAAAAAGTGGTGAAATGTAATTAAGAATTTTTGAATTGCAAAAAATTAAAGGATGAGTCTGCCCGGAAAACTTTGTTTTCGGGCATTTTTTCTTTCCTGCAAAAGAAATACAACGTATAAACGGCCTCTTAAAACCTGGTGGCGTTTTAATAATTATGACTGAAATTTGGGAATCAGATGAAAGTTTTTTTAGCTCTTAAACATATCATCGTGTTTGTTTTCCCGGGGATTTTCAAAGATTTAAAATCATAATCTATTTTTTCAATAATTTCAACTGCTTTTGCATCATACAGAATTGGAGTTTTTTTCTGAGTTTCCATGGCTTTACCATATAAAGGCACAAGTAATGTCTCTTTTTCTTTATCAAGTGTAATCATATTGTTTTTATTAGTATAAATAATTCTATTACAATAGTTCGTTAAACTTTTATATTGCGTTGATAATGAATATTTTAACAATTCGGGCATAAATTACTTATATTGTTGATATACAATGTATTGCGCCTTTGCGCCTTCGCGTTTTATTTTAATTTAACGAACTGTTGTATTAGCTACATTTAATAAAATTGGTTCGTCCGATTTCCATTCCCTGAGATAAAATTACAAATAATTTCTCCCATAACTTTTCTTTCCCGGATAAAAAATGAAAATACGGACACAGCTCATGCGGTTATCCGGAAATAATAATATACAGGACGCACAGCCGTGCGTCCCTACTCAACCACGTAACCACTCAATCACGTAACCACTCAACCACATAACCACATAACCACTCAATTATTCCAAAATAAACCCTAATTTTGCAATCTGGTAAATTGATTATCCATCATGTCATATAATCTTTTAAAAGGTAAAAAAGGAATTATCTTCGGAGCTCTTAATAACATGTCAATCGCATGGAAAGTAGCTGAAAGGGCTCATGAAGAAGGCGCTATATTCACTCTCTCGAATACCCCTGTCGCACTCAGGTTAGGCACACTTAATGAACTGGCGGAAAAAACCGGCTCACCGGTAATTCCCGCAGATGCTACCGATGTTAAAGATATCGAAAAGGTTTTTACCACCTCCATGGAACATTTTGAAGGTAAAGTGGATTTTATTCTCCACTCCATTGGAATGTCCCCTAATGTTAGAAAAGGAATCCCCTATGATGATACTAATTATGAGTATTTCCTTAAAACATTGGATATCTCTGCATTATCCTTCCACAAGATGCTTCAGACTGCCCGGAAACTAGATGCCATTAATGAATGGGGATCGGTGGTCGCCTTAAGTTATGTCGCCGCACAAAGAACCCTGTTTGGCTATAACGATATGGCAGATGCCAAATCACTCCTTGAGTCCATCGCCAGAAGTTTCGGTTATATTTACGGCAGGGAAAAGAAAATACGAATTAACACCATTTCTCAGTCACCCACAATGACAACAGCAGGAAGCGGTGTTTCCGGTATTGACACACTGATTGATTTCACTGAAAGAATGTCACCCCTCGGAAATGCTGATGCCGGCGATTGCGCAGGTTATTGTATCACACTCTTTTCAGACCTGACAAGAAAAGTGACGATGCAAAACCTTTTTCATGACGGGGGATTTTCCAGCATGGGTATGAGCCTTAAGGCAATAACACAATATAATAAGAGTTTTGATGAATGTGAATAGGGATTCCCCCTTTGTGTTTTGTGAATCCCTTTGTGTCCATTGTGGTTAAAAACTTATGAGAATCAACCACAATGGTACACAAAGGATATCACGAAAGAAAACGAAGGATTATGAATACAACAAAATTTAATAAATAATAACATGAAAAATTTAATATTCCTTCTTATGGTTCTGTTTACTCTGAATTCCTGTCAGCAAAAAGGAAAGACTGACCTGAAAAATCCTCTGTTGAACGAGTTTAAAACTCCTTACGGGGTACCCCCCTTCGATCTTATTAAGAATGAACACTTTATTCCGGCTGCAGATCAGGCAATGAGTGAGCATAATGAACAGATAATGGCGATCATCTCAGATGAACAGATTCCTGATTTTGAAAACACTGTTGTAGCCCTCGAAAGAAGCGGTGAGCTGCTTGATAACATTATGAATGTTTTTGATAATTTGAATAACTCCAACACTAATGATGAATTGCAGGAAATAGCCAGACAACTGGTGCCATCTGTTACTAAACACCGTGATGCCATCTGGCTGAATGAAGACCTGTTTAAAAAAGTGAAAAGTGTTTATGATAGTAAGGATAACCTGCAGCTTGATACGGAAAATACAAAATTGCTAAGCGAAACGTTTATAAGATTCGTGAGGGGCGGTGCCGGTCTTCCCGAAGAAAAGAAAGCAAGATTCAGGGAAATAAATGAAGAATTATCATTATTGTCGATAAATTTCAGTCAGAACATCCTCAGTGAAACCAATAACTTTAAACTGGTTATTGAAGATGAAAATGATCTTTCAGGATTACCTTCAGCACTGAAGGAAACCGCTGCAAAAACAGCTGAAGCTGCAGGAATGCCCGGAAAATGGATCTTTACCGTTCACAAACCCAGCCTTATTCCGTTTATTACCTACGCCGACAACCGAAATCTAAGGGAAAACCTGTTCATAGCATATATTAACCTGGGAGATAACGGAAATGAATTTGACAACAATAAGATCATTGAGAAAATGGTTGCCCTGAGAGCTGAGAGGGCAGAAATACTGGGATACCAGACGCATGCTGATTTTATACTCGAGAGAAATATGGCCAAAACGACGGATAAGGTGATAAGCTTCCTTGACCAGATATGGAAACCCGCTCTTAAAGTGGTTAAAGCAGAAGCCAGCCAATTGCAGGCAATGATCAACGCCTCCGGGGAAACTTTTAAACTCGAACCCTGGGACTGGTGGTACTATGCCGAAAAAGTACGAAAAGCCGATTATGATATAGACGAAGAAACTCTCCGTGAATATTTTGTGCTTGAAAATGTGAGAGACGGAGCTTTTGAAGTGGCCACACGTCTCTTCGGAATTCAGTTTGAACAGAAAAATGACATTCCGAAATATCATCCTGATGTGCAGACCTTTGAGGTGAAAGATGCCGACGGATCGCATCTCGGAATTCTGTACATGGATTTCTTCCCCCGTGAAAGTAAAAGATCAGGAGCATGGATGAGTGAATTAAGGGAACAGAAAATAGTGAACGGAGAAAATATCCGTCCTGTCGTTACCAACAATTTTAATTTTTCTCTTCCAACAGAAGGCAAACCCGCTCTTATTTCCTATGATGAAGCGGAAACGCTGTTCCATGAGTTCGGACACGCGCTGCATGGCCTGCTTTCACAGTGTAAATACAGCAGCCTTTCCGGAACTTCTGTACCCAGAGATTTTGTTGAACTCCCTTCACAGGTAATGGAAAACTGGGCGGCCGATCCCGAGGTCATGAAACTCTATGCCAAACATTACAAAACCCGCGAAGTAATTCCGGATGAAATTCTCAATAAGCTCGACAAAAGCCAACATTTCAACCAGGGTTTCGTTACCGTGGAATATATGTCAGCCTGCTATCTCGATATGGATTACCATACCCTTACCCATCCCGCACAGATCACCGTACCTGAATTTGAAAAACAGTCCCTTAAAAAAATGGGGATGATCCCTGAAATAATAGTAAGATACCGCAGTACGTACTTCAGTCATATCTTCTCAAGCGGATATTCAGCCGGCTATTACAGTTATATCTGGGCAGAGGTGCTGGATTCAGATGCATTCCAGGCATTTAAGGAAACAAGCCTGTTCGATCCGTCAACTGCCAAAGCTTTCAGGGAAAATATCCTGGAAAAAGGGGGAACTGAAGATCCGATGAGCCTTTATGTAAAATTCAGAGGTAAAGAACCGGATATCAGTGCCTTACTTAAGAAAAGAGGTTTGCTTTAGAGGAATGGAGATGTGCATAACGTGATAAAAAGGAACGCAAAGGCGCAGAGGCGCAAAGAAATGTGGAAATGCATAACGTGATAAAATAAACACAAAGTAAATGAGTAAATGAGTAAATGAGTAAATGAGTAAATGAGTAAATGAGTATTAACCAAAAATTTGTAAACTTTTTTCAGGACGATACAAAAGAAAACCGAAATGAAATTAAATTTTTTATCAAACGATTTATTTAAAACTGAGCCTCACCACACATTCAGTTATTTAAAACTGCGCCTTTGCGCCTTTGCGCTTCTTTTACAAATGAATATCCGTCATAAACCCAATCTCTTTATATTCCTTTTTCTTCCCCTGCTAATAAAAACATCGTCAGGATTTGCACAACTCTATTCTATTGAGTTCAACCCGAAACATAACAACCAGTTCAAAACCTATTGCATGGTTGAAACCAACTTGAAACAAACAGTTATGGGCATTGAGCAAAACATAGATATGACCATGGAGATGAATTTCGCTCACCGGGTAATTGAAGATCCTGACTTCAATGGCTTTAACCTGCTGAGTGAATACAAAAGAATGTATCTGAATATTACCTATGCATTTGATAAGGTAATAATGGATACCGACAGACATGACTCAACTGACATGCTTAGCAGTATGATGAAAAAACTGATGAATAAACCGTTCAGTATTTTAATCTCAAAAAACGGAGAAATTCTGGAGGTTAATGGATTTGAAAATTATATTCCTGAAGTATTGACAAACCTTGAACTGGATGATTATGTTAAATCATTGATGGCTGAAGAACTAAGAAACAGCATGGGAGAAGAACTGATAAGACAGAATTTCAGTAACTTCTTTGGCTTTTATCCCCCCGGACCTGTGAAAAGAAATGACACCTGGGATGTCAATTATAATGTCGAACAGTCGGGCATGAAATTGTTTTTTACCGGCAAAGGGGCTCTCGTGGATATTACACCCCGAACCTACCTGTTAAGGATAGTGGGAACTATTATTAATATTGCTGACGATTCAAACGACAATGCAGGGAAATTAACATTAGCAGGCAGACAGGTATCTGAGGTGCTGATTGACAGATCTAACGGCTGGCCTCTGAAAAGCACTGTCAGCCAGGAAATATCCGGAGTGTTGATGATCAGTGAAACGTCCGGATCACCAGAAACAACAGAGGTACCTATGCAAATGAAAATGAAGATGAATATGAATTCCATAAAATAATAACGTAAGGGCGCAGGGGTAGAGCTGTGTTTTTGCCCTTTCTGACAGAAAATAAATATTTAATATTATATCACAATAGTTCGTTATGTCTTTATATTGCGCTGAAAATAAAAATTTTAGCAAAACAGTTACAAAATATTTCAATTGTTGACAATCAATATATTGCGCCTTTGCGCCTTTGCGTTTTCTTTTAATTTAACGAACTATTAATATCAAATAAAGTGAAAAAATGAAGAAAAAAGATTTAATGAGGGAAGTAATCAAACACATCGACATTACATCCTTTGACGCACGCCCGGTCATTGACTCCATGAGGGAAATGTCTTTTTCCTCAAGGGAAACGGCAAACGCAGCAGATATCCTCGACAGAATGATCAATGACAGGGATTGTTCCATTATCCTTACCCTTGCCGGAAGCACCAGTGCAGGTGGTTGTATGAAGGTATACGCCGATATGATCCGCTACAATATGATTGATGCTATTGTTGCCACCGGAGCTGCAATCGTTGATATGGACTTTTTCGAAGCACTGGGTTTTAAACATTACAAGGGAAGCCAGTTTACAGATGATAAACAGCTGAGAAACCTTTATATTGACCGGATATACGACACCTACATTGACGAGGAGGAGCTTCAGGTATGCGACGAAACCATCAGGGAAATTGCCGACTCACTGGAGCCCCGCCCTTATTCCAGCCGTGAGTTTATTAAGGAAATGGGGAAATACCTGGTAACAAACGCAAAAAAGAAGGATTCCCTGGTACAGCAGGCCTTTGAACATAATGTGCCTGTTTTTTGTCCGGCTTTCAGCGATAGTTCTGCCGGCTTCGGATTGGTTAAACACCAGTGGACGAATACGGATAAACATGTATCCATTGACTCGGTTAAAGATTTTCTGGAACTTACCATGATCAAAATGAAGGCCGCTACTACCGGATTGTTTATGATTGGAGGTGGTGTACCTAAAAACTTCGCCCAGGATACCGTTGTCTGCTCTGAAATCCTGGGTGTGGAAGCCCCTATGCATAAATATGCCGTACAGATAACTGTTGCCGATGTAAGAGATGGTGCCTGCTCCAGTTCCACACTTAAAGAAGCTTCCTCATGGGGAAAAGTAGACACCGTGTATGAACAGATGGTGTACGCCGAAGCAACAACAGTCCTCCCCCTTATAATAAGCTATAACTACCATAAAGGCGACTGGAAGAAAAGAAAGAAGTATGAGTGGGGGAAAATATTCGTGTAAGCAGGAAGTGGTTACGTAACCACTCAACCACGTAACCACATACCCAAAACAATGAACAATTTTATTATTTTTGTGTTTTATAAATAAATATTGATCGATATGAAGAAATTGGTTTTTATCAGCATTATCTTAATTGCCGGAAGTTTGATCAACATTAACGCCCAGGATTACAGATCCTCTGTAGGCCTGAGGGCAGGATTGTCTTATGGCGCCACCCTGAAACACTTTATTGCCACTTCCGATGCACTGGAAGGAATACTCACCACACGCTGGGGAGGATTCAATATAACCGGATTGTATGAAAGACACAGCCGTGCATTCGATGTGGATCGTATGTATTTTTACTACGGAGGAGGTGCACATATAGGTGTCTGGGGAGGTGGATCAAATCCATGGTTTGACGATAATGAAACCTACACTGTTATAGGTGTTGACGGCATAATCGGACTGGAATATGTATTCACTGAAATTCCGTTTAATATTTCCCTCGACTGGAAACCCGGTTTCAATCTGATCGGATACAGCGGATTCTGGGGAGACGAACTGGCATTGTCTTTCAGGTTCGTTTTTTAAGAAAAAGACAAAGATACCGTCCCCTTCGATTAATCAATTACTCGATTACTCACCTGTCACACTCACCCACTTTTTCACCCCCACCGTCCGCTTGTCGCTGAAGCTTTCCGCGAGCGCTGAAGCTACTCTGCGGAGGCGCTAGCGCCGCGTCTTCGGCAAACCTTCGGCGGCCGAAGGAAGGCACAAGCTTTAGCGTAGGTGGGATTCACTCATCCACTCATTTACCCCCTTCTAAAAAAAATCTCCCTCTTTACCTCAATATAATAAAAAATTTCTTTATTTTGAACCTTTATTTTTAATTAGACTAAGTTATGACAAACCAGGGAACCAGGGAAACAGTCAGAGCAATACTGACTTCTTACCTCGAAAAAAGAGGACACCGGAAAACACCCGAACGTTACGCTATCCTGGATGAGATATACTCCAGGGAGGGACATTTCGATATCGAATCCCTGTATATATTTATGAAAAATAAAAACTACAGGGTCAGTCGTGCTACCTTATACAATACGATGGAACTTCTTCTCGAATGCAACCTGGTAATCAAACACCAGTTCGGAAAAAATATTGCCCAGTATGAGAAAGCATTTCAGTGCATCCAGCATGACCACCTGGTTGATATCGAAACAGGCAGGGTCATCGAATTCTGTGATCCCAGGATAGACGAGATCATTAAAACGGCCAGTCAACTGAATAACTTTATTCCCTCTCATCATTCACTTTATATCTATGGATGGTCTAAGGAAGAAAGTTAGTATATTTATCTTTTAATTTGTAAACCTTGTTGCTGTAACATTACACTATAATAAAATTTAGTTATAAATCGGTTTATACAACAGTTCGTTAAATTAAAATAAAACGCGAAGGCGAGAAGGCGCAATGTGTTGTATATCAACAATATGGGCAACTTATTTCCGAATTGTTAAAATATTCATTATCAACGCAATATAAAAATTTAACGAACAATTGTTTAAATAAATTAATTATAAATTTAGCCCTCTGTGTCACTTCGTATCACTCTCTGTGCTACTCTGTGTCACTCTGTGCTACTCCGTATCACTCCTTGAAACAAACAATTAACAACCTCTAAAACTATGATTACTATCAACCAATTCTTTGAAAAATACGCGGTTAAATACGCATCCAATTCCATGATGCTCGAAAAAAAAACAGACCGCTTTGAACCCACTTCATACAGGTCAATCCGCGAAAAGGTCCATCAGTTTGCCGGAGGCCTTCTTACGTTGGGAATAAAAAAGGGTGATCGTGTATCACTCATATCCGAGGGGAGAAATGAATGGGTTATCAGTGAACTGGGAGTGTTGTATACCGGGGCTATCAACGTGCCCCTGTCTATAAAACTTCTGGACAGCAGTGACCTTAAATTCAGAATAAATCATTCCGAATCAAGGTTTGTGATTGTATCGGGAGGACAGGCACGAAAAATTGAGGGGGTCAAAAATGACTTGAAATGTGTCGAAAAATTCATTTACCTGGATCCAAAAGACAACTATGATGAAAGAGACCTGTACTTCGGTGATATTATTATTACCGGTAAGGAGTATCTGAAAGAAAACCAGGATACACTGGAAGAAATATGGTATTCCGTTCAACCTGATGATGTGGCAAATATCTGCTACACCTCAGGGACCACAGCCGATCCTAAAGGTATAATGCTCAGCCACCGTAACTACACAGCAAATGTCGAACAGGCTCTTACCCTCATGAATGTTCCCGAATGGTACACCACTCTTCTTATTCTCCCATGGGACCATTCTTTTGCTCATACAGCAGGTATTTATGCCGTTATTGCTTCAGGGGCAGGCATGGCTTCCGTACAGACCGGCGGAAATCCTATGGAAACACTAAAAAATATCCCTGTAAATATTAAGGAAGTAAAACCTCACTTCCTGTTAAGCGTTCCCGCGCTGGCAAAAAATTTCCGGAAAAATATTGAGAAAGGAATAAAAGAAAAGGGACCGGTGATCGAAAAGCTTTTTAACCATGCGTTGAGAGTTGCCTATACTTACAACGGACTAGGTTTCGATAGGGGAAAAGGCTGGAAGATACTTTTAAAACCTTATCTTACACTCTTTGATACCATCCTGTTTAAAAAAGTCCGCCAGGGTTTCGGGGGAAACCTGAAGTTCTTCATCGGAGGAGGAGCATTACTGGATATCGAACTTCAGCGATTCTTTTATGCTATCGGCATCCCTATGTACCAGGGCTACGGACTGACTGAGGCTGCCCCGGTGATCAGTTCAAATGCTGAACACCGGCATAAACTGGGTTCCTCCGGATTCCTGGTTGAAAATCTGGAAGTTAAAATATGCAATGATGATGGCGACCCGCTTCCCCCTGGAGAAAAAGGAGAAATAGTGGTAAAAGGAGAAAATGTGATGCTGGGATACTGGAGAAATGAAAAAGCAACGGCAGAAACAATTAAAGACGGCTGGCTGTACACCGGCGACCTTGGCTACCTGGATAATGACGGATTCCTTTATGTAATGGGACGTTTTAAGAGCCTGCTGATAGCTGATGACGGAGAAAAATACAGCCCTGAAGGCATTGAAGAAGCTTTCACAGAACAATCGAAATTTATCGACCAGGTAATGCTGTATAATAACCAGAAACCCTATACTGTGGCGCTGCTCTGCCCGAATAAGGAAGCTCTTAAGCGTTTTCTCAAAGAGAATGGATTTGACCCCGCAACCGATGAAGGTAAAAGTCAGGCACTTAAATTCATTGAAAGAGAATTACTTGAATACCGCACCGGCGGTAAATATGATGATATGTTCCCCCAACGGTGGCTCCCTGCTGCAATAGGTGTCCTCTCCGAACCATTCACTGAAGACAACCGCATGATGAACAGCACCATGAAAATGGTAAGGGGTGTAATAACAGAACATTACCAGAAGCTGATTGATTATCTCTACACCCCCGAAGCCAAAAATGTTGCGAACGCAAACAATATGGAGCAAATTGGCAAATTGCTGCTATAAGATTAAAAAGATTCAAGATTCAAGGTTCAAGATTCAAGGTTCAAGATTGCATCTTGCTGATGATTATTACCTAAAACTTTAAATGAATTACCTGGGCATGGGTAATCTGGCTTCGCAAGATGGCTTCAGCAAGCTTAGCCACCGGCTTATAAATTAGCAATGAGTAATCTGGAATTTGGAATCTTGAATCTTGAATTTGGAATTTGGAATCTGAAATTTGGAATTTGGAATCTTGAATCATACCTTTACTAAACTTTCAGGTTGCCCCTGCCAACAACTAACAAAATAATAGTAAGAATGAAAAATATATTTATTTTTATAGTTCTTACCTTAATAACCTTTAACATCGCTTCCATCCATCCCGCCATCTCCCAGACCGGTTATCCCTTTCTATCCCATTTCTCCTTTAATGAAGACATCGATTACGATAATTTCGACTTTACACAGGACAATCATGGGAACATTTTAATAGCCAACAGAAAGGGTATTATTACATTCGACTCCAGAAACTGGCAACTGATACCGGTTGCCGGTTTCCCAACAACTATTGTCAATGATCCTGAAACAGAATTTGTGTTCGTCGGTACCCGCCAGGGTTTTGGGTATGCTGCCAGAAATGAAAGCGGAAATTACGAATACAACCCGATTGTCAGCAATGATTCAACTTTTGAAACTGAGCAGATATATATACTTCCGGATAAAATATTTTTTATCGGCAAGCATGAAATCCGGTTTCTTTCAAACGAAGATCTCCATGAAGTCAATATATGGAAATTTGATGATAACAATCCCCTCCGGGGAACCTTCACCCATAGAGATGAATTATACTTCCTGTCTGAGAAATCAGGCCTGATGAAAACATCCGCCGACACCTTCACTGTTGTCAGATCAGACAAATTTATCAGGGAATTAACTATTCTTTACTCTGCTTATTACGATACAGTCCGGACACTTATTGCCTCTCCCGATAATAAGGTGTTTATTTTTAATGGAAGCGGATTTAAAGATTTGTACCTGGAAAGCTCCAAATACCTTAATGAAAGCTTTCTGACTGGAGTTGCAGGCCTTACAAACGGGAAAATCGCCCTTTCCACTCTCATGGGAGGTTGTGTCATCGCAGATGTTAAAACAGGTAAAACTGAATTCATTATCAACACCCGCACAGGTCTTCCCGATGATGAGATCTTTGCGATGAAAACCGATCTGAATTATGGTCTTTGGCTCTGCCACACTAAAGGGCTGTCAAGAATAGATATGCATCTGCCAGTTGCAGAATACTCATATTTCTCAGGTCTTGAAGGCGACCTCCTTTCGGCTGCCTGGTTTAATAATACACTTTATGTGGGAACAACTGAAGGGGCTTTCAGACTTTCAGAAAAAAGGGAATACAGGGAAAAAATTGTAACCGTGAAAGTCCCGGCAAAAAAACAACCGGTAAAAGAAACAGTCCGGGAATCAGAACCTCAGGTACAGCCGGAGACAGATGTACGCAGTCTCAGAAGAGCACAGAGAAAAGACCGGTCAGCAACCCAGAAAGGCCAGCCTGGAACAGGAATTATCGGAAGTTTATTCCAGAAGATATTCGATACTCCTGAAGATAAAAAACAACAGCAGGTTCAAAAGGAGATTCCCGCGCAACCTCCTAAATCCTTAAGAAGAGAAAGGGATGAAGTCAAACGAACAAGAATCTATGACCTCCAGTCAATATCTCACGTTTATACCAGGATTAACAACATCAAAGGCAAATGTAAAGACCTTCTGGTCACAAACGGAAGATTAGTGGCCTCAACCAATAACGGTCTGTTTGAGATCAAAGGCGATAAAGCAACTGTCATTCTCCCGGATCAGTATATAACCTTTCTTGAACCCGGGGATGATAATAATACTATTTACATCGGTACCGATGCCGGCGCGCTGGCCCTCAATACTTCCGCCCCGGGATGGACAACAGTGGCCGACTTCACTAATATCGGTCATTCTGTGTACTCACTGGCAAAAACATCAGACTCCTTATGGTGCCTGGGAAGCGATAACTCCGTATGGATAATAAAAACCTATAACGGGAAATTTACCACGGCTCCCATGCAATATAAACTCAATCTTGATTATTCTGAACAGGTGAAGATCAAAATCATTAATGATACAATCAATCTGTTTCTTTCTTCATCGATATGGCAGATGCATGACTCCGCCTTTATCAGGGTAAGAAGTTTCCCGGGCATTTATTCCATTCCCCGGTATTTCCTGAATAATAAAACAGTATGGCTTAGAAGCAATAATAAATGGGAACAATACGGCAGCGAAGAACAGTCTGTTTTTACCGGATTACTGAGTACCTTCAGTAACGTTCAGTATATAGCAGAACATGATAATAAAAGCCTGTGGATAATAAATAACAATAAGGAAGTCTTTCATATCAGCGGAGGGCTTTCCGACACTTCACTGATTTTTGACACCTATATCTCAGCCATTACCGGTGAAAATAAATACTTTCCCTTAACATTCCCGGAAATCGATCACCGGAACAGATCGTTGAAAATAACTTTTTCAGCCCCGTGGTATGTTTCCCCCGCCAGAACTGAATTCAGGTATTATCTTGAAGGACTGAATAAAAACTGGAGCGAATGGAGCTTTTCATCAGTGGTGGAATACCCCGTTCTTCCACCCGGAAATTACAAATTGTATGTTCAGGCAAGGAATTCCTTTGGATACAACAGCCGGGAAATATCAATGGATTTTATAATTAAACCGCCCTTTTGGCAGACTACCTGGTTCAAAATCCTTGCTTTTATTGTAATTATCTCCATTTTTATAATGATAATGCAAATACGGCAAAAAAGCCTTATCAGGGCAAAAAAAATACTGGAAGAAAAAGTCAGGCAAAGAACAAAAGAAATAGAACGGCAAAAAAACGAAATAGCCGAACAAAAACAGGAAATTACCGACAGTATTCACTATGCACAACAAATCCAGAGGGCGGTGCTTCCCTGTGAGAAAACCCGTATTGAAAATATTTCCGATTTCTTTATCTTTTTCATGCCTCGTGATATTGTTAGCGGTGATTTCTACTGGCACAGAAGTATACAGGATAAAACAGTAATTGTTGCAGCCGATTGTACCGGTCATGGAGTACCGGGAGCTTTCATGAGTATGCTGGGGGTCTCATTCCTTAACGAAATTGTACCGGGTAGTAAGCTTAATGATGCTTCAGTCATTCTCAACGAACTAAGGGAACATGTAAATGAAACATTGTCGTTATCAGGAGAACAGGAACATACAAGGGACGGTATGGATATTGCCTTGTGTGTAATAGACAGGAAAAATGCCGTTCTGAATTTTGCAGGCGCCAATAATCCCCTTTATATGGTAAGAAATAATGAACTCACTGAAGTAAAAGGGGATAAAATGCCGATCGGTTATTATGAAAAGAAAGAACCTTTCACCAATCACAAAATAAAAATACAATCCGGGGATGTTTTCTATATCTTCTCTGATGGCTTCATTGATCAGTTTGGCGGCCCCGAAGGGAAAAAATACCTGTCGCGTAACTTCAGGAAGTTCCTTCAGAATAATGCTAACCTTCCTATGGAGAAACAAAAAAAGATTCTGTCGGAGGAATACGAGAGCTGGAGAGGCTCTAATTACCAGATAGATGACATTCTTGTAGCAGGATTTCGCATTTAATCTCTCCTTGCCCCCCTGAACTCTTTGCAGGCATTCATTTTATCTGTATTTTTGCGTATTCTTTTAGTATCATGGATCGTTCGGAACTTTTACATAACATTCTCAGTGAACGGGTTCTTGTGCTCGATGGGGCAATGGGAACCATGATACAGTCGTATAACCTGTCGGAGGAAGACTTCAAGGGGGAACGCTTTAAAGACTTCCGTTATTTCCTTAAAGGGAACAACGATCTGCTCTGTCTCACGCAGCCGGCTGTCATTGAAGAAATACATTGCAGTTACCTGGATGCAGGGGCTGATATTATTACAACCAACACTTTTAATGCAAATCGTATTTCTCAGGCTGATTATCACCTGGAAGAATGCACCTATGAAATGAACCTCGAGGCAGCAAAAATTGCGGTCAGGGCAGCTTCCCGTTTCTCCACCTTAAATCCATCCAAACCACGATTTGTTGCCGGATCCTTAGGTCCCACTAATAAAACGGCTTCCATGTCGCCCGATGTTAACGACCCGGGGTACAGGTCCATAAGCTTTGACGGACTCAGAGATGCTTACTATGAGCAGGCACGCGGACTGGCTGACGGCGGAACAGACATCTTCCTCATAGAGACTGTCTTTGATACACTTAACGCCAAAGCCGCATTATTTGCCATTGAAACACTTAAACAGGAAAGAAACATCGATATCCCTGTAATTATAAGCGGAACAATTACCGACGCCAGCGGAAGAACACTCTCCGGCCAGACAGTTGAAGCATTTATTAACTCTATCTCTAACGCAGAGATACTGGCAGTGGGATTAAACTGCTCACTCGGGGCTAAAGAACTGCGGCCATTTTTAGCTGAATTATCTCCCAACATTCCGTTTTTTATCAGCGCTCATCCGAACGCAGGCCTGCCTAACCGGTTCGGATCATACGACCAGACTCCGTCTGATATGGAAAAGTTCATCAGCGAATACCTCGATGAAAAATATGTCAATATCATAGGTGGATGCTGCGGAACTACACCTGAACATATACGCAGGATAGCAGAACTTGTTAAAGGAAAGCCGGTCAGGATCCCTCCTCCCCGGAACCAGCGGCTGAAACTCAGCGGACTGGAACCTTTAACCATTTATGAAGGAAGCAATTTTATCAATATAGGCGAACGTACCAACGTCAGCGGATCAAAAAAATTTGCCGGTCTGATCAGAGACAAAAAATATGAACAGGCACTCTCTGTTGCCCGTGAACAGGTGGATGGCGGAGCCCAAATTATTGATGTGTGCATGGACGATGCTATGCTCGATGCCGAAAAGGAAATGGGCACATTTCTTAACCTCATCATGTCGGAACCTGAAATAGCACGCGTTCCTGTTATGATCGATTCCTCATCCTGGAATGTGATCGAAGCAGGGTTGAAATGCTTGCAGGGAAAGTCAATTGTTAACTCCATAAGCCTTAAAGAGGGAGAAGATATCTTCATTGAACAGGCCGGAAAAATAAAGAAATACGGCGCTGCAGCGATTGTCATGGCCTTTGATGAAGAGGGACAGGCAAATACCTTCAACCGGAAAATAGCTGTATGCAGCAGAGCCTACCATATCCTTACTGAAAAAGTAAAATTCAAACCTGAGGACATCATCTTCGATCCCAACATACTCACCATTGCTACCGGCATGGATGAGCATAACAACTATGCGGTTGACTTTATCAATGCCGTTAAGTGGATCAGGGAAAACCTCCCCTATGCAAAAATCAGCGGGGGAATCAGCAACCTGTCGTTCTCTTTCAGAGGAAATAACACCGTAAGGGAAGCTATGCATTCTGTGTTCCTGTACCATGCCATTAAAGCCGGTCTCGACATGGCCATTGTCAACCCTTCTATGCTTCAGGTATATGATGAAATCCCTTCTGACCTCCTTCAACTCACAGAAGATGTGGTACTTAACAGGAATAAAGATGCAACGGAAAGATTGATACGTTTTGCCGAAACAATACAAAACGAAAGAAAAGAGGAAAAAACAGATACGGCAGAATGGAGAAAAGCTTCCGTGGAAGAGAGAATTTCATACTCCCTGCTGAAAGGAACAGGCGATTTCATTGAACAGGATATTCTGGAAGCATATAACAAATACAACAATGCCTTACATATTATTGAAGACCCCCTGATGAACGGCATGAACCGGGTTGGGGAACTCTTCGGCGAGGGAAAAATGTTCCTCCCCCAGGTTGTTAAAAGCGCCCGTATAATGAAAAAAGCGGTGGCCGTTTTATTGCCTTATATTGAACAGGAAAAGACCCTTTCCGGGGAATCTTCCAAAGCAGGAAAAATACTCCTCGCCACTGTCAAGGGAGATGTCCATGATATCGGCAAGAATATCGTGGGTGTAGTCCTCGGATGCAATAATTATGAAATTATTGACCTCGGAGTGATGGTTCCCGCTGAAAAAATTCTTTCTGAGGCAACAAAGTATAAAGTAGATATAATAGGCTTAAGCGGACTTATAACCCCTTCCCTCGAGGAAATGGCTCATATAGCCAGGGAAATGGAAAAGCAGGAATTCAACATTCCCCTGCTCATAGGCGGCGCCACAACCTCCAAAATCCATACCGCAGTAAAAATTGAACCTCATTACCACCAGGCAGTGATACACGTTAAAGATGCATCCCTGAGTATCCCTGTGATCAGCAAATTACTGAATCCCGGTCAGAAAACCGCTTATCTCAATGATGTAAAAAACGAATACAAAAAGCTAAGGATTCAATATGATGATGCAAGGAAAGATTTAGAATACCTGAACCTGGAGGATGCAAGGGAAAACCGGTTTTCAACCGACTGGCAGAGTGTCAGGATAGTGAAACCTTCTTTCCTGGGAGTGAAAACATTCATCAACTTCCCGCTGGAACAGATACGGGAATACATTTCATGGATATTCTTCTTTGTCGCCTGGGAACTGCAGGGAAAGTTCCCCGACATACTCAAAGATCCGGTTAAAGGGGAAGAAGCTACCGCATTGTTTCATGATGCAAACCGCATGCTTGATGAGATAATAAAAAATAACAGGCTCACTGCCAATGCAGTGATCGGTTTTTTTCCTGCAAATGCCGTGGGTGATGATATAGAGATTTATACCGATGAATCACGCAAAGAGGTTCTGACACGGTTCATCAACCTGCGAAACCAGAACAAAAAAAGCGATACCTCACCGAATCTGTGTCTCGCCGATTTCATCGCACCTGCCTCAACAGGAATTGCCGATTATATAGGGGCTTTTGCAGTAACCGCCGGACTTGGGGTTGAGGAAAGAGTGAAAGAGTACCAACAGGCAGGAGATGATTACAGCGCCATCATGCTTAAAATTCTGGCCGACAGGCTTGCCGAGGCCTTCACCGAACTGCTTCACCTGAAGGTCAGAAAGGAATACTGGGGCTATGACAAAGGGGAAAATATAAGCCTGGATGATATGCTGGCGGAAAAATACAGGGGAATACGCCCTGCCCACGGATACCCGGCATGCCCCGACCATTCTGAGAAAGTAACCTTATTCAACCTGCTCGAAACTCAGAAAAATACTGGCATGTATCTTACCGAAACTTTCAGTATGGTGCCTGCCGCTTCCGTTTCAGGCCTGTATTTTGCCAATGAACATTCCAGGTATTTCCATGTGGGTAAGATATCGAAAGACCAGGCGGAAGACTACGCTGCCCGGAAAAAACTGAGCATGGCAGAGGTGGTAAAACTCCTGGCTTCTAATGTAAATTTTTAATGATGAGTTCAGTTTATAAAGTCTGAAAGTAGAAAGTGCCATAAAACAAGAATTTGGGATAAATTCGTAGTTTTATGAGCATCCCGTTGTGGGCTGAATGGTGTGTAAGGGTAAAACGGGATATGTAGTTTATAAAGTTAATTTGCTGATTGATAGAATATTGTATAATTTTTAGTAAATTTATTATTGATCTGAATATCAATAATATAAGGTTTTTCCTGAAAGAATATCTGACTTTTTAGACCAGACTCAATGATATAACTTTTAAATTAAATGTTTATCCTTTGTGTACTTCGTGGTTTAATACGCATTTAAGTCAACCACAAAGGACACAAGTGGTTTCACAAAGGTACACAAAGGGAAAAATTATATAGAAAATGAAAATTGCCGAAAAACTAACAGCCGCAACCCAAACCTACTTCTCCTTCGAGCTTCTTCCCCCGCTGAAAGGGCACAAGCTGGATGATATCTACAACGCCATTGATCCCCTTGTGGAATTCAACCCGCTGAATATCAACGTAACCTATCATCAGCAGGAATCGGTGTACCGCACCGGTGAGAAAGGTGTCCCTGAAAGAAAGGTCATTCGCAGAAGGCCCGGTACTGTAGCTATCTCTGCAGCCATCCAATACAAATACAGGATCACCGTTATTCCCCACATCATCTGCGGCGGGTTCTCAAAAGAAGAAACAGAAGATATCCTCATCGACCTGCATTTCCTTGACATGCCGAATTTATTGGTTTTAAGGGGAGACCCGCAAAAGGGGCAGCGGTTCTTTATACCGGAACAGAACGGACATGAACATACCTTAGGACTTGTTAATCAGATAATGAACATGAATAAAGGTATTTATCTTGATCCCGATATAGAAAACCCCACTCCCACTGACTTTTCAGTTGGGGTGGCAGGTTATCCGGAGAAACACTATGAAGCCCCCAATTTTGAGTCGGACCTCGATTACCTTAAACAAAAGATCGATGCCGGAGCAGAATACATTGTTACCCAGATGTTTTTTGATAATTCAAAGTACTTTGAGTTTGTGAAAAAATGCAGGAACATGGGAATTACAGTGCCGATTGTCCCGGGTATCAAGCCCATTACCTTTATCAAAGATATAGAATCCCTGCCCCGGGTTTTTGCTATCAGCATCCCCGATGATCTGGTAAAGTCAATAAAGCAATGCAAAACCAATGCTGAGGCAAAAGAAGCGGGGGTGGAATGGACGATACAGCAGTCGAAAGAACTGAAAGCCGCAGGTGTGCCTGCCATTCATTATTATACTATAGGGATCTCAGATAATATAAGGAAAATTGCGCGGGAAATTTTTTGAAGGTGCTGTTTTGATAATATATTGAAATAACGATCAATCCGGCGCCAACAGCTGCCATTGTCCAGTTTGGTTCTCCTTCACCCAAAACCATAATTACATTATTCTGCCAAATAAATTTATATTACCATTTATTATACTTTTTCCTGATATTTGCAAGGAATAATATACCAAAAGGTAATATTCAATAAAGTCATATGCCCCCCCCTTGCACTATCTTACACAAAAGGGTATGAAGAAACATTTGTGATAGGTAATTTTATGGCAGGAAACGCAGCCATAGCATATTTGTCAGCACTGAACTTTTTGAGATGTCAGGATTTTAGCAATTTCAAAATTCTGTTAAAAAATACTTAATAACAGGTATTGCCTTTTAGACCTGCTTGGGGATAACCCTAAGAATCAAACCATAAGCCCCCCCTTTTTTCCACCCATAACCTTGACTGGTGTCAGTTATCTTTTTACTTTTATTTCAAAAAACCATCATGAAGCAATTAGCAGCACCTTTTGTTTATGGGCTGGCGCCTTTATTACGGAGCCACTCTGCCTTGTGGAGTGTGGAATACACTTATTTTCTGAAGGAAAAATCGCCTTCCCTTTTTTTATCGGCTTTGGCAGGGATAGGCGTTTTATATGACACCAACGAGGGAAAAGTGCTACCCGGGCTCACAATGTCAGCAGGTGCAGGTTACGAGTTTCATCCCCGGGTTGCATTTTGTTGTGATGTAATGTTCACGACAGAAAATGAAACCGACATGCGGTGCTTATCATTCCTGTCCGGTATAAGGTTTTTACTTTACTAAGGTTAAGAATACCTTCCCTACGGCCACTATTCAGATCCCGGACAGTCCGTATTCTGCAGATACTGGTTCCAGCAGTGCCATAAAGTGTCTCCAAACAAAACCTGACTTTGAATCCTGCCCGCCCTGGTTGTCCGGTTCCACTCAATCTGTGCCTGCCCGGTACTCAATGAAATAACATAACCGGCATCATATACAGATAAAGGATCAACGGAAAAACGGATATAACTGTCCTCCTCGGCATGTCCTGTCTTCACTAAAGTGTAGGTGATATCTCCCGTTTCCTCTTCCCAGTTGTAGTTCCATTCCACTGACAGGAGTTCTGCAGGATTAGCCGGACTTTCATATAATGTCCAGATGGCATGGGTATGATCATAACGGATAGTTCCCTCAAACCATTTAAAATTACTGAACCCTCCTGCACCTGAACGGGTAATGAACATCTCTGCAGTAAATTCTTCGTTGGATATACGCTGGGTTTGTAAAACTGCATTGTAGGTAATGGAATTGACCGTTACGCTGTATTTCCATTCCCACCGGTTATCCCCCAAATATACCGGAGTTTGACTGAGTGCCTCCGCATATGCGGCGACGGGGACAGCTACGGTTACCGAAATAACTGTATTCCAAAGGGCAACCGTTGTCAATGCCTTCCCCCAGTTGGTATAAGACGGAAGGACCTTTTTGGATGTAAGCGTGTCAGCAGCATCGTTGAAATCTGAAAAGTCCATTAACAGAGATTGAATAGGCGGAAGCTCAGGCATTTCATCAGGATCATCCTTTTTACATCCACCGGAAATGATTATTCCGAAAATGACGGAAATTATAAGTAATCCGGGAAAAAATCTTACATTTTTCATAAAAGCTCAATTTAATTTATATGATAAAAGCTTAAACGAAAATAAGCAACTGCAGGTTACAATAAAACATATATAAAAAGAAAATTCTTCTTGTATAAAATGAATTAATACTGGGGGTGGGGACTTTTAGACCCTTTCAGAATGATCCTTTAATCGTAATAAACGGATTATATATTTTTGTATGGGTAATGTAAAGAATGTAATTCAGAATTTTGCTCTTTCCACCTTCTTTTTCATAATAAAATTAAGCATTTCCACTCCCTCAACACACTTTACCTGGCGGCAGGTGTGATTAAACCCCATCTTTTCAAAGAATGGTCTGGCCGTGATACTAACCTCGGAAGTAATTTCACGTACGGTGAGACCTGAAAAATAATTGTCGATATGTGACATAAGGGCGGTTCCAACACCATTGCCCTGATAATCTTTATGAACATATAGCAAATCAAGTATACCACTGGAGCGCGCCGAACAAAAACCAAGTATCCTGCTTTGATCTTCAGCTACAATAAAATAGTCATTACGTATCCGGTCCTGCCACCAGTTAATATCTTCATACCTGGCAGACCATGCTTTTAATTGCAAAGGATCATAGTCACATGCATTAACCGTTCTTATGGTTTTTCTGAATAACCTGGAAACCGTTTCCATATCTTCCGGCAGGGCTTTTCTAATAGAATACATGTTTTAAAATGATGTTTTATAACATAGCGCAAAGGTATAATATAATAGAATTGATTGTACCGGAAAGGAGACTTTTTTTTAAAGGTTTTTAAACAGCTTGTATATGTTTTTAATGATGAAATGTTTTGTATTTCCATTGATCTACCGGATAAGATCACCTCTACGCAGTACAAAACAAGAAATAGTTAGGGATTATACACATATGTAGAATATTGGCGGCAAACATGACCGCACTAAAACCGAAGGCTCAGTCCAATTCCGGTTTCCACGATTAAGAATCTCATCTCGCTCCTATCCCGAAATGACCCTGTTTGTAATCCTGAATTCCAGGTCTGAACCGCCTGCTTAGCCTGTTTATTGAATTTTTGAATTATCGGAATTGAAACTACGATCAATCCGGCGCCAACAGCTGCCATTGTCCAGTTTGGTTCGCCACCCCCTAAAGCTGTACCAATTGGCCAGCCAATCATAAACCCAGCTGCTCCGCCAAGAATTGTAGCCAATGTGTTTGTTGATTGCGCCGCCTTGATCTCCTTATACGCCTGTTCATCAGGTTTCATAATGTTTACCAGCTGCTTCATGATCAGCAATCTTTCTCCCTGGTAAAACCTGTAACCGCCAAATCCTTTCTGCATGGAAATTGTGTCGTTTACAGATTGCCCGAAGGTAACAGTTAAATTAATTGTCAGTAAAGTCAAGATAAAAAAAATATTTTTCATATGGCTATCTATTAAGTTAGTGTGAACCCGTGATATCGTGATCCCATGTCTTGTCCACTCACCCACTCACCCACTCATCAACTCACCCCCGGCACCTCCCTCATCGTCTCCAGCAAATACTCCCAGAATTTACCCACCGACCCAATATTCACCTTTTCATCCGGTGAATGGGGATGACGTATGGTAGGACCAAAGGATATCATATCCAGCTTCGGGTACACAGCGCCGATGATCCCGCACTCCAGTCCCGCATGGATCACTTTTACCTCCGGGGTTTTCCCGAACTTGTTTTTATAAACACGTTTCATGGTGTCCAGTATCTTACTTCCGGGATCGGGTTTCCAGCCGGGATAGCTTCCGTCGTGCAGAACTTCCATGCCTCCCAGTTCCATAACACTTTGAGTCATGTTGGCCACACTTATCTTTGCCGACTCAACCGAACTGCGCAACAGGCACAACGCACTCGCTTCTCCTGCTGCAGCTTTCACCACCGAAAGGTTTATGGAAGTCTCTACTACGCCTACTATTTCTGCACTCATACGCATAACTCCATTCGGGATACCATATATGGTTTTCACGAATTTAACCTGTGCCTCTTTTTCCATTACCCTGGACGGCATATCACACTTCTCAGCCATAAAAGCAAGGTCCGGTTCAGTTCCTGAAAATTCACCCTTAAATGTTTCGGCAAATTGCTTCACCACATCTTCAAACTCACCTGATTTAACCTCCGGTACAACAACAACAGCAAATGATTCGCGGGGAATGGCATTCCTCAGGTTTCCTCCTTCAAGCGAAGATATCAGTAACCCGGGATCACCTGATGCGAACCATAAAAACCTGTTCATCAGTTTATTGGCATTTCCCCTGCCCAGGTTAATATCCAACCCTGAGTGTCCGCCTTTAAGTCCTGTAACACTCAGCCGGTATGCCTTCATCCCTTCCGGTACCTGTACTTCCTTATACTTCATGGTCCCGGAAGTGTTCATTCCGCCGGCACATCCAATGTATAACTCACCTTCGTCTTCCGAATCCAGATTAAGGAGAATATCACCCGAGAGCATTCCCTTCTCCAGGCCAAATGCCCCTGTCATTCCGGTTTCTTCATCAACGGTCAGCAATACCTCAACAGGACCGTGCTGAATATCCTTTGCTTCAAGAACAGCCAGGGCTGCTGCAACACCTATGCCATTATCTGCACCCAGCGTGGTGCCGTTGGCTTTCACCCAGTCTCCATCAATCAGGGTCTCAATCGGATCCATATCAAAATCATGCACTTTATCGCTGTTCTTCTGGGGTACCATATCAAGATGAGCCTGCAAAACCACTCCCATCCTGTTCTCCATACCCTTTACTGCCGGTTTGCGGATTACCACATTACCGGTCCTGTCAACTTTTGTTTCAAGTCCCAGCCTCTCCCCAAAAGCCTTTGCATATTTCACCGCTGCAGCCTCATTCTTTGAAGGACGCGGTATTTGAGTCAGTTCATGAAATATCTTCCAGATATTTCCCGGTTGTAAATCATTTATTGATGCCATAATGTTTATTTGTTTTATCCACCCCTCAGAAATTCCAGATTTAAAGAAATCTTTCCCAAACTTCTCCGGGACGGAATATGATTACTACTATATTTAATTAATCATTTGTTCGTTAAAATTGTTGAAATTACTCATTTAAAAACGCACAGCCGTGCGAACCTGCTCAACCACTCATCATTATCTGCCTGAAACTAATATATTCTCTCTCATACAATGTAGAAATAAACTTCAGCAACCGGTACTGATGATCTGTTAAAGTTTTCATCTCCGGATCATCAGACGGCATCAATAATTCTGCAATCTCTGCCGTACTTCTTATGCCATCAACGGCATTCCACACTTTGGTTCCGTTATCATCAAGCCTGATCCTGAAAAACAATTTTTCCGTTACCGGGAATAGGGTATGTATAAATCTGCCGGTGAATTTGGGAACCATAAGTATAACCCTCCCCTCTTCTTCGGTATGACCTACTGCTCTCAGCGGTATGAGATCCAAGGCATTGGTGCTTTTTAAAATTTTTCTTCTACTGAATATATTCATTTTTTTTTGAATCAACTTTCTTTATTCCGCCTTAATAAACAAATTTCTAAAAAATGGTTTTTTCTTTCCGGCGGATTTATGTTGCGTCATTTTTCGGGGCTGTCTCATAAATGCTTTTAACCACAAAGACACGAAGTACGAACAACGGACACGAAGGATATATTCTTAAATGACAGTACTTTCCGCGAGCGCTGACTGTGTGTTGCCGTAGCTTCAGCGAAGGTACAAGCTACTCAGCGGAGGCGCTGTGTCCTTCGTGTTGTCCTTGGTGTCCTTCGTGGTTGATAATATTTCAAATAATGAAACTGCTCCCTATTCTATTTCCCCCTTCAATTACTCAATTACTCGATTAATCTGTACTCTATTAATCAATTACTCAATTACTCGATTACTCGATTACTCGATTACTCAATTACTCAATTACTCGATTACTCGATTACTCGATTACTCATGTCCCCTTCGTCCCCTTTACTAATGCCCCACCGCCGGAGGTGCCGGCTGATCCGGACTACCCGCAAACTTCACAGGGAACCGTATCAGTATCCAGCCAATGAACCCTATTACAAGCAGGCCTATCAGGTACGAGGGCTTATCAAATAAGGAGAAGGGGAACATCTCAAAAGCAGCGAAGGTGGCAAATACCAGTCCTATAATGGCTTCCCCGGCAATAAGCCCGGATGCCAGCAGAACACCCGTGTTTTCAGACCTGGTCTGTTGAGCCTCATTATGGTTCTTCCTCTTCTGTATCATTTGTACCCCCGACTTAAACATTCCACCAATAAATATTGCAAAGGTTGTTTCAAGCGGAAGGTACATCCCCACACAAACCAGCATGGGACTTTTTATCTGCATCATGATAAAACCGATACCCATAAGCATACCCGTTATTATAAGCGGCCATGCCATCTGTCCCCCGACAATTCCCTGCGACAGTATAGCCATAAGGTTGGCCTGTGGTGCACTAAGATTCCTGCTACCAAATCCACCTTCATAACCTTCGATCCTTCCGGTGTTAATATCACCCTGGTTAAGGTAGAAAAGGACAAAGAACATGACCACACTCGAAGCAATAACTCCAATAATGTCTCCTGCCTGCATTTTCCAGGGAGTACCTCCCAGGATATGACCGGCTTTTAAATCCTGGAGCATCTCACCGGCAACAGCAGCAGAAACACAAACTATGGCAGCCACACCAAGCGTCGCCGCCACTCCTTCATGACCCTGTACACCAAGAATAACCATGATAAGTGCAGTTACTACCAATGCAGTGAGTGTAAGTCCGCTTATGGGATTATTACTCGATCCCATTATCCCCACCAGGTAACCTGATACGGCGGCAAAAAAGAAAGCCAGTATGATCATCAGTGTGGCAGCAACAACAGCTACCAGCGCCGAGGTGCTGAAAATAAAATAAGTGATAAGGAAAGTGGCCAGTGCCACTGCTCCTATCCCTGTCATTATCCAGTTAAAACTGATATCTTTCTCTGTTCTCGGCACACCTGTGTCAACTCCTGCTGCAGCTTTCTTTACATCGTCTATGGAACGCGTCACACCTGCAAACAGGCTTTTACGCATCCTGTAAAGAGTATATATCGCACTGACCAGCATTCCCCCGATGGCGATAGGCCTTACAATAAATTTCCATACTTCATATGCTTTCGCAACCCATGCTTTTTGTATGGCCGCTTCCCTGGCTATGCCTTCCGACTGCATAAATGCAGCAGCCATGGTGTCCACATCAATTACAGGTGCCAGAAAATAAAGAATGATGGGAGTAAGCAATCCCCATGCCAGTAAACTTCCGCTAAAGTTCAGTGATGCCAGCTGAGGCCCGATAATGTAGCCCACACCAATATAGGCCGGACTTACCTTGGGAGATCCGATAAGGGCACCCCCCTCTCCGACAATGGATGAACCGGATATCTTCTGGCGGGCAAATATGATGAACTTTTCCCAGTATGTTTCAAAAACCTTAAATTCGCCCAGTGCTTTGATGATACCCCCGGCAATCATGGCGCTGAATAATATTTTAGATCCTCCGCCAGTGTTGGTTCCCGATTTATGGATCTCAGCAGCAGCCACCGACTCAGGGTAAGGCAGTTCCGTATCTTCCACCATTACTTTTCGCAGAAGGGCAACAAACATGATCCCCAGGATACCTCCCGCAATAAGAATTACCGTAGTGATACCGTAAGTGAAAAAATTCTCCGATTCAATACCCGCACGCTGATTCTGCAGATAAACAATATAAAATGCGGGAATGGTGAATATTGCCCCGGCCGCTACCGACTCGCCTATGGAGCCTACCGTTCGGGCAAAGTTCTCTTCGAGGATGGTTCCCCGCATTGCTTTTATAAGCGCCATACCGATCACTGCCGCCGGATAAGTAGCAGCAATGGTCATCCCCGCTTTTAGTCCCAGGTATGCATTGGCCGCCCCCAGCACCACGGCAAGAATAATACCGATAATCAGCGCCCTGACAGTGAATTCGACCATCTTCGTCTCGGCCGAAATAAAGGGTACAAACTTCTTGTCTGACATAGTTCTAGATTTTGATGAATGAATTCGCTAATGTAATAATTTAAAATTAATTGGAAAAGGGGAAGAGGGAGTGGTCACGTGGTTGCGTACCAGGTTCAAGGTTGCTAAGTTACTGCCCGCCGGCTGAGATTGCTGAAGTCCGGATTTGAAATTCAAGATTCAAGATTCAAGATTCAAGATTCAAGATTCAAGATTCAAGATTCAAGATTCAAGATTCAAGATTCAAG
>ENA-ORXD01000696-ORXD01000696.1-sediment-metagenome-genome-assembly--contig:-NODE-696-length-37919-cov-3.804001_pt1 | contig 37919 bp, 30 predicted proteins | sample MGYA00237862_ERZ511471 | MGnify/ENA metagenome assembly ERZ511471 | reverse complement strand
GAGAACAATCTCCCTAACGATTGCGTCCAAATTCCGGACACAAACCAATCACAATGAGTTTGGGTAGTGAGTCTCTTGAAAGACAAATTCAAGTTGATGAGAGGTGAGGGATCTTACCCGTTGAAAGAATTGAAGGCAGAAAATAGAAAAGAGCCCGGGAAATTCCTCTCCAGGCCCTTTTGCGATCAGGAATAAGGATTACAGTTCCACTTTTTGGAATAACCGCAGACTGAGGAACAGCCCCAACGCACACCACAAAGCTGTGAAGACCGGGGCAATCATCAGTACCGGCGGCAGTTCCGCGCTGAGCGTAATGCCTCCGGCCAGGGTTGCCAGCGGCCAGGGGGTCCACATAGTGAGCGGCCCGAAAAAGCTCACCAGGATGGAGCCGCCCAGTAGAGACCCCAACGCGACCCCCAGCACAATCCCGCGGTTGTTGGACACCACACCCAAAAACAGGGTCAGTACCAGGTAGAACAATGTGTGCAGCGCCATCAATCCAACCCCGATGAAAAAGGCTCCGGTGGGTTGTGCCCCAGCCAGCGTGAAGATCGCGTACGCGACCCCACTCTGGAAGATAATCTGGATGGAAAAGATTGCCAGGGCATTGGCAGCCAGTTTGGAAAGCAGATAAGCGGACCGTGAAACCGGTTTTGAAAGCACCCATTCCGCTGTGCCGGTGAGTTTCTCGCCGATTACTGCGTCCTGGGTGACAATGATCGCCTCCAGAGCCAACGCGATACATCCCAGGCCAAAGAAGACCTGAATCCCGACTTCATAGGGCGAAAAAGGTTCTCCTTTAAGCCGGGCAACCACGGGCAGCACAAACAAGGTTGCTGCCAGGAAACCATTCAAGATCATTGCGCCGAGCAGCAGGTGCCCCAGCCAGCGTTTTCCGCCCCACCAGGCGCGGTTCTCACGGGCAAACAGATTACGGAAACCATTCAGGGTGGAATTTACAGTGTAATCTTTCGCGATCGATTGGGTTGTCATTTTATTTTTCTCCTACCAGCTTGATGAAAACGTCTTCCAGTTCGTATTTTTCCCGGCCATAAGAAACCACTTCTACACCCGGGTCCGCAAGCACTTCGCGCAGCAACCGGGCGCGGGCAAAACTCTCATTCTCTACGTTTACCAGCCATTGGGTGGTCCCGTTTTGCTGTCCCAGGGTAACCTTTGAAATCCACGCCAGGGTTTTCAAACGCTGGAAGGTATTTTCGACTTCACCGGTCACTTCGATCTTGAAAACAGTGCCATTCTTGCTGTTCAACAGTGTTTCAATGGGTCCCTGGCTGACCAATTCGCCGTGGTTCAGGATAACTACCCGGTCGCTGACTCGCTGGACATCATCCAGAATGTGGGTTGAATAGAAGATTGTGGTATGCTCACGCAGCCTTTCCATAATCCGCAGAACATCCACCCGTCCCATCGGATCCAATGCGGCTGCCGGCTCGTCGAGGATCAGCAAATCGGGATAATTGATCTGCGCCTGCGCGATTCCCAGGCGCTGCATCTCACCCCCAGAAAAGCCCTTAACCGGGCGATTTGCTTTGTTCTCTAACCCTACCAGGTTCAGCGCTTCGCGCACGCGGGCTTCGATCAAATTGATGTCTTGGTAAAAGAAGCGAGCGACAAATTCGAGAGTCTCACGGGCGGTCATGTTGGGATAAAAACGCGGTTTTTGAGATAAATACCCGACCCGTTGCCGGATCTGGGTGCTGTCGTGGACGATATCCAACCCGAAAATCGTCCCCCTGCCAGATGTGGGCTGGATTAACCCCAACAACAGCTTGATGGTTGTGCTTTTCCCCGCGCCGTTTGGGCCGAGAAAACCCACGATAGAATGTTGAGGAACCTCCAGGTTGAGATCTTTCAAAGCATGGACCTCGCCGTACGATTTGCTTAAATTGTTGGTATGGATGATAGTTTGAGATAATGGCATGGTTTCTAACTCCTGATTGCGTTGTGACCGATTTCCAAGCAAGTTTATATTCAAATCCGGATTTATTTTATGAAAAAATCCTTTTCAGCGACACTGACTTAAGTTGGGTTTTAATCCTGTACAGATCATGAGTTTGCAAACTGTCCAGTTGGGCAGGTTGGAACGGTCTGTTTTTCAGAGAATGATAGAATCTTACATAAAGATGTATTATTGAATCCAGATAGATGTTGCAGGAGCTAATCATGGTGGTTGAATTTTCAAAAGAGGAAATCTTACGCTATTCCCGCCATTTGATGATCCCGGATGTCGGGTTGGAGGGGCAAAGGAAATTGAGATCTGCCAGTGTGCTGCTGGTGGGGGCAGGCGGGTTAGGTTCTCCCATCGCGCTTTATTTGGCGGCAGCCGGGGTTGGGCGGATTGGCGTGGTGGATTACGACCGGGTGAACGCTTCCAATCTGCAGCGCCAAGTGCTGTATGACACCGGGCAGTTTGGCCTGTTCAAAGCCGAATCTGCCAAAGAAAGGATGTTGGCAATCAACCCGTACATCCAGGTGGATGTGTATGTTGAGCCATTTAACGCGGAGAACGGGATGCGGATTGCCGAGCCTTACCAGATCTTGATTGATGGGACGGATAACTTTGCCTCCCGCTATCTGGTCAATGATATCAGCGTGTTGACAGAGAAACCGTTTGTGTATGGCGCTGTGTATCGTTTTGATGGGCAAGCGGCAGTGTTTGATGCCCGGCAGGGCGCCTGCTATCGCTGCCTGTTCCCCAAACCACCCCGTCCGGAAGATGCTCCGACCTGCGCCGAAGCCGGCGTGTTTGGGGTGGTGCCCGGCATGGTGGGAATGATCCAGGCGTCTGAAACCATCAAGTTGATCCTGGGGATTGGAGAACCGCTTGTCAGCAAGATGTTGTTCTTTAACGCCCTGGACATGAACTTTCAGACCATTACATTGGAGAAAAATAACAACTGCCTGATTTGTGGTGAAAAGCCGGAGATTAGCGGTTTGGTTGACTACAATGGCTTTTGCGGCACCCCGCCTGTGGGAGAAGCGAGGGTTCAGTCTGCTGCTGGGGTTGAAATTGAACCGCGTGATCTGGCAGCCCGCCTTGCGGCTGGAGAGGATTTGCTTCTTTTGGATGTCCGTGATCCGGTGGAGGCTTTGATTTCCAAAATCCCTGGCGGGTTGCAGATTCCCTATGAAACGCTTGCCGAGAGTCTGGAGAAATTAGGCAGGAACGACCGCGAGATTGTGGTGTATTGCAGAACGGGGGTTCGCTCTGCCTGGGCGCAGCGTGTGCTGGAGAACGCGGGCTTTCACCGGGTGAGAAACCTGCGGGGTGGCATCAATGCCTGGGCGAGAGAGGTTGATCCGACTCTGCCGCAGTATTGATCCTGGTTTGGGATTAAAATGAAACCGCCGCGGGAAATTTCCCGCGGCGATGATTTAAAATAGATGGCTGATAATGATATTCAGGCCAATCCCGTTCAGGATGAGCCCGCCGACGATTTCCATTCGCTTGCCAAAAGCAGTTCCCAACCCATGACCGATGGTGAGCCCAATGATGGATAACGCAGTTGAAGTGATCCCGATAATCAGGCTGGCTGGCACAATTTCTACCTGCAGGAAAGCAAAACTAAGCCCTACAGCCAGCGCGTCAATGCTGGTTGCAACAGCCAACATAATCAGCACCCCTCCTTTTGAAGGATCGTTGCTGTAAGTTTCCGCATTGGGATTTACCCCCTCCCGGATCATACGAATCCCGACAAATGCAAGCAAAGCCATTGCAATCCAGTGATCCACGTTTTCAATCAATGGGGCGATGGTATTCCCGGCTAGATAGCCGAGCAAAGTCATTCCACCCTGGAACAGACCAAAATGGAAGCACAATCTAAAGAACGGCCGGAAGGACTTGCAGTTTTTGGCAGTCCCGATCCCAAGCGAAACGGCGAAACAGTCCATTGCCAGGCCGAGTGCGATCATGAGTAAAGCGAAAAACCCCAAAACATATACTCCTGTGTGATGAATATCTTCGTGAATTCAAATTATAAATGAAAAATTGCCGATAAATGATAGGTCTGGGGACGATTAAAATCACTATTTCTTGAGGGTGAAAGACTCTCTGAAACGGAGCTTTATTGCGGAGCTTTTCATTCAGGCCAGGTGGACGAAAAGCAGATTTGAAAATACGCCTGCAAATCCTTTTTTATATCGGCGTGCTGGTAAAATTTAGTAATATACATCACTCAGGGATCGGGAAATTATGTGGCTTTCTGTAAAATCACCTGTTGTTCGAATAGATGGGCTGCTATGGATAGGTGTTTTGTTGATCCTTCTGGTTGCAGGCTGCGCGCTGCCGGGGGGCGTGAATGATCAGGTCGTATCCGGTCAGGTCAAGCCCAGCCCAGACGCGCTGGCCCAACTCCCAAAATACAGTGGATATGAAACCGCCACACCTGTTCCGACCCTCGAGCCAGAAGAGGATGAGCGGCAGTTTCTGGTAACAGATGTGTCCAGTTATGTGGATGAAGATGACGTTACGGTAGTTGTTGGCCGTTTGGAGAATATTACTCCATTTCCCCTGGATTACGCGGTGGCAACGGTCAACTTGCTGGATGAAAATGGTGAGATTGTCGCTTCCGGGTCAGGGTACACCTTGTTGGATGTGACCTTTCCTGAAGGGGCCAATGCTTTTCGGGTAATGGTAGGCACCGATGTGCCGGCGTGGACGGATTACCAGATTGAGATCGCTTGTGATCAGTATCTGGGAGATTACCTCAACCCCGATCTGGATTTTTCCATTGCCACGGCAGGCAGTTCTGAATCTGGGGGTTTTCAACTGATTGGCGAGGTTTTTAATAAAGGCACTGCGATCGCCCAGGATGTATATTTGCTGGTTCTTTTATTTGATAAACAAATGAATTTGCTGGACGCGGAAACGGTACAAACCAACCTGAAGGTCATTCCGGTTCGCGGGGCTTCGGCTTTTGAATATTTGTGGGAACAGGGGATAGGTGTTCAGGTCGGCCGCTATGAGATCATCTTGCAGGGGTATCGCTAGATCATCCGTTTCCGGTTTTTGGAGTTTTATGTGTTCTTAAAATCTCCCGCACAGCGTTCACGATCGCGGCAGGTTGATCGCGCTGGATGAAGTGTCCTGCCTCCGGCAGGATGGTCTGCCGGGATCGGGTAGATAACCGGCATAATCCAGCCTGGAGCTGGTTATGAAACTGTTGAAGGCTATGCTGGTTCTCAACGTTGCTTGTAAAACCGGCCATACTGTTCCCTGCGGTGAGAATTAAGATTGGCAAATCCCCAAATGTTTTCATTTCTGTAATCTGCTGCATACTGGCTGGAAAATCAATTCCTTCAGCGTTGTTTGAGGGGTCTCGGAAACCGTCTCGCCAAAAATCGCGCATTCTTCGCATGGCGGGCGGGTCCTCCGGTAAGTCAATGGGGAAGAGAGCACTGAGGGTTTCAAATTGCCGTTCTTGGGTGGAATCCACCAGGACCAAACCTAACGTTTCATCCGGATGGTGCGCCGCGAAGACCTGTACAACCATCCCCCCGAAGGATTGTCCCACCAGCAGATAAGGGCCGGGGATGTGGGCTTTTCTGAGCAGCAGGTACAGATCTTCCGCGGTGTTTTGGGCAGTGCGGGGGAGTGGCCCAGGGGCGCTGAGGCCGCGTCCCGCCCGGTCATAGCGAAAAACTGAGGTGAACGTTTTGATTTGGGAAAAGACGATTTCCCAATCGGCGCTTTCCGCGAGCAGCCCGGTTTCCAGAACGACGGTTGGTCCCTTGGTTCCACAGAACTCAAAGGCCAGTTTTCGATTTTCCAATTGGGCGTATTGATAAGTCATGTCTTTAGAGCAGGTTCTTCAGGCGCGGGTCCAGCGCGTCACGCAGGCCGTCCCCAACCAGATTTAAACCGATGATGGCGATGAAGATAGCGACGCCGGGGGAGGTCAGCATGTAGGGGTGGCTGAAGATATAGGTTTTTGATTCGCCCAGCATCGTGCCCCATTCCGGTGTGGGAGGTTGGACACCTAAACCCAGAAAACCCAACCCGGCGGCCGTGGTGATGGCGTATCCCAGGTTTAAAGAAGCGTTGATGATCACAGGAACCATCGCATTGGGCAGGATGTGTTTGAAAATGATCCGCCAATCCTGGGCGCCGATGCTGCGGGCAGCATCAATATAGAGTTGTGAACGGAGGGTCAGAACAGCCCCGCGCACCAGCCGGATGAAGGAAGGTATGGCCAGAATGCCCACAGAGATGATCAGGTTGCGCTCGCCCACGCCCATCAGCGCCACCAGGGTCAAAGCCAGCAGGAAGCTTGGGAAAGAGAGCAGGATATCCGCGATGCGCTGGATCAGCAGGTCTGCCCACCCGCCATAATAGCCGGAAATTGCCCCAAGAGGAACGCCGATGACCAACCCCAGACCCACGGCCAGGAAGCCAATTGTCAGGGTCAATCGGCCGCCATACAGAATGCGGCTGAGGATATCACGGCCCAGGTAATCCGTTCCCAGAGGATGGGTCGCCGAAGGCTTTTCGAGCGCTTCGATCAGATTATTTTTTAGCGGATCCATATCTGTAAGAAGGGGGGCAGCCAGGCTGGCGGCTAACAGCAGCACCAGCAAAATTAAACCGATTGTGGCTGGAGTGTTTTTTCGAAATCGCTCCCAAAACAAATAGAAAGGACTCTCATTTGTTTTTTTATTTGGGAGGTTTGAGAGCTCAATCATATTGGATCCTTGGGTCAATATAGGCATAGAGGAGATCAACGATCAGGTTTACAAGGATGAATAAACCTGAGAAAACCAGAACAACACCCTGGACAGTGGAGTAATCCCGGGAGAATAGTGATTGTGTTAATAACTGGCCCAACCCTGGCCAGGCAAAGATGGTTTCGGTCAGGATGGAACCGCCCAGCAGGTTGCCGAACTGAAGCCCAACCACGGTAATAACCGGGATCAACGCGTTGCGAAGAACGTGGCGGTAGAGAATGACATGCTCCTTTTGCCCCTTGGCCCGCGCGGTGGTGATATATTCCTGCGAGAGCACTTCCAGAACAGAAGCCCGAGTCATGCGGGTGATGAGGGCCATAGAGAACGCCGCCAGGGTAAACGCTGGAAGCACCAGGCTGCGTAAACCTTCCTGGCTGCCCGCTGCGGCAAACCAGCGCAACTTAACAGCAAATACAATGATCAGCATTAAACCCAGCCAGTACACGGGCATGGCGACTCCCACCAGAGTCAGCGTGGAGATGAGGTGGTCAAAGAATGAATAACGTTTAATGGCAGAGAACAGGCCAGCCGGGATGCCAACCAATACCGCGATAAACATGCCCGAAACTGCCAGCCGGATCGTCGCTGGAAGACGGGATTTGATCTCGTGCCAAACCGGTTCGTTGGTCCGCATGGAAATTCCCATGTCACCCTGGACAAGTTTGCTGATAAAAAAACCATATTGGATGTGGATTGGTTTATCCAGATTGAGCTGCACTCTCAGGCGTTCAATGTCTTCCGTGGTGGCATTTTGTCCGGCGTAAAGTTGGGCTGGATCACCAGGAAGCAAACGCAGGAGCAAAAACACAAAAGTAACGATCACCAGAAGAGTCAGGAAGGATACCAGGATCCGCCGTAGAATATACTTGATCAATTTTCAGATCTCCAGTTATGGTCTGTCGAAAACTTCTGAATATCTACTCATAGCAAAGATGATCATTTTGTACGTTTTCAGAAACTGATCTGCGTTCAGGGGATCGGGAATTTCCCGATCCCCTGAGCAGTATCGCTTTGTAAAATGTGTTATTCGGCTGGTCGGGCGTAAAGCGCGTCAAACTTTTCACTGGGCAGGATTCGAATGTTGGTCAGGTCTGGTTTTGCAATGACCTGATAATCCTGCTGGTAAAGGAAAATCCAGGGCGCGTCATCCCAGATGACCTGGTTGACGTCGCAGTAGATGCTTTCGCCTTCTTCGTAATCGGATGCGGCGTCGGCCAGCGCGCTTAATTCATCGACTTCTGGATTGCTGTAGAACCCACCGTTGAATGGGTTGCCGGTTTTCAGTACGGTCATGGTGTGCGAACCATGCGGGTAGCCGCCAGCCCAGCCCAATAGATAGAGGTCATAATCAGATTCTTCCGCGGGTGCCATGACCTGTCCCATGTAGGAGCCCCAGTCGGTTGTGGAGAGCTCAACAGTAATCCCGACATCTTCCAGATACCCGGCGATGGCCTGGGATACCTGATAATCCTGTGCGTAGCGTCCGGTGGGCGAGATGAATTTCACAGTGAAGCCTTCGGGAACACCAGCTTCAGCAAGTAACTCTCTGGCCATATCCGGGTTGTACGCGTAGTAGGGTTCTGTTTCGCAGAAACCGTAGAAAGCTTCTGGCATTGGGGAAACCAATGGTTTGGCGTTACCCCAAAGAACTTTTTCCACAATGGCGTCTTGATCAACCGCGTAATTCAGAGCCTGGCGCACTTTAGGATCGTTCAGATAATCTTTTGTGACATTGATGCCGATGTAGATGATGCGGTTGGTGGCGGCTTTGATAACCTGCACATCGGGGTTGGCTTCCAGAGCCGGGAGGTCCGTCAGTGGTGGTAAGACGGCCATATCAACCTGTCCAGCCAGCATAAGGCTTTCGCGGGTAGCGGCATCTGGGACGATTCTGAAATTTACCTCATCGAAATAGGGTGGTTCTCCCCAGTAATTGGCATTGCGGGTTACGGTCACGTGATCGTCAGCAACATATTCTTTCATCACATAGGGACCGGTCCCGATGGGTTCTGTGGTTCCCAGGGAGGTATAGAGTTCTGTTCCAGGCGCGATCTGCTGTGGTGAAAGCATGCCGATATTGGTGTTTGACAGGGAAAGGAGCAGCTCGCTGCTAGGTCCATCAGCAAGGAATTTGACCGTGTAATCATCCACAACCACAACTTCTTGAATATGGTTGTAAGGAACCTTTCCGGCAGTCTTGACATCTTCATCCAGGAAGCGCTCGACGTTTGCTTTAACCGCTTCAGCGTTGAAGGGGGTCCCATCTGAGAAAGTGGCGTTTTGTACCAGGTAGAAAGTGTATTCTAACCCATCCTCAGAGACTTCCCAGTTTTCCGCCAGTGCAGGAATCAAATTACCATTTTCATCTGCGTTCACCAGTGTTTCAACCATGTAATCAATTACATTAGCAACGGCAAATGAGCTGATCCCATGCGGATCAAAACTGTCAATGTTGGTGCCTATGGCAATATTGAACACCCTGGTTTCCGCAGATTCTTCAGCTGGCGCGGCTTCTTCTGCCGGAGCTTCTTCAACAGCGGATGCGTCTTCGGGGGCTTCCGCCTGTTCAGCTGGGGCGGCTTCTTCAACGGGCGCTGCTGTGGGTTGTGCCGCCGGGGCGCATGCAGCCAGCATCAGACCCAGCACCACAATAACACTAAATATGCGTAAATATTTTTTTGTCATTTCTCCTCCTGTAAATAATTTTATCTTTTACTTGCTGATTGATTGGAATGAAGTGGTTTTTTATTGGTAAAGATGTTTCCTCCTTTCTCATTATTTTAGAAAATGCGCAACTGACGCGCATAGCAGCGCGACTCCCAGAGGCAGCGCGCTTTCATCAAAAGCAAATCTTGGGTTATGGTGCGGTGGATATTCCGGGCCGCCCACACCCAGGATGAAATGGCAGCCGGGTGCTGCCAGCAGGAACTCGGCGATATCATCAGAGGGGGTGTCGCGCTGATTGGTGCTGATCCGTTCTGCTCCGATCATTTCAATAGCCAGTTCGCGGACTTTTGCGCTGATCGCAGGGTCATTTACTGCGGCGGGTACAATGGTTCTGATCTCCAGTTCAGCGCTCCCCCCAAGTGCTTTAGCGGTATTCTCGATGATCCCGGTCATCCGGCGGTGAACCAGTTTTTGCGTTTGCGCGTCATAAGTGCGGACAGTTCCCAACATCTCAGCGGTTTCGGCGATGATGTTGAACGCACAACCGGCCTGGAGGCTGCCAATACTCAGAATGACTGTCTCCATCTGATTCACATTGCGGCTGACAATCGTTTGCAGCAGGTTGACAATTTGTGACGCGATCACAACCGCGTCCACCGTTTCATGTGGCAGAGCGCCATGCCCGCCTTTGCCTTTCACTCGAATTTTAAACGCATCCGCGGCAGCCAGAATGGGGCCGTCGCCAATCAGCAGGGTGCCGCTGGGGGTCTGGGACTGGATGTGCAGCCCAAAAGTTAGATCCACATGCGGATTTTCCAAAACGCCGTCCTCGATCATGGCCAGCGCGCCCCCAGTGCCTTCTTCCGCGGGTTGAAAAACAAGTTTGACATTTCCCGCGAGTTCATGCCTGTGTTCCGAGAGTATCTTTGCTACGCCCATTCCGATTGCGGTATGGGCGTCGTGCCCGCAGGCGTGCATCACACCGGGATTTTGGGATTGGTAACTCGCTCCGGTCTCTTCCTGAATGGGGAGCGCGTCCATATCAAAGCGCAGCAGGGCCGTTGGGCCAGGTTTTTCGCCCTGAATCAAACCCACAACGCCGGTTTTGCCCACCGCGGTTTGCGTTTGAATACCCAGGTTGGTCAGGAAGCTGGCTACAATGCCGGAAGTTCGCGTTTCTTCAAAACGGAGTTCCGGATGTTGGTGGAAATCACGGCGCCACTCGATTAAATTCTGTTGAATTTCGTTTGCTTCTTTTAGATAGTTGGTCAATGTTTTCTCCTTCCACAAAGCTCAAGAGCGACCCTGCTGTAGATTTCAATGGTATCAGACAGAGAGCTCAGTTCCAGATATTCGTCCAGGGAGTGCGCTCCGGCACCTTCTGGTCCGAGGGTGCAGGTTGGTATGCCGATTTCATTCAGTAAGTAAGACTCATTGGCTGGTCCTGAAACCACAAAATTTGGTTCACTGCCGCACACAGCCCTCGTCGCTGTGCGGATGGCTGAGATGATTTGGGAATCTTGTGGAATGAGGGTTGGCGGTAAAGATACCAGTTCTTCTATCGCGACTTTAAGCATTGGTCTGCGGCTTTGCACATCGGCAATGACTGCGTTGATTTTCTCCTGTACCATCTGTTTTGGCGTGGACGGGACAAGGCGGATATCCACGGTCGCCGAAGCGCGGTCCGGAACCATGCTTTGTCCTGATCCCCCTTCAATCAGAGTGGGGGTGAGGACAGTTGTAAAGCGTTCGAACATGGATGATGAAGTATCTTTGTCAAAATGAATTTTTTCGAGCGCCAGTAAAATCTCAGAGAGTCCGGTGAGGGCATTGTGGCTTTTGTCTGCCTCTTGCCAGGCGTGCAACCCGGTGTGAAAGCTCTTGCCGGATGTGATGATTTGTATCCGCAGCACACCACGGTGCCCAATGGCAGATTCCTTAAGGTATGGATAAGTGTAAATGGCGCCGCGGCCGGAGAGTTTGTTTTGCTTATGCAAATATTTAATCCCCAGCCGCCCGGTTGCCCCGGATTCCTCGTCCGGTACGCAGGCCAGCACAACAGATTTTTCCATACGCTGAAGAGCCTGTGGTTTCAACAGCAGCAGCGCACCCAAAGCCGCCGCGATCCCGCCTTTGTTGTCAATGGCCCCGCGGCCATACAGCCGGTCACCGTTGATTTCGCCGGAAAAGGGCGGGAATTTCCAACTGTCTGGATTGCCAGTGGGGACTGTGTCCATGTGGCCAACCAATAGCAGTCCAATCTCTTCGCTGGCGCCAACTTTTACCAGTATGTTGGGATGGTCTTCTTCAAGGGCGAGCCATTCTGTCTGTAAGCCATTCTGTTGGGCAAAGTCTGCAATGACATGCGCGATTGCTTTTTCGGAGTCACACCCATTTACAGATGGCGTTCTTACCATCTGCTGGCAAAAAAGAATGATATCAAAAATGAGATTCTTGTTTAGCTCGGACATGATTTCGGCGACCACACCAATAAATATAAACGAAAAGCCCCTGTGATTCGGGGAGCGTGGAAGAAAATTTTCTTTACCCGTCTAAAGGAAAGGATACAATTTCTGTGTGTTTGAATTATAGCATGGGTAAAGTTTAGCTCTGGTTCAATTTTTGGCACGTTTGTTCAATTTGTGATGATGGAAATTATCCCAAAAGATAAATATGTCTGACAATATTGCTGTTGCATGGTAAAATCGCCTGATGCAAACAAAGCAAACATGGTTTCCTTATCTGGCGCTTGCTGTGGGGGTTCTGGCGCTCAGTTTTTCATCTCTGTTTGTGCGCTGGGCCGACGCGCCCGGGGTGGTTACTTCGTGGTACCGGATGACTCTGGCAACGTTGTTCTTATTCCCTGTTTTTATTCGCCAGATTCGGAAAAATGGTTTTTCATCAGCCAGGTTGCTGGTTTTCCCGCTTTTGGGAGGGTTATTTACAACGCTGGATCACGGTTTCTGGAGCACTTCCATCGAACGCACTTTTGTCGCGAACGCCACTTTGCTGAATAACATCTCTCCTTTATGGGTCGCCCTGGTTGCAGTGTTTTTATGGGGCGAGCGATTAAATGGTAAGTTTTGGATTGGTCTGATTTTTACGTTGTGCGGCGCGGCAGTCGTTTTAAGTAGTGACTTCATCAAACATCCTCAATTTTCGAGTGGAGATATCCTGGCGATTATTTCCAGCCTGTTCTATGCCGGGTACTTTTTGGTAACACAGAGAGGTCGCGCAAAACTGGATACCATCACTTATATCTGGCTGCTGTCGCTGACGAGTTCCCTGTTGTTTTTAGGATATACGCGAATTTCGGGTATCCCGCTGTTGGGTTATTCAAAATTGACTTTTCTGTCGTTTCTGGGGGCTGCGCTGGTATCTCAGATTGGGGGATATTTCATGATCAGTTATGCCCTGGGCCATTTGCCGGCTTCGTTGGTTTCTCCCACAATGATCGCGCAGCCGGTGCTTACCGCGGTCCTGGCAATTCCATTAGCCGGAGAAGCGCTTTCAATGGAGCAAATCCTGGGGGGAACCACAGTGCTGGCAGGAATTTATCTGGTCAATACGGCTCAAAAAAAGAAAAAATCGGATTTTTCTCAATTGTCTGAATAGACGTTGAAGAAATTGTAAATCGTGGTGGAGAGCTGCGCCATCAGGCGGTTTCCATCATCGAAAATCAACTGTTCGGGGTGGTACATATAAATGGTAAGGACATAATCTTCCTCCGGACTGTAAACAATCGCGGCGTCACTCATGGTGTGAAGCAGCCCATCTGCCTCTTCGATCCAGCCGTGTTTGTGCGCGATCCGCGTTCCTTCGGGCAATCCCGCTGTGATCAGGTAAGGCAGGCGGTCTCCAACCAGCAATTCGCTCATATACTGGCATTCTTCCTGGGTGATCTGTTCTGGAAAGGTTTGTTTAAGTAAACCTGATCCGTCCGCGGCGCAGTGGTAGATTGCTTCCAGGAGGATTCCCATTTCGTTTGGAGTGGTTTGATTATAGATATCTGGCGCCAAATTGATATCCAAGCGTTGGTTTGCGGGGGTTTCGTAGCGTCTCAACAGTGGGGCGCCCAGATAAAAATAACCACCCAGAAAAGTGTTTTTTAATCCCAGAGATTCGAGATCTTCAGTAACATAAATTGGGCCGTAAACCGGATCGACCACCTGCGACATCAAGCGATCAGTCTCTGTGTTTTCAGAGAACATGATCATTTCGCCTAACATTGTGGCAATGTTTTCTGGAGTGGGGAAATCGGTTCGCCGCAATACAGAGATCATAACCGGTATTTTGATGGTGCTGGCGGCTGTGAAAGCGATTTCGGGGGGGATTTCTGCATTGTTCTGAACCGCAAAGTGCATGGTCTGGTCGCCGCTCAGGTTCTTCAGATAAATTTCCACCAGGGTACTTGGGGAGGAAATGCTGATCTGCTGTTTAAGCAGGATCTGAAGGTTTTGCAGAGAGGGAGGATCAGCAGGCATTTCATTTGCCACAAGCTGCGCTGTACGTTGTGATGGGGATTTTAAAGCCAGCAGGATGGCCTGTGTGCTTTTCTCCAGGTCAATGGAATAGCCAGGCTGCCCCTTTTCAAAAATGGATTGACCGGCCACCGGTAAGGCCTGGGTGGGCGGCTGGTCGTAACGGGATGAGATTTCCTTTATCAGAAATTGACGAATGTTCTCGTCGCTAATTGAAGCGTCAAGCGGCACTTCAATCGCAGAAGCATCTTTAGTTTGATTCCAGAGGTGGTTCCAAAAAGCTGCGCCTGATGAGGTTTGAGAAAGTTGTTTTTCAGCATCCGAAATCATCGCTTCAATGTTCATTTCGAAGCCGAGCGCAAGCGGCGGAACCTGTATCCGGTTCCCCTGATATTGAAGCTCCACAGGCTGGCTAAAAACCTCAAAAAGCCGGTCCCCAACCGCTTTTCGATCCAGCCCGCCCACAGGTACGCCTGCAACAGTGGTCCCCGGTGGAAAATATTTTTGAGATTCTTTAAACGAAGAGAACTGCAATATGGTTAATCCGATTGCGGCAATCAAGAGTATGGCAGACATGGATCTTAAGAGGATTGTCTGTTTTGGGGTTTTAGGCGTGATGATTTTCTCCATCATTTTTATCAACAAGTTGGATTATTGTACCAAATGATTTCAATGGTTCTCTTGTTAAATTGTTGAATTTTGTTGGTTTGAGCGACGTGCGGCTGTCCTGATCGGGCAAGAATCAAAGCAAAACCCAACAATATCAGCCTGTTGGCAAAACCTGTTAAATTGGGTTACCTGATTTCAGGGATTGGAGACATATTTTGGGGTTTAGAAAATCTTTGCTTTAGCATGGCCGCGGGCAGGATAAAGACTGAACCTGCCAGAACACCCAATTCCTGAAATATGCTGCTTTCAGGATGGCTGGCCCTGCCAGTGATCCGAAAAAAGAAAGCGTCGAAGGTGTTCCCCAGAAGATTCCCAATGGTGATCATCCGGATGTTCGCTAGAATCTTAAGCGCGTTATTCTGTCCATAGGTGAGAACCAGTTTTTCCCAGGTTTCTGGATCAGGTTGGCCAGCACTTTCCGCGTAGTGCTGGGCGAATAATAAAGCCGTGATTTCTTCTTGTGGAGCATTGCTCAAATCACCTGAAAGCAGCTCCCGGATTTCTTCAGAATCGAGCCCGGTTTTCAACGCTGCCTGCGTATGGCCAAAACTGCAATAGCGGCATCCATTTACCTGGGTGACAGCGAGCATGATTCTCTCAGTAAATTTGCGGTCAACTGTGTTTCCACTTTTTTGCTGCCGGAGTTTGAAAATGGATTCAAACGCGTCATTGGCCGCTTTCCAGAAGCTTTTGAGATTAAAAACTCTTTTTTGAAAAGAAGGCATACTAACTCCAATTGGACTATTTCGTACCGTTAAATTGTTACAATTGGTTTGAAGGTGTCTTTTTCGGGATTTACGATTACGATAAATTACCCTGGCCGGGGGACAATAGCTTGTTTATCCTTTGGGTGAATAGACAACCACTCTGTTACGCCCCTGCCGTTTTGCTTCATACAACGCCTGGTCAGCGGCTTCGTTAATCTCGCTGGCGGTCAAAAAATCGGGGTAAGCGGCGATTCCGCAGCTAAAGGTAACTGAAAATTGGGTGTTTTCCACGTGATGGTGAATTTTTGAAAAACCATCGCGTAATTCATTCATTACATTCGCGATACATTCTTTTTTAGTATCCGGGAATATGATGGCAAATTCTTCACCACCGTAACGGCCGATGATATCAGTCTGCCGCAAACGTTGAAGCAGGAACCGGGCCAGGCTTTTCAACACCTGATCACCGGTCAGGTGGCCATACGTATCATTGATTTTCTTAAATAGATCCAGGTCTAACATGGCGAAAGAAAACGAGCTGTTTTTCTGGCGTCCGGCGCGCACGATTTCATGTTCCAATTGCTGCTTGATCGAAGTGTGATTATACAATCCAGTCAATCCATCCCTTACCATCATCGACCGGAGCTTCTGGTATCGGGCAACTCTTGAAGACACGGAACTGATAAGATGTTCTGGTTTGATTGGTTTTGCCAGAAAATCATCCCCACCCAGGCTCATCGCGTGAAGCTGTTTGTCCTTATCTGTTTCGGCGGAGAGGAATACAATGGGAATGCTGACAAATTTCTCCATTTGGCGAATGACCCTTGCCAGTTCCATTCCGGTACAGCTTGGCATATACATGTCCAATAAAATCAAATCGGGATTAAATTCATTCAGGACCTGGATAATCTTAAGGGGGTTGGTGGTGATTCTGGTTTGCATTCCAACACTTTCAAGTGTTTTTGCGTAATAAGTTGCCTGGAACCGGGAGTCTTCTACCAGCAGAACACGATAAGGCTGATCGTTGTGGTAATTTAAAGATCGATCCAGCGCATCAATGAGGTTGACAATTTCAATGGGCTTTGTGAAATAGGCTTCACCACCAGCTCGAACTGCCTCAAGCCGGTGATTGATCTCATCAGAATCGGAAAAGAAGATGATCGGTATTTCAAAGCCAGAGGTTTGTTTGGGTAAATTTTGCCTCAGATCGTCCAGCTCTTCTTTCTTAAATGTGCTGTCTAAAATGATGGCTGAAGGTGGTTCCTGGGTGATGTGTCGATTGGCCTGAGCCAGATTGGAAAAGAATTTGGTCTGGTATCCAAAATAGCCAATCTGAATGCTTATATCTTCTGCCAGATCGGAGTCTTCGTGAATCAGATAGATCAATTGATTGGATCTTTCTCCATTAAATGAATTGCGAAAACCTTCCCTGCTGTTATTTAAACTGTTGCTGGAAGAGATTGATTTCAAATGTTTTGTGATTTGCTCTAATTCCTGAAACTGTGCATTTAATTTATTGATTTGCATATCACTTAATGGGTGCGATGGATTGGAATCTTTGATGTTTTTTTCAAAGTTTTTTGCGGAGAGATTGATTTGGGTAAATCCATACGAACCACTTTTCCCGGCAAGTCTGTGGAGTGCGTCCTGAAGTTCCCTGGAAGAGGCGGGATTCCAATTGGATTGCTTTACAGTGCACCACAAACTTTCAATAAGCTTGAACAGCTCCAGGATAGTAGATTCAGGAGATTTTTTCATATCTATAAATGGACAATCTTTTCGATTATTATTTGTTTTACCTCTAAACCCACAAAAGTTATCCGATTGACACAGAATAATTATATATGATTTGTGAAGCGTGTAAGTTTATTGGATGTTAAGTATTTTCGCTGCTGGTATTCCCTGACATTTTAAGGGAACCGCCGTGAATTTTTTTTGCAAGTCTATGGATTGCAGAGATTCTCATTGAGAAAGTCTTTCACTGTTGGATCGTAATCCGAATTATTTAATCCCAGACAGAGTTTGGCTTCGAAGAGAGAAGATTCTTTGATGATTGCCAGCAGACTTCTGGTTTCACTATCATCCATTCGGCCCGTGTGAATATAGCCTGACAGGACAGGCATCCATTCAGAATAGTCGAGCGGGCGATGCCCCAGAGCAATGGCTTCATCTCCCAAACGGGCTGCTTCTTCCCAGTCCTGTCTTTGTTCTGCCAAAGATGCTTTTTGGTAATAGTAACACCACTCGTGTTCCGGTTCGGCTCCAAAAATGCTTTGGGGAGGTTCTCTGGATGGTTCTCCGGCTTGGACCCGATCAATCATCGAGTAAGGAGCAACAAGCTGGACAATAGGGGGTTCCTGATCTGATAAGGCGCGTTTATTGCCATCAATGACATGTAAACAGGATTTCGTGCTGGGGTAAGAAAGAATGAGGGTCTTCTCAAAATCACGGTTGACATCAATGGTGCGCATATTGCGGCCAGAGCCTTCGCCCACAATTACTCTTTGGGCGGTGTTGGAATTCAGCACCTCGGCGGTTACTTTTAATTCTGTTGATTCTGGATAGTAAATTAATCCTGCCGGTCCCCATACTTCATAGTCTTCTTCAATAGGAAAACCGCCCGGTAAGTCCGCCATCAGCACGGTGTCTTCTTCAAGCTGCGGGACCCTCCAGGACATTTGCCACCAAAAATCCCGTTGATATTTCCAGTAATCGGCAAAATACTGATTGTTGTGGTAATGAGTCATGACCGCCGCGCCAGCCAGCAAGATAACCACCCAGGGAAATGCTTTTTTGCTTACAAACCGTGAGAGCAAACCCACCAGCAGCATGCAACCGCCGATTGCCGCGGGCATGGTGTAGCGATCCAGACTGCTGCTGAAATAGACGTTGCGGTCAGAAAAAATGATCGGCAAAGAAGCTGCCAGCATGGTCAATCCGCCAATCCAGATCGCAGATAGGTCCCAGCGGGGCTTTTCGGTGTCTTCAGAGGAAGACATGATGTTTTGAAATTTTGACCAGAAGAAGTATGCTCCGAGGAGCATCGCTCCCAACCCGGCAAACCCGGCGGACAGGATAAATTCCCGCAGCCGCGCATGGACGGTGTACTGGTATAGCGGTATGATCCAGCCCATGAAAGCGGTCTCGACAAAGTCTTTAAAAAGCTCAATTCCAACCCGGGATAGTTGGTATCCAGGGGATTGGATGTACCATTGGATCATGCCATCCAGATCAGTTGCAGGGCGGCTGCTTTTAAATATAACAGCGCGCCAGTAGAGAAAGCCAAAAATAATCAGCAGATAAGGAATCCAGCGCTTAAAGGCACGCCTGATACGCTCAATGATTTTTTCATCTTTCACAGAAGGCGTTAAGTACCAGATGATAAACAGCCGCAGGCCCTCCAGCCCGATCATGTACTCCATGATCAGGAAAGACAGCAAACCAAACACCATTGCCAGTCCGCTAAATAAAGACTTTTGCCAAAGCCTGTCGCTGAGGATCGCTTTAACGGTAAAAGCGATTGAGAAAATTGCCAGTGCATAATTGATGAGATGGTTTTGATACTGGATGGCATTCGGCTGGCGCAGGTAGCCGGGATAGATTAAGAATAATAGCGCGATCGCGAAGGTGGCCTGTCGTTCTTTTGGCCAGATCATCCGCAGCATCCACAGCAGACCAAACCCTCCAGCCAGCCGGACAAGATAGCCTGAGAGGTTCCAGGGCAAAGCGCTGTTACCCAATAACCGGTATAATCCGGAAAACATATACCCGACAAATGGACGATCAATGGAGTAAATATCCACCAGTTTTTGAGCTCCCTGCGTGTACCCCGCCCAGATCAGATTCCAATCATCGAAGTAATACCCGAATTTATTGATCATGGGAAGATAAGCCAGCGCCGAAAGGGTCACGAGCAGGATAATGGAAAAAATGGTTTCTTTATGCAGTTGTGATTGAATATCTTTATTCATGGACCACGCTTATTCCAGATTCATCCGCGAAAATTGGGAATGCATGATGTGTTGTTTACATTCTCAAGAAACTTAATTTTACCGCAGGTTTTGAACAGATGTTGCTTTCGCTTTTTGGTACCATGAGAAACAAATAGCTGTGATGTTGTCCAGTTCTCGAGGAAATCTTGTTCATAATTTGCTCACTATTTACTTGACTTTGTATAGGAATTGTGTAAAAATATGATTACTCGTTTGCTGGGTGCCCCCCTCACCCCGTGAACGAGCTTTTTTGTTAAAATACCATTTGTTGTTATACACACTCCAGAGAAGATCAGGAAATATTGTCTTTGCTTTGAGAGGTGTTGGACCGGCTGTTTGAAAAGACTGTTTTAATAATTTATTGGGAAAACGCTATGTGGGAGAGAATTGGAACGAACAACATTGGACTTGAGGTTAACCTCACGGATCACACTGTCCGGCGTTTTGACATTACCAATGAAGACCGCCGCGCATATCTTGGAGGAAAAGGATTGGGCTTGAAGTATCTTTTTGAACGGATGCGACCCGGAATTGACCCTCTGGGTGAAGACAATATCCTTGCGATTATGATGGGGGTGCTGATGGGGAGTGGAGGGCCCAGCACAGGACGATTCGCGGCAATAACCAAGTCTCCCCTTACTGGCATCATGGCTTCATCTTCCTGCGGCGGCCCTTTTGGTATGGCGTTTAAAACGGCGGGATATGATTGTTTGCTGATCACTGGAAAAGCTGACAGACCGGTTTTTCTGGAAATTGACGCGACAAATGTGACAATAAAAGATGCCGGTTATCTGTGGGGGTTGGATACAGAGCAAACCCAGGAATCGCTTGGTTTGCCTGCAAGGGATGGGGCTCTGGTGATTGGGCCGGCTGGCGAACATCTGGTTTTGTACGCGAATATTGCGTCCGGGCATAGATTCTTGGGGCGGTGTGGGCTGGGCGCTGTGATGGGCTCTAAGAATCTGAAAGCGGTTGTGGCGCGTGGAGGATCCTGGAGGATTGTTCCCTCTGATCCGGATGGGTTTAAAAAAATCAGAGAAAAAGCAAATCGAGATCTGCATAACAATTTTTTCACAGCAAAGGAATATAAGAGTTTTGGTACCAACGCGAATGTGAGGTATTGTAACCGGGCCGGGATTTTGCCTGTCCGGAATTATACCAGCGGCAGCGACCCGAGAGCTGAAAATATTTCGGGCCAGTTGTTCCATGAGCAGTACGACATAAAGCCTTCTGCCTGCAAACCCTGCTTGATCGCGTGCGGGCACAAAGGCTTTTTTGAAGAGGGGGTTTACCAGGTGCCGGAATATGAAACAGTAGGATTGTTTGGGGCTAATCTTGGTAATTTTAACCCCGAAGAAATCACTGCGTGGAATGAATTGTGCGGGCGGTTAGGGCTGGATACCATATCTTGCGCCTCCAGCATCGCTTTTTGGATCGAGGCAGGAGAAAAGGGACTCATTCAAACAAATATCAGGTTTGGTTCGGGAAATGGGATTTCAAAATTAGTGGAAGATATTGCCTTCCGGCGCGGCGCCGGAGATGATATCGCGAATGGTTCGCGCTGGCTATCCAATAAATATGGGGGAGAAGAATTCGCGATGCACGTAAAAGGTTTGGAGATGCCAGCTTATGACCCCAGGGGCTCATGGGGGCAGGGGTTGGCATACGCTGTTGCTAACCGGGGCGCCTGCCATTTATCAGCGACTTTATTCCCTTTGGAAAATTTTTTTGGGTTTTTGGATCCATGCTCTGCCCGGGCGAAACCCGAATTTGTTAAGTTTTTTGAGGATTTGTACGCTGTCATTAATTCGCTTGACACCTGCCTTTTTACCGCTTATGCGTATATTCTGGAAGCAATGCTTGTTAAGTCGATGCCCAAACCTTTGCTGGCGTTCACCATGCAGTATTTGCCGGGTCTAGCGGTCCGTTTAATAGATTTGAAGGTTTATATTAAACTCCTGGAAACCGCAGCCGGGATCAAACTTTCCCGGCATGAATTTCTGCGGATTGGGGAAAGAGTGCACGTTCTGGAACGATACATGAACATCACAGAGGGCATCAGCAGGTTAGATGACAGGCTGCCTGAATGGTTTGTACGTGAAGCGCGGAAGGACGATCCGGAGGGACATGTGGTCCCTTTAAAAAAAATGTTGGATCCATATTACAGCCTGCGGGGGTATGACCTGAACGGTATTCCCACGCCGGAAACATTGGAAAAGCTGGGGATTCCGGTAAAAGTATCGGTGGTGGAGAAACAGTTTGTTCGTAGGTCAAAACAGGTTGAGTAATTGTGGAAACAGCCGCGTTGATTTGCGTGGAGTGTAAATTCTGCCTGTGTTCGGGCTTGCTGAAAGCGTGCTGATTTTAAATGATTGACAAGGATTGAACGCGTTTATTAATCAGCGGATTGTTCCTGTGTATAATGTCATTTTGTTGACTTTTTAATTGGCCTGTGATATTTTTACAACGAACTGAAATATTTCCTGTTTCAATACAGTATTAATAGGCAATGCTTTGAATCTGGTACATCCGATTCGAACATAAACTGTGTTGATAATAATCCGGAGGATCAATGCCGCAAGCTTCAACGTTAGAGTCTTCACCCACCCAGAATTTTTCAAATTTAAAATTTCATCCCGCCGGTGCAGTAACTGGAATAGGCAGTGTGCCTTATAGAAGTCCTTCTGCGGCGGTTGATTTTGTGGAAGAAGTATCGCCTGAGATTCCATTCTGGCCCAAACCAGCTCAGGGTTTTCCATGCAGTAATATGGTCGAACAACTCATCCAACCCTTTAAATCTTTATTGAGAACAGGGAATGGGACTTTTCCCGGTTACTATGTTCGCGAAGGGAAATTGAATGAATTGATTGACTTTCTGGTGGGTGGGGAAGTGGGGCTAATGCCAGAAACAGCAGGCGGCTTCTTCGCCTTTGAGAAAGCGTTAGAATCAGGACGATTCGCTTCAGCGATAGCCTACAAAGGGCAGACAACTGGTCCTTTAACGCTGGCAATGAGTCTATACCACGAAAACGGCCCTTTCATGGATGTTCCAGAACTGCGGGCGGCGATCAGCAATTATGTCAGCAGGCTTGCATTGTGGCAAGTTGAACGTTTGCAGAAATGGGGTAAACCGCTGATCCTCTTTGTCAACGAGCCTTATCTGGCAACCGTAAAAGAAGCACACACGGATGGGGCTATCGGATTGCTGGATACTGTTTTGAGCGCGGTAAAAGCCAAGGATACCATTGTGGGTGTGCATAGTTGCGCCGCGCCGCCAGTGTTTAAAGTGTTAGGCCAGGTTAATCCCAACCTGGTATCTTTTGATGCCAGTCAGGATCTTGAAAAGTTCTTAAAGGATAAAGACGCGCAGGAATATGTGAAATCTGGTGGTTCGGTTGCTTTCGGGTTTGCTCCTGCTAAATTCTCCAGCAAAAAACTTAATGTGATGCCACATTATTTACGTTGGGTGATGTCAATCCCCAAAGAAATCTCGACGCGGGAATTGGCGCGCAATTCTTTGATCACGGTGACCTGTGGCTTGAGTGGGGTTGACCGGGAAAATGCCCGTTATACATTTGAGCTGGCTCATCAGTTTGGTGACCGGATTAAGAAGCTGGCAGAACGGGAACCAATAGAAGAATAAGTGTTTTGGATGAAGAAAAACAGCCGGAGCCAATAGCAGGTTCCGGCTGATGTTTTTAAACGCTGTTGCTGAAGACGACAATCGCGATGATGTTGCAGCGCAACTACACGAGGATCTGTTTTATGGAGACTGAACAATCGCTACGGCGTCGATTGCTACCTCTCCGGCAGTTCCTTCCGGAATATCCATCTGGAGAGAAACAGCGACTGATTCTCCATAAACTTCCGGAATTTTCCAGACGCCAAGAGAAACCCATTCTCCGGATGGGGTGACACTATGCTGGATAGAAACTGGCTCAATTCCAAGCGTGCTGCCTTCAACAAAAAAGGTGTAGCTGACCTGGGCGTTTCCGCTTACATCGGGAATCCAGGCGAAGACTTCATACTGGTCCACCGGAACGCGTTCCGGAAAATCCCAGATAACCTGAGCGGACGTGGCAGGGTTGACAATGAATTGGAATTCATCCCCCCAGGCTGGCAGATCATCCTGTCTGTAAAGTGTATCTCTGGTGGTAATACGAGCATTCAGGTTGTCCATTATATAGGTTTGCCGGGTCTGTGGCAGCGCATTCAAGAACGAAGCGGTTGAATCGGGAAGCTTCGCGATTAAAGCCCGGTCAATGGCCACAACGGAATACTCGTCCCGGTTTAACCACGTGGATGTGATTGATAGAATTCCAGGCTGGTCAATATTATATATGCCAATGCTGTGCCAGAGATCGAAGGTTTGGGGTGGTGTCGTGTAGCTGGATTTGTAATTTACTTTTGGCTGGCCGATTACCGGCTGAAGTGCCTGATTGCCCAGCGCGACAGTGAAATCCAGGCTGCCGCCCGAGCTGTAAAGCGTATCCAGAATGTAGAGTTCATACAAACCAGGCTCCAGGGGGGTATCCATGACCCATGCCACAGCAGCGCTGTTAAAAGTGGCATGGTAGGGTTCAAGGATCTGCACATCTAACCCGATGCTGGAAGAGGGTACCCATTGAGGGTCGGTTAACTCCGGGTTGCTGATCAGGTTCAGGTCATCGTTGAGGATGATGGCGCTTTCAGCGATCCCGGGGATAGCGGGTACGATATCCGCGATATTCTCCACCTGAAACGCGGATGCCGGGTAGGGGTTGGCAGTGGGCAAGGGTGTTTCAGTGGGTAGTGGGGTGCTGGTAGGGGGTGGCGTTGGTGTGAAAGTCATCGTGGGTGGAAGAGAGGTAGGTGTGGCGGTCGCGAACAGATTGGCGCGGATTTGAGGATATTTCCACCCTAAAAAAGCCCCCAGAGCTATAAACAAGACAGCGATGATGACGACCACTACGGTCAAGAGTTTGTTCTTCGGAGCAGTTATATCCTGCGTTTCATGGTTTGAAAGCTCATTGGAGGAAATATCTTCGCGGTTTATTTCTTCATTCATATTCAGTCACCCGATTAAAGAATAATGTTAATTTCGAGATTCCTTATCATACTATAAAAAAATCAGGTTGAGAGATTTGATTTTATAAAATTTGTATAACCTTTTGAGATACTACAGGTTGATCATCCATAAAGGTTCTGATATTATCTCAATATCTAAATATTTGAGATTGAGATGATTATGGGAACACGTTACACAGGTAGTGAAAATGAAGTTTTAGCTCTGGACGCTTTTATTAAGCTTACCAGAGCGACCGATTCGCTTCTCTCCAGGCTTTCACAATGTGAAAGTTTGAAGAATCTTACAATGAGTCAATTTGGTGTGATGGAAATGCTTCATCATCTTGGGCCGCTTTCACTTGGAGAAATCAGTGAGAAGCTGCTAAAGAGCACAGGGAATATCACTGTGGTGATTGACAATCTGGAAAAGCGAGATTTTGTTATCCGCGAAAGAGATAAGCAAGACCGCCGCGTTATCCGGGTCTCTTTGACGCCAGAGGGAAGCGAACTGATCGAAAAGGTTTTCCCTTATCATGTGCGGGCGATTACTGCGCAGATGAATATTTTAAACAAAGAAGAACAACGAATGCTTGCGAACCTGTGTAAGCGGTTAGGTAAGCAGGAATAACATTTAAAAAAACACTGGAGGCAAAATGTTAAAACCTAAATTAGCGGTAATTTATTATAGTTCTACTGGAACAAATTATCAGATGGCGCTGGCGGCTAAAGAAGCCGCGGAAGATGTGGGGGCGGAAGTACGACTTCGCAAAGTTAAGGAGCTTGCGCCAGAGTCGGCCATTGATGCCAATCCAGCCTGGCGAGCTCATATTGAAGCCACAAAAGACATTCAGGAAGCCTCTTTGGAGGATCTGGAATGGGCAGACTCCTACATTTTCGGCAGTCCGACTCGTTTCGGCAACATTACTTCACAAATGAAGCAATTTATCGATACAACCGGTCCGCTTTGGGCGCGGGGGAAGCTAAGTGATAAGGTGGTTGCCGGGTTTACCAGCGCCCAAAACGTGCATGGCGGGCAGGAAACTACGCTGCTGGCTTTGTATAATTCTTTTTATCACTGGGGCGCTTTTATTGTGCCTCCGGGATACACGAATTCAATACTTTATTCAAGTGGCGGGAACCCTTATGGAGTAAGTGTCTCAGCAGCAGATGGGCCGGTTGATGAGGCTGCGTTAGAATCAGTGCGTTATATGACCCGTAGAGTCTTGCAAGTTTCGGGCTGGATTGAAGCTGGCAGAAGAAGTGAGTTTGTAAATACTTCCGTTAGCGTTCAGATGAATTAAGCAAAGGATATAGAGCGATGACCAAAACCATTCTTGCAGTATTCGCGCACCCGGATGATGAAGCGTTTGGAACTGGTGGTACTCTCGCAAGGTATGCGAAGGAGGGAAACCAGATTGTGCTGGTATGCGCTACACGGGGGGAGGTGGGGGAGATTTCCGATGAAAGTCTGGCAACCCCTGAAACATTGGGTCAGGTCAGAGAAGAAGAATTGCGGTGCGCGGCGGCTAAAATTGGGGTTTCTGAATTGATTTTCCTGGACTACAGGGATTCAGGGATGGTTGGCACTCCCGAGAATGAGGATCCGAAAGCGTTCATCAACGCTCCCGCGGAAGAAGTGGTCCCCCAGATTGTCCGGATTATTCGGAAAGTGAAGCCTCAGGTAGTGATCACTTTTGAGCCCAATGGTGGGTACGGCCATCCAGATCATATTGCTATTCACAAGCACACCCTGGCCGCGTTCCATCTTTCCGCAGACAAACAATACCAGGCTGATTTGAGGCCTGTCTGGCAGCCTGAACGGCTGTTTTATACCGCCATTCCGGGTTCGTTTTTCCTTGAAGTGCGGGATAAAATGCGGGCATTAGGAATGGACACAGCGGATCTGGATCGTTTTGAAGAGGCCGGAGAACAATGGCCTGATGAACAGATCCATGCTGTGGTTGATGTGGTGGAATGGGTGGACGCGAAATGGGAGGCCTTGTATTGCCACCGGACACAATTTGGCCCGAATAATCTCTTCCGGCGCCTTCCTGAAGAAACTATGAAACAAATGATGGGAAAGGAACATTTTGCTCTGGCATGGCCAGAGCCGGAGGAAGGGTTGGCGCTTTCAGGTTTGCTGGATGGTTTAAAAGGTTGATTTTTATTGGAGTATACCGCCGCAATACCCTTATGCGTGGATACGGTAAAGAATAGTAAAACAGCAGGCCTCGATTTTGAGAACCTGCTGTTTAATTATTGTATCCTTACCGCGCAAATTAGAATAAGTGGAAAGCGGCAATAATGGGAGCGAACATGGAAGATACCAGCGACATGACAGTGATCAGGGTGTTCAGGGAGGGGCCGGCTGTATCCTTGAATGGATCGCCTACTGTATCACCCACCACCGCGGCTTTGTGTGCTTCAGAACCAGGGCCGCCGTGCTGTCCAGTTTCGATGTATTTCTTGGCATTGTCCCACAGACCACCCGCGTTGGACATCAGAAGCGCAAAGATCACACCCGTGAAGATAGCGCCGCCCAGGAAACCACCCAGCGCGTCTGGGCCAAGAATAAACCCTACAAGGAGCGGTAAACCAACAGCAAGGAAAGCGGGCAGCACAAGGGAAGAAAGTGCGCCCTGGGCAGCCAGACCGACACAGGTGGCATAATCCGGTTTCTCGGTCCCGGCCAGAATACCCGGGTGTTCCCGGAACTGCCGGCGGACTTCCTCGATCATATCAAAGGCGTTATGGGTCACAGAAAGCATGGTGAGGGCGCTGAAGAGCGGGGGGGTCATCGCTCCCAGAAAAACGCCAGCCACAACAACCGGATTGCGCAGACTGATGGCGAGTACCACGCCGCGCGCTTCAACAACTTCGGCATACGCTGCGAAAAGTGCCAGAACTGTCAGGGCAGCCGCGCTGATGGAGAATCCTTTGGTAATGGCTTTGGCGGTATTTCCTGCCGCGTCCAGCACGTCAGCGGTGTCGATCACGCTTTGGGGCATTCCAGCCATCTCGGCGATACCGCGCGCGTTATCCACAATGGGGCCATACGCGTCAGAAGAGACGATCATACCGCTGATCGAAAGCATGCCAACGGCCGCGATACCCACGCCATAGATCCCGCTCATCCCGGTGGCTTCTGACAGGTAATATGATCCCAGCGTGGCAATCACAATCCCTATCACAGAGGGGATAATGCTGATCAGGCCATAGCTGTAACCTGTAATGATATTGATTGCTGAACCGGAGCTGGATACTCTTGCGGTTTCCAATACGGGTCTGTAATTCTCTGAAGTGAAGTAATCAGATGTAAACCCGATCACTACTCCGGTGCTGATGCCGATCAGTGTGGACCATAACACGCCGATATTGTAATCTCCCAGGAATACCAGGGGAATGATCATGATTGCCAGAAAAATACAGGTTAACACAGTGCCGCGATTAAGAGCAGGCCCCGGTTTCCCGTTTTCGCCAACACGAACAAACTGGATCCCCAGCAGCGAGGCAAAAATACCCAATGTGCAGATGATTAACGGGAGCATGGTGTATTTGGCCTGTAATTCGGGAGTAGCGAAGCCAATACCCAGCAGCATCACAGCCACGGCACTGGCGACATAGCTGTCGAAAATATCAGCACCCATTCCCGCCACATCTCCAACATTATCTCCAACATTGTCTGCAACAACTGCCGGGTTGCGCGGGTCATCTTCAGGAATGCCAACCTCTACTTTGCCAACCAGATCCGCGGCGATATCCGCGGTTTTGGTGTAAATGCCGCCGCCGGCTTTGGCTAAAAGAGCCAGAGTGGAAGCGCCAAAACTGAACCCTAATACAATTTCCGCGTCGCCGGTTATGAAATAGATGATGGTCATACCGGTAACAGCCAGACCAACCATTGCAAGTCCCATCACGGCGCCGGCATAGAATGCAACCCGGAAGGCTGAGTTAAGGTCTTTGTTGGCTGCGGTTGCGCTGCGAACATTGGCGTGCACGGCTACACCCATACCCATGTAACCAGCAACCGCGGAGCATACCGCTCCGAAAATAAAGGCCACTGCTGTGGTAAGCCCTTTGGCGGCGTCGATGGTTACTGTGCCGGTGCCCAGGTGCGCAATATCAAAACTGAAGACAATCGCGATGATAATACCCAGCCCTAACGCAACCATGGTGAGTGCTTTGTAAAGGCGAATCAGATAGGAGCTTGCGCCTTCTTGAATCCACGAGGCGACTTCCTGCGCGCGCTCTGTTCCCGGGTCCTGTCGTATGACCCAGAAATACAGCCAGACAGCAACGCCGATGGATAAAGCCCCGGCAGCCAGTGAAATAAAAAACCAAGTTTGATCCATACGAATCTCTCCGATAGAAGTATAGTAGTTTGACGGATTAAAATTGACATACCTCGCCCCGCTGTTGAGTGAGAGGATGAACTCCTGAGACGTTTTCGCTCGTCAGCGGGGCAAAATTATTAACAAATAGTTTTTATGAGTAGTTTGTTGAAAATTCGTGGTGATAAATGGATGATATTCATGGGCTACATCCTCGCAGAACGCCACCAGTTGTGGTGTTGCTCTCGCAGCGTTTTTCTATCCGGAAGTGGGAAGTAAAGTAATTTATTATGCACGCCAACATAGATTCCGGATTTAAGAGTGCGGTAAGGGAAAGAAGCGCTGGAGATGCGGTTAACCATCTTGGTTGATTTCACCTTGAGGCCTGCCAGACAGCTGCGCATGTGCTCAATTTGACTGTAAGGTAAATCTCCCACCGCGCCGTTCTCTGGATCGGTAGCTAATTCACCCAGGCGGAGCTCCGCGAAGCAAATTGCCGGCAGGGTAACCAGCGATTCCGGGTTTTGAACAATGAGATTATAGAATTTTACAGGATCAAGCCTGCTGACTACCATTGGGGTCACCGGGGCAATTTCCTGATAGAGATGCAATTCGCCCTCTTGTGATTCGGGGAATTGGTTGCTTGGTTCCAGCCCCAGGGTGCGGCCATCTTGCGTGGTCAGATATAACTTCTGAAGAGCAGTTGTCGGAATGTGTTCCAATACCCGATAAACGGATATGTAGATAGAGGATTTGGGGTCACCGTTTTCGTGGGGAACGCACCGGGCAATTCCTTCATCGATCCGGAAAAAGTCGCTGCGGAAATCAGGGTCGAGTTCAAAGAAAATTGCCTGACCACTTGACTTTTTCTGAGTTCCAACCGCGTAGTAAACACCAAACTCTTCTGGCGAAAGCATTGAGGCAATGAGTGCCTCAGGTAACAAAGATAGATACAGATGTACAGTCACAGCATCCTCCCTTACTACTAAAATTTTTGGAGTGTGTGCCAACCATTCACCCCGATGAAATTTCACTTGCTTAAAAAGCCATTTTAACGCAATTATAATTTTAGCATGGATCAGTATATTAAATTTAGATTAATAAAATATACTGGCGATTTCAGGATGAATGTCATACAAAACCAAATCAGGACAGGAGTCCTGTTTTGGAAAATTAAATTTCATGGTTGAATGGTGGACCCTTTGCCTGGTGTATTTCTATATGTATGCCGGATATGTTGTTGGGTAAAGAACGGGTCATGCCTTCGAAAGATAATCTGGATTAGGCAGTGGACTGGTTCGATCGTTTTTACGGTTTGGTATTCCAGGCTGCATGGTTAAACAAAAAGCAGGCCGAATTTTTCGGCCTGCTTTTGTATCTGATTTATGTATTTTAGTACATGCCGCCCATGCCGCCCATACCGGGGTTCGGGGCTGCGCCAGGAGCTTCCTTCTCAGGAATATCAGTGATCAAGGCTTCGGTTGTCAGGATCATGGCTGCGATGGAAGCTGCGTTCTCGACTGCGCCGCGGGTAACTTTGGCGGGATCGATCACACCATCTTTGATCATGTCAACGTATTCTTCGGTCAGCACGTTGTAACCAATAGTCTTGGATTTCTTCTCTGCTTGAGCAGTCTGGACGTTCGCGACGATCACGGAACCGTCTTTTCCAGCATTCTCAGAGATCTTGCGCATTGGAACTTCCAGTGCTTTGCGGACGATGTTGACACCGATCTGGGCGTCTTCATTATCCATCTTCAGGTTCTCAAGAGCAGGAACAGCGTTCAACAGAGCGACGCCGCCACCAGGAACGATACCTTCTTCCACTGCCGCGCGGGTAGCGGAAAGGGCGTCTTCAACACGGTGTTTCTTCTCTTTCAGTTCGGTCTCAGTTGCTGCGCCAACACGGATGATGGCCACGCCACCAGACAGTTTCGCCAGGCGTTCCTGCAGTTTTTCGCTGTCGTAATCGCTGGTCGATTTCTCGATCTCGACACGGATCTGTTCGATGCGGCCTTTGATGGCTGCGTCATCACCTTTACCACCGACGATCGTGGTGTTGTCTTTGTCGGCCAGAACTTTTTCTGCACGACCGAGGTCCTCAAGACCAGCGGTGTCCAGTTTGCGTCCAGTTTCTTCAGAGATCAGGGTTGCGCCAGTCAGGACTGCGATGTCTTGAAGCATGGCTTTGCGGCGATCGCCAAATCCGGGCGCTTTGACTGCCACAACGTTCAGCATACCGCGCAGTTTGTTCAAAACCAGCGTGGCCAGGGCTTCACCGTCGATATCTTCAGCGATGATAACCAGCTCGCGTTTACCAATCTGGACCAGTTTTTCGAGCAAAGGAACGATATCGGTTGCCGCAGAGATTTTCTTGTCATGAAGAAGAATGTAAGGCTCTTCGATAATGGCTTCCATGTGTTCCGGGTCGGTGATGAAATAAGCAGAAATGTAACCACGGTCGAACTGCATACCTTCTACATATTCCTGCTCAAATTCAAGACCTTTGGACTCTTCAACGGTGATGACACCATCTTTGCCGACTTTGTCCATGACATCCGCGATCAGTTCACCGATGGTGCGGTCCTGCGCTGAAATGGAAGCGACATTCGCGATATCTTCTTTGGTGGTCAATTCAATGGATTGGTCTTTGATGGCTGCGGAAACGGCCTCCGCGGCAGCCAGAATACCCTGTTTGAGCAGCATGGGGTTTGCGCCGGCGGCCAGGTTTTTCAGGCCTTCGGTCACTGTGGCATGTGCCAGAACGGTAGAAGTAGTGGTGCCATCTCCGGCAATGTCATTGGTTTTGGTCGCAGCTTCTTTGAGGAGTTGCGCGCCCATGTTTTCAAATGGATCTTCCAGTTCGATTTCTTTTGCTACGGTTACACCATCGTGGGTGATGGTGGGGGAACCAAATTTGCGGTCCAGTGCAACATTGCGGCCCTTGGGGCCAAGTGTGGTAGATACTGCGTTAGCAACGACATCTACACCTTTCTTCAGACTGCGTCGTGCGTCTTCAGAAAATAGCAATTGTTTTGCCATATGAAATCTCCTTAATCAATAACGGTGTTTAATTACTCTTCAACAACTGCAAGAATGTCGCTCTCACGAAGAATGAGTAGTTTCTTGCCATCAATTTTAATTTCGGTGCCGCCGTATTTGGCATACAGCACAACGTCACCAACTTTGACGTCTAATGGGATTCGTTTTCCTGCTTCATCACGCTCGCCAGGACCTATAGAAAGAACACTACCTTTTTGAGGTTTTTCTTTTGCTGTTTCGGGAAGGAAAAGACCACTGGTGGTTTTTTCTTCCTGTTCCTGGGGCTCAACCACGACTCGGTTTCCGAGGGGTTTCAGATTGACTGCCATAAATTGCCTCCTGTTAAAGCTTTTTATTTACCGTGTTATTTTAGCACTCACAACAATAGAGTGCTAATACGGTCAAAATAATAATCGTCTTTTGAGGATAAGTCAAGAGAAATTAACAGGTTCTTATAAAACTCTGATATTCTGCGGGTTTATTTACCGGGAAGTGTAGCCAAAGGTGGCGCAAATCTCTTCTGAGGTTTGCACAATCTGAAGGATGACCGGCTCGTTGCTGAATTGAGTTCTTACCTCTTTAAGCACCTGTACGGCCTCTTCGCAATAATCATTGTAGGGCCGGGCCATACCTGCCAGAGCGGATCCATACGTGTAATAATAAACCACTGTGCTCCCAGAGAGCGGCATCCCTGAAATCGGACTGGATTCGCTGACTTCTTCCGCGGTGCAGACATCCCCTTTGATGACCTTGCAGGTTTCTTCAGCGGTACATCCTTTTACCGCGCATTTCAGAGTCTCAATGGCCCCCTCGTAGTTGCGGGATTTGTAATATACCATTCCAAGCGATCCATATACATCGGGGTTGTATGGGTTGATCTCGAGTGCTTTTCGTGTGTTTCGACCAGCGATAAAGAATTCACCCATTTGCGAATAAGTTTTCCCAATCGCGATGTACGGGATAGGGTCTTCAACACCCAATTGCTCATTAATGTCGGCTGCTTTCGCAAAATATTCCAGCGCGATTTCATATTGTTTCAACTGCCGGTAATTGACGCCGATATTGATATACAAAAAGGTCATGTTGGGCATGATCTGGGTGGCGGTTTTATATTCGTTGATGGCAGCGCCATAATTCCCTAGGGTTTCCTGAACATAGGCGTTTACCCGGTGTACGTCCATCAATGTGCTATCCTGCTCTAAAGCCTGATCAATATACTGGGATGCCTGTAGCCATTTTTTCTGGTCAACCAGAATTTCTGCGTAATATACCAGCGCCAGGGTGTTCTGGTTGTCTAATTGAAGCGCGCGGACAGCACTTTGTTCCGCCTCTGTTAGCAGGGTTTGTTGCTGGTCTCCAGACAGGATCGGGTTAGAGTTCCAGTCCAGCACAAATGCGCGAACAGCATGCGCGGTGCTGCTGAACTCATTCGCTTCCACGGCTTTGTTGATCGAATCCAGCGCTTCCTGGAGGCGCTCCCGTTTTTCCTGATCGGTGGTAAGCAAAACAGAGGAATAAACCTGAACACGGGCCAGTTCAGACCAAAGTTCGGCGTTACCCGGATCTGACGCGACAGCCTGTTGGTATGCTTCAATTGCTTTGTTCAGGTTGCCCGCGTAGAAATGAGAATCGGCTTCCTGACTGTAGGAGTATGCTGTACGGGTGGGTATGGGAGTGGGCATGAATGGAGATTGGATTTCATCCCGTTGCACTCCGCGCAGTAAAAACAGGCTGATGATTAACATGCCCAATAAGATTAATATTCGGTAGGGGTCAGAATGAGACCTTTGCTTGCGAAAGGTGGGGCTTTTTCCGGTCAGGTTCATAAGATTGATCTAATTCTCTGTGCCAGGAGCAGAAGGTGTAGCCTCGGCTTGTGTTTCATCTTCAACAAGAGGTGTGGCGGTTGCTGGGGAGTTGGCTAATTCCGAGCAGATATTGATCATTTCCTGAGCGTTGTATATGGCTGTTTCATCAGTTGGGACGCCTTCCTGGACCAGTTGGGCGATTTGCAGGGCTTCACCGCATTCTCCCAGCCTGGCAAGGCCAAGGCCATAGGTGTAATAATATTCGGCAACTCTGCCATAATCCAGAGGGAGTCCTTCTACTTTAACGCCTTCAGGGGTCACACCGCCCCGGACAGACAGCTTGAGCGCATCTTTGGCGTCCCGGTATTCAACATTTTTGTAAAGCATTTGTCCGAGGTTACCCCACAGATAAGGGTCCGCCGGGTCATCTTTGACGGCCTGCTGGGCGAACAAAATCGCTGTAGCGTATTCACCAATCGTAGCGTAAGTCCGGGAAATATAGGTGTCGGGCAGCGGGTCGGTGGGGTTCAATGCGTTCGCGCGGTTGAAATGTTCCACTGCTTTGTCGTACTGCTGCAGGAAACGGTAGTTTCTGCCGAGAGCCAGATGGAGATCGGATATATTGGCATTCATTGAAACGGCGATTTCAAATTCTCGCGCCGCTTCAGTGTAGTTGCCAGTGGCTTCAAGCACAACACCGCGTGCCCGATGTGTTTCAAGTAAATCAGGATCCAGTTCAATTGCTTTCCGGGAAGCTTCAATGGCATTATCCATTGAGCCCAATGTTCCTGTGCCAGTCTGGTCTTGCAGGACAAGGATTTCCGCTTTATAGGCGTAAGCGGCTGCGTTATTGGGGTCTTGCTCAATGGCTGTGTTGATCGCGCCTTCTGCCAGCAGATAGTCACCCATGAAACCCAGTGCCCAGCCGCGGATCGCGTGCGCCATTGAATTGTTTGAGTTGAGCAGGAGGGCATTTTCCGCGTTGGCGGCAGCTTCCTCATAATTTCCATTATAAACATTGAGTTTCGCAAGGGTGATAAAAATGGAAGGGTTGGTGGGGTCTGCGCGGACGGCTTCTTCGTAAGCCTGGATTGCCTGGCTGAATTTACCCTCATTGAGCAGATTTTCCGCGTCCGTCACGTAAGATTCTGGTGAACGGGTTGGGGTAGGCGTGGGGATAAAGGGAGGGGGCGTGGCAGGCACAACGACCTGATTAACATAAACAAGCCCTGCTACCAGGATTGTTAAAAATATAACGCGAAACGGCCTGGAGCGTCTCCGCCGCTTCGTCATACTCCATTTACTACCTTTCAAATACATATTTTGATATTACCATTGCCTTAAATGCCTCGTCAAGATAGAACAAAATGTGGCGGGCATACTCTAATATGAGCTTAACAATTGAATTGTTCGAATTCAAAGGAGGAAGTTACATTGATTCTAACTGAAATCCTCGATCTGTACACCTTTTTATTAATTGCACATTAATTTTTTCATCCTGAAGTAAAATGGAGATATGCGATTTGATATATTCACCTTATTCCCTGAGATGTTTCCCCCGTATCTTGATATGAGCATTTTGAAGCGTGCCAGGGAGAACGGGCTCATCGAAGTTTATCTGCACAACATTCGTGATTGGACAATGGATAAGCATCATGTGACGGATGATACCCCGTATGGCGGTGGAGGGGGCATGGTGATGAAACCCGAACCGATCTTCGCGGCGATTGAAGATGTTGTTGGCGCTCCGCCCCAATGTCCTGTGGTGCTCTTAACACCACAGGGACGAAATTTTACCCAAAAGGTCGCGATGGAGTTGGGGGCGAATACACGGGTCGCTTTGCTTTGCGGGCGCTATGAAGGGGTGGATGAACGGGTCCGCCAGAACCTGGTCACGGATGAGATTTCGATTGGAGATTATGTACTGACCGGTGGGGAGTTGCCCGCCCTGGTGTTGATTGACGCGCTGTCGCGGCTCATCCCCGGCGTGCTGGGGGACCCCGGCGGTCCGGTGGATGATTCCCATGCTTCGGGGCTGCTGGAGTATCCCCATTATACCCGTCCTCCGGAATTTCGCGGGTTGAAGGTCCCGGACACCCTCCTTTCCGGTGATCATCGCAAGATTGCGCGCTGGCGCCGCCAGCAGGCACTGCTGCGTACGAGGGAGAGGCGCCCGGATATGCTGGAGAAATTCGAGCTTACACAAGAAGATCGCCAGTTTTTGTCACATTTTGATTCATCCGATATAAACGAAGACCCTGATCGGCACAAAGACTAAAATCATACAACAAGGATTCTCGTCACATGAAAAAATTCAGCTATCCAAAGACTTTTTTGCTTGGTTTCGGTTTTTTTGGTGTCAGTGTGATCTGGGCGATTTACAACGCTTATGTGCCGCTTATTCTGGACGGCAGGTTTGGGTTGAGCGCGGCCTGGATTGGTTTCTTCATGGTGCTGGATAATATCGCGGCGGTGCTCATCCAGCCGGCGGTTGGGGCCTGGTCAGACCGGCTGCGAACGCCCATCGGAAGGCGGATGCCTTTCATTCTGGTGGGCGCGCCGGTTGGCGCGATTGCTTTTGGGCTGCTCCCTTTGGCCGCGGGGCTGCCCCTGTTTGTGATCGCCGCCGGGACGGTTTTGTTGAGCATGGCTTTATGGCGCACGCCTGTCATCGCGCTGATGCCGGACATCACACCTTCAGAATATCGCTCTCAGGCGAATGGGATCATCAATTTCATGGGGGGATTGGGCTCCGTGATTTCTTTCTCGGTAGGCTCGCTGCTGTACGCGAAAAATGAAGCTTACGCTTTCTGGCTGGGTTCCGGGTTGGTTGTGTTGGGAAGCGCCCTGGTTTTGATTTTCTTGAAAGAGCCGCGTGAGTATGCCAGCAAAAAGGAATCGCGAAAAGATACGCCTGTTTTGGAGAGCATCCGCGCGGTATTTATGGAAGAGGAAAAGAGCGCGGCAAAAATACTGCTGGCGATTTTGTTGTGGTTCCTAAGCTGGTACGCGATCGAAACCTTTTTCACGTTATTCGCGGTGAATCACCTGGGGTTGACGGCCGCGGACAGCGGGTTTCAACTCACCTATGTTTCGCTGATCTTTCTGATCTTCGCCATCCCTTCGGGGTATATTGCTGCCAGATTTGGGCGGCGAAAGACGATCATGACAGGAATTGTTGTGATGACGGTCTGTATCGCGTCCATGTACTTCATCCCTGTTGAAGCCCTGGTTGGGACGAAAATTGCTTCACTGACCAAAGTGGCTGGCCTGTACCCGGTTTCTTTGATTTTGATGCTGGCAGGTTTTGCCTGGGCGCTGATTAACATCAATTCACTGCCGATGGTGGTGGATATGACGGATGATGAACATGTGGGAACATACACCGGGCTGTATTATTTCATGTCTCAAACCGCCGCGATTGTCGGACCGGTTGTCTTTGGCGGCGTGGTCCAGGTTTTTAATAATAATTACAGCCTGATGATGCTTCTCAGTCCTATCTTTCTGGTGGGAGCATGGTTCATGATGATGGGTGTTCGGAGAGGTGAGGCGATCAATTTCAAACCCTGATTTCCCCAATTTTATGATGAAAAAAGTATATAATAATTTTAGAGAGTTTGTCGCGTAGTGAATACTTTTTGATCTATGGTCTCCTGTGGTCTTCTTGCAATGTCTTTGGAAAGGCATTATACTTATTTTCAAGCCGGACACAGGAAGGCCCTGTGTCAAAACAATTTTCATCCAACTTGTATGGAGGAGAAAACAAATGTCCAAAAAATTGTATGTGGTTTTTGCTGTTTTGCTTATGGCATCCATGCTTTTAGCAGCCTGCCAACCTGCTGCGCCTGCCGCGCCTGCCGCAGAAGAAAAGACCTATAAGGTCTGCCAGGTTACCGACACCGGTGGTATTGATGATAAATCCTTCAATGCCACAGCCTGGAAGGGTGTTCAGGACGCGATTGAAGCTGGGCTGCCCGTCGAAGGCAAATACCTTGAGTCGCAGCAGCAGACTGACTACGAAGTGAACCTGAACGCTTTCCTGGAAGATGGTTGTGATCTGATTATTCCTGTTGGTTTCTTGCTGGCAGATGCCACTGCGGCAGCCGCTGAAGCCAATCCTGAACAGAAATACGCCATCATCGATGTGGACTATCTTGAGTTCCCGAACCTGCGCGGCAGCGGCTTTGCGATCAACGAAGCCACTTTCATCAATGGTTACCTGGCAGCCGGTATGACCAAGACCGGCAAAGTGGGTACTTATGTGGGTATCGCATTCCCCGCTACCACCATCTTCATGGATGGTTACGTGTTGGGCGTTCGCGAATACAACAAAGTGCATGGCACCAATGTTGAGGTGCTGGGTTGGGATTATGAGAAGCAGGATGGTCTGCAGGTCGGTAACTTCGAAAGCACCGACGATGGCCGCCGCATG
>ENA-ORXD01000695-ORXD01000695.1-sediment-metagenome-genome-assembly--contig:-NODE-695-length-37961-cov-4.518187_pt1 | contig 37961 bp, 17 predicted proteins | sample MGYA00237862_ERZ511471 | MGnify/ENA metagenome assembly ERZ511471 | reverse complement strand
TTCATAGACTTCCATGGCACCGACTTCAGCGGCCATGGCAGAGCCGATTCGACCGGCCACCAGCAAGCTGGTCATGACCGGCCCGAGTTCTTTCACCATTGACAAGCCGACAATGGCTCCAATGACCTCTTGAGTACCGTAGAGGGCGAGCTCGGCACCGGTCTGCAGGGACAGAACCATCCCGACGAAAAGCGCCATGAGACAGGCAATCGGCAATGTGCCGATGCCGATATCATACATCTGCCGATAAACTGCCGGAAGGTTACGAGGCGCCTCCTTGAAGTAATACAGGGTCTCGACCAGCAGGGCGAGCATTTCCCCGGTCGTATGGGCGATCGCCAGAATCTTTTTGCCAATGGAAGTTAACATATTAATTCATAGCAGCGGTATTGCCGTCTCCCAACGACCAGGTCAGCCAGAACAGATGCAGACAACGCCCTTCCGGTCCCCGGCCGACCCCAAATAAGCCTTTCAGAATCCGCCAATCATACCCTTGAGCTGGACTTTGCTGCCAGGAAAATATTGGGAATAACTCGCCTGCGGAAGCATTTTGGCGTTTTTCATGCCAATAAAGATTCCACAACAGGCTGGAGATCTCATTGCCATTTTGATCCTGTTTGTGGATATACAAGCGGTAAAGAGGCGCCCAGTTGCGCTCGATGGCTTGGTTGTCGGGGAAAAACGGTTCGAGTAACGCCAGAGTTGAAAAAGTGGTCACCCCATCAACGTTCTGGTAGTTGAAAAGCGGCCAAAGAGCCGTCCGGTGGATGCGCAGACGATCTTGGGATAAGTCGCGTTCATTCAGGTTGGAATAAAGAAAAAACAAAACCCGATCGCGGCGACGTTCAAGGATCGGTGATTTGATCTCTTCTATTTTGTAAATAGGCCAAAGAAACCACCGCTTGCGGCGCACATCTATTTGTTCGTCAGCAAAAAGAGGAAGTATACGCGTCACATCATGTTTTTCACCATGAGCGAAACGAACCAGCGGCCAGGGAGCGTCTAATTCGGAATAGCCTTTTTCGTAGTTTTCCGTCCGATTGAAAAACGGCCACAGGACGGTGCGCCTGCTGCGTTTGGGAGACTCCTCGGAGACGTAAAAAGGGAAAAATCCGCGTTCATGGACGGGGTTTTCCGTGTCCAAGCCTAAATCATAACGGTAGAAAAAAGGCCATAACCAATAACGTTTGCGATAGACCCCTTCTTTTTGGCTGGCGCCATATAGCGGCCAGAATTTAAAGCCTGATTCATCAGGACCTTCAATTTTCGCGAAAAATGGCCAGACAACGTTGGTGATACGGGTGCCTTTACGTTCGGTCCGGCCGTAAAGAGGGAACAAGACAAAACGGATTTCGTCTTTTTTAAACTTTTCGAAAATAGTCCCACCGATGGGGAATACGGCGAAGTAACTGCCGCGTTCCTTAGTCTCACCGCTGAAGATGATTGGGAAAAGCGTGAATTCTCTGGGGCGATTCTGCTCGGCTGTGCCTGAATCGCTACTCAGCAGTTTGATGAACTGCCAGGAGGATTGTTGATCTTGCTGGCGGCTTCCACCTAATGGATAAAGGTATTCGCTGAAGCCGTCATCGCTGTCCTGAGTGGATGCCTTGAACCAAAGGGGGCGTAAAGCTATTTCCCGTTCAGGACCTTTGGCTTCATAGCTGATTAAAGGCCCCAGCAAGCTGCAGGATGAATAGTTTAGCGCATCGGAAGAGCGGTAGTCGACGAGCGGCCACAAGGTAAAAACCGTGTCGGCAAAGGCGGGCCTAACCGAAGCCACGACCTGGCCTAACGCCAGGGCAAAGAGCAGCGTTTTAAGAAACCTCTTGGTCATTTTATTTACGGCGGTCAAGGAGATCGAAAGTGAAACAGTGGGCCGCAGCTTCGACAATCCTTATTGTCCCGATTTGTCGCCGCCTTTCCCACTGGAGCGTTTAACCAGGTGTAAGATGCCGAAAATTATGCCGCATACCAGCAGGATAAATAAAATATCAGCGAAGGTTACATTGGTCATTAGTGATGTCCCCCACAAGAGCAGGAGTTGTTTCTAACCCCTTCAGGTATCAGAGAAGCAAGTTTTTCGTTGAGTTCGATAGCCCGTTGAAAAGCAGCGGCCGCTTCATCCTCAGCACCTGTTTCAACACGACAGCGACCCAGAAGAACATAGAATTCAGCGAACGGAAGTTCCCGAACCAGGTCCCCTTCTTGTTCAAGTGTTTCCAACAAAGAACGGGCTTCGGTAAAATCGCCATGTTCAAATCTCTTGATGGCTAAAGCGATATCGGCCAGGCCGCTAATTAGGGGACGAGATGGGACCTCGTTGTTGCGGGCTGCTTCAATCCGTTTCTGTAACTGACTCCGTGCCGGGCCATCAGCCAGGATGTCAACAACCCCTTGCCAGTAGCGTTGGCAAGCCTTGTAATCACCCAGAAAATATGCGATCTGCCCGAGATAATTCAATGCAGTGGGGTTGCTGTGTTGGCCCTGTAGGGAGCGTTGCAGATAACCCATGGCCGCGAGCAAATGGTAATGGCTTTCGGCGAGTTCATCAAACATCAGAGATTGATCATAACAGGCCATTCCAATGGTCTGCAACAAGCCTTTATTTTCAGGCTCGAGCAAGGCCAGGATTTTTAAAAAATTAATTTTGCGCCGGTTGCCGGCGGAATCCAGGTCCCTGTTCCCCAACACCATCAGTTCAGTGCCGATATCCGAGATGTAATAGGGAAACGCATCGCGGAGCAGTTCGGCGTATTGTTCGCCGTATTCACAATCCGGGTCCTGTCGCAAATAGGCGTTCAGGCTTCGGCCGATATCATCAGCTTCTGCGATATCTCCATACTTAAGCGGAATATCCAATGGCAGAGGTATCTGGGGCACTTCCACGGGTGTATTTCCAGCCCCCATGGCGATGCGAAAATCTGCTGGCGGAGTCCAGAAAATGAAATTTGACTCCTGGCTGGTTTGTTTTGACTTTTCCATTTGATACAGTCAGTCCCTCATGTTTTACATTAAGTTTAAAAGCTTCTATCAGGGAAGGTGTTGATCCCAGCGTGGACGCCGATAACCTTGTAAATTTTTATTTCATCCCATGGACAGGGGAGAATTCCATCGTGGATGGCCCAACTCCGCCCTCGCACGGTTTTTTCCATTCCAGGAACACGGAAGGGGGTAGAGTTGTCCAGCCGTTTATACAGTTCTCCGCCAGGGCGAAATTCACGGTCAATCCAGAGCATCAGTTGTTTTCCGGTAATGTAGTCAAAACCATAATTTTCGTAACGGATGGCGTTGCTGTAGGACAGCGGTTCAGCCACAATGGTGTCGACACCCAAGCTATCGACAAACAATTCGAAGCGGCGGAAGAAGTCGCTGAACATTTTCAGGCCACGCCTTACCTGATTGGGAGATAGGCCTGCATGCATGGCCCGAATTTCTTCGGGAATATTACGACGCATGGTGCCGAAGGAGTTATCACGCCCCCTCGGATCGACATCGATATGATAGCGCGGCGCCTCAGGGTCATTGATCAGACAGAAAGACAACTCTATCTGACGGTAGGGGGTATCAGCGACCTCGACAAAAAAAATGCAGTCGCGATCGTCCGGCCTCAGGCGTACTTCCAAGCGCAGCAAGCCAAGTCCTGCGGGGCAGATAAACTTGACCATCGGCCTTCCATCAGGGCCACACAGAGTATCACGGTCCAGGGAAAACAGGTCAAATAATTTCTCCGGCAGCAATTGACGGTATATCGCCTCTTTGCGCGGGCCAGGCAGACGGTTGATTTCGTGCAAGGAGAATAACGGCAAACCGTCGCCATCGAGCAGATGCTGGCTACCGAGCTTGGTCATCAAGCCTCCCCAGAGAACAAACCATGGAGCGGAAACGCCCTGCGTTTCAGGACGCGTAGCGCTTTGTCAAGAGCCTGTTGAGCGCGGGAGTAATCGTCAGGTTGAGCCAAATGAGGGAGATCTCTTAAAAGACGATCGTTGATTCCATAGGCCGCCATTTGCAAAGCAAAGCTGGCAGGAATTTCATCAGGGACCTGTTGGTTGAGCATAATAGCCCAGATCAGGGTCCAACACCGCGCAACATTCATTTTATCATACCCTCCCCCACCCAACGCAGCCCAGGGCAGTCCCGTGTCGAAAAAAGCACGGGCGGCGAATTCCATGGCTCCGGTGGTGCATTCCAACCGCGTCAGCGGGTCAGTGCGCAGGCTGTCCACGCCCAGTTGGGTTACAAGCAGGTCCGGGCGAAATGAATGGAGCAGCGGCAGGACCACCCGGTTAAACGCCTGCTCAAATATAAGGTCGTCCGAGTGGGGACTGAATGGAACATTTATCGCGTAGCCGTAGCCCTTTCCTTTGCCGAGTTCATGAGCGAAACCGGTCTGTGGAAAGAAGTTTTCTCCTGTTTCATGGAGGGAGATGGTCAGAACTCTATCCGTCTCATAAAAAGCTTCCTGGACACCGTCTCCATGATGAGCGTCAATGTCGACATAAGCGACTCGCAAGCCACGCCGCAAAGCCCAGTTGATCGCCACCACAGCATCATTCAGATAGCTGAACCCAGAAGCTCGGGCGGCATGGGCGTGATGATATCCGCCGGCTAAATTAAAGGCGACGCGAACGTTATCTTCGACCACCTGGCGCACTGCCTCCATGGAACCACCGACACCAAGTCGTGACCATTCATACATACGAGGGAAAACGGGGTTTTCTACATCTCCAAGGCCGAAACGAAAATTGGCCCGGGGCGAACCGTCTTCGCTGAATTCCCGCAGGATATCAAGATAATCGGAGCGATGAAAAGACAGGAGTTCTTCTTCGGGGGCGAGCGGGCATTCCACCAGGCGAACCTGAGGATGCTCAAGAAGGTTGAATTCGCGAATCAGATCAAGGGTGAGACGATAGCGCTGAATTTTAAAGGGATGCTCTTCGCCGTAGGAGAAATCCTCGAAACGGCTTGAATAAATAAGCGCCCGCATTTCATTCGCCATGGTGATCAGCACCTCCGCCTGCGGTTATAACAACCCCGCACTGAAAAGGTCAATCAACTTCGATAGGAAGGGAGTCTTTAAAAATGCAAAAAAAAAGGTGGAGCATGGCTCCACCTTACTGCCCTCCCTCGGGAAGGCTGGAACTGGTGATCCCTACGGGACTCGAACCCGTGTCGCCGACGTGAAAGGCCGGTGTCCTAACCGCTAGACGAAGGGACCAGTAACCAATTTGTTTTTAATTTGGCTGGGGTGCTAGGATTCGAACCTAGGAAATGCTGGAGTCAGAGTCCAGTGCCTTACCGCTTGGCGACACCCCAGCGAGAGGGCCTGATATTTAGCAAACATTCTGGAGGGAGTCAAGGGGATTTTTTTGCATTCTGGAGGATCGGAAAAAAGCGATTATCGTTTTTGAAGAAAATGGGGAAATGCCCATTCGAAAAATGGGGATTTTCCCAACTTTTATTGGCTGCAGCTTTCTCCTTTTTGGGTTTGGGAAGAGAATAAAAAAAAATTCCACACCTTCCGTAAGATTTGTTTAATTATATATATTTGTAATATTTGAATTTAAAGAATCATCGTTGCGTTTCAATTCTGTATATAAAACGTGACGTTCCCCTTACCACCCCCTGCAACATTGTCAGCCAATAACATTCCTAATTTTTACGCATATTAATCAAACTGGACCATGTTTCTTGACCTCAGCGCTAGAAAACTGTTTTTCCAGTGGCTTACGCCTTGCATCCTTTGCAGACGGCGAGAAATATGTCTGCCACCATATTTCCCCAATTAAATGAATAACGTGTTTAAATCAGGAGGCTTTTTATGATAATAGCGGCAAGGATGCACATCCTTCGGTACTTGTTCATCGGGATGGTCTTCGGTTTACCCTTTACCACCTGGGCTTTTACCCTACCCGATACCGGTATCACCAATTGTTTTGATGCCGGGGGCAACATCATTCCCTGCCCACAACCGGGTCAGCCATTATTTGGCCAGGATGCCCAATACGGTCCTGGCGCCATGTCCTTCGCTCTGAATGGCGACGGCACGGCCATTGACAACAATACCGCTTACGTTTGGGAGCTTAAAGCTGCGACGGATGGCTCTCCGTCAGCGGATCCTGCCGATCCAGACAACACCTACACATGGGAGCAGGCAGCAAGTCTGGTTAACAGCCTCAATATTTCCAATTACAAAGGTCACAATGACTGGCGGCTCCCTTCTGTTGCCGAATTGGATTCCATCTTAGATCTATCAGTGGCTGAGCCAGGACCGATGGTTGATATTCAGGTTTTTTCAACCTGCCGACCTGGAGCTTACTGGACTTCCGATATCGATAATCAAAATTCAGCTCAAGCTTGGGTGCTCAACTTTTCTACCGGTGAAACAGGTATCCAAACCAAAATGACCCCTGCCTATCTGCGTTTGGTCCGAGGAGGCCTCCAATGAAAAACCGTCTCCTTTTTTCCAGTCGCTTCCTCGCCAAACTGTTCTGTCTGGTTTCGTTGCTTTTTACAACCAATGCTGTTGCCGAACTGATCGATAACGGCAACGGTACGGTTACAGATACAATCACCAACCTGACTTGGCAGCAGGTCGATAACGGCCAGGCGATGACATGGGAACAAGCCATGGATTATGCGGCTTCCAGTTCCCTTGGCGGTTGCACCGATTGGCGCTTGCCGAATCGGAAGGAACTCGAAACCATCGTTGATCGCACTGTGTCCGACCCCTCCATCAACTCCACCCTGTTCCCCCAGACTAAATCCCAGCCCTATTGGACAGGTTCCCCGGCCAGCTTCAACAGCGTCTGGTGCGTCGATTTCCGTCGCGGTCTGAAGATCAAGGTCAATCCCACCTCCCACCAGTTAGTGCGCCTGGTCAGCGCCGGCTGCTATCTCGACCGTATTCCGCCTCAGATACTATCGACCAATCCTCCTTCCGGTGCACTCAACGTCGATGTCGCTGCGCCGGTTCTGGTGAGTTTCAATGAGGCTGTTGCTGCTGATTCCGTGACCGGGTCCAGCCTGTTTATTGATGGTGCCAGCGGTGCTTTAAGCGTGCAAGGGAGCATCGCCACCTTGAGCCCTCTGGCGAATCTCAGTTATGCGACGACTTATACCGTTCATGCCACGACTGGCATCACTGATCTGGCCGGTAATCCTTTGGCTGCGGAGCGCACCTGGTCTTTCACCACGGCAGCTCCCCCCGATGGTAATGCGCCAACCGGTTCAGTCGTCATCGCCCAAGGCGCATCCATTACCTCTTCCGTCAATGTCAGCTTGACCCTGAATGCCAGCGACAACAGCGGCAGCGTGGCCGAGATGCATTTAAGTTCTGACGGCGTCACCTGGAATGCCTGGCAGGCCTATGCCTCGTCATTGCCATGGGTCCTCTCCTCCGGCGACGGACTGAAAAGCGTTTTTGTCCAATATCGTGATGCTTCCGGTAATATTTCACCGATTTACAGTGACAGCATTGAACTCGACTCTACGCCTCCTGCGGTCAGTATTGCTCCGACCAATGTCACGAATCTTTCTACGCTGACCTTGTCAGGGACTATCGAACCGGGGGCGTCTCTTGTGATGACCGTCCCCGCTCCTGCCACTGCCGGAACGCCTACCGTCAATGCCGGCTCATGGACGTGTTCAGTAGGCAATCTTGATTCTGGAGACACCAACGTCACTGCAACCGCGACCGACGCGGCAGGCAACCAACGCAGCGTGCAGGGCATTATCACCCGAGACAATCAAGCACCTACCGGCAGCATCAGCCATAATCAAGGGGAATTCACCCGCACGACTCTGCTGTTGTTGTCTTTAAGCGCCAACGACGACTACGCCGGTACCATTCAAGTGCGTCTGGCGAACAGCGGCGGTCCATGGTCGCCCTGGCAGGCGCTCACCAGTTCTCTGGAGTGGCGCCTCAGCGATGGTGATGGGTTGAAAACCGTCGATGCCCAATTCAGTGATGTTGCCGGCAATCTTTCGGAAATTGCCAGCACCAGCATCATCCTGGATACCACCCCGCCGGCGTTAAGTATCGCAACTCCGGAAATCATCACCAGTGCAACTGCCCTGACCTTGAACGGCACCGCTGAAACCGGTGTTCAATTCAATGCAACGGCAACAAACGGAATGCTGTTTGGAGCCTTCTCTCAAGCTGGCGATGCTTGGCAACTGCCAGTTTCAGCCATCCCCACCGGCCGTTCAACGATTACAGTCACAGCGACCGATGCGGCGGGCAATAGTCACTCGGCAACTGCCCTGGTCGACCGTGATGGGCAAGCTCCCAGCGGCACTTTGATCATCAACCTCGGGGCGTCTTTCACCTCATCTCGCGCTGTCTCCCTCGCGGTAACCGCTGAAGACGATATCGCCGTGACCCAGATGCGGTTTGCCGACCAGGGAGGTATTTGGTCCGAGTGGCAAACCTTTAGCGAGGTGTCAAGTTGGACCCTTCCGTTTGGGGACGGGCTGAAAACGGTAACGGCACAATTCCAGGACCAGGCCGGCAATCTTTCCCCAGTGGTCAGCGATAGCATCGCTCTCGATACGACCGATCCGGCCATTACAATTAATGCCATGCCTGCGTCCAGCAACATCGTCACCCAATTCCTTAATGGCAGCAGGGAAGCTGAAGCCAGCGTGAGTGTATCCGTCCCCGGCGGGTCTGTCAGCGCACTGACCTATCCCGACGATACCAACTGGCAAGCCGAGGTAAGCTTAACTGAAGGGAACAACAGCATCACGGTCACAGCCACGGATTTAGCAGGCAACAGCGCCAGTGCTGCTCTGACCATGCTTCTCGATACAAAAGTCGCTCTGGCATTCGATGCCGTTCAGACTCCAACGTCTTTAACCAGTCAATTGATCAGCGGGACACGAGAATCCGGTGCGATCCTTTCCCTGAACGGAACGTCCCAGCTCAGCTACCCTGACAATACTCACTGGCAAGCAACCGTCAGTGACCTGCAACCCGGCGAAAACACAATCCAACTTCTAGGGACCGATGCTCTTGGCAACGTTACGACGATCAGCACCAGCATTGTGGTCGACCTGACACCGCCAACAGGTACCATCTCAATCAATAATGGTGCTGCGGCGACCGGCAGCCGATATGTCAACCTGACATTGAATTCCACTGACAATAGCGGGTTGCTCAGCAAGATGCGCTTCAGTAACGAGGACCTGGTGTGGGGTGGATGGCAAGGTTACACCACCAGTCTCTCCTGGATTTTATCCGCCTCCGGAGACGGTATCAAAACCGTCTATGCCCAATTCCAGGATGCTGCCGGAAACATTTCGACCAGTGCTCAAACCCAAATCGAATTGGACACAACTGCGCCTATGGTCACCGTCAATGCCGTAGCGCCGTTGGTGACGACCCCAGAGCAGGTGTTGACCGGAACCATGGAAGCCGATTCCGTGGTCTCGTTGTCGTTTCCTGGGCAACTTTTGGGGAGCATCAGCTATCCGACCTCGACAACCTGGACGGCAAGCATTTCTCTTGCTGAAGGGGTTAACCCGATCACCGTTTTCGCAACAGATGGTTTAGGAAACCGCGGCAGCATCGCCACCAGCATGAGACTGGATACTGTTGCGGATGTGGCCATCACAGGTTATGTCAGCCCAACAAATCTGCCATCCCAAACCATCACCGGCTCGCGTGAATCTGATGCTGAGATTTCACTCGAGCTCCCCTCCGGCGTAAGTGCCACGCCGTTGCTTTACCCTTCTGCAACGACCTGGGAAACTCAGCTCAGTGGCTTGCAAGAAGGCAACAATCCGATTTCTTTTAACGCGGTGGACCCCCTTGGGAACATGGGCTCTGCAAACGTCACCATTGTCGTCGACCTCCAGGCTCCTCAGGGAACGGTCAAGGTTAATAACGGCGCCCTCCTTTCCAATAAATTGACGGTCAATTTGAACCTGACCGCAACGGACAACGTCGGGCCTATCAGCAGCGCCCGTATTTCCAATGACGGCGTAACCTGGAGCCAGTGGCAGGACTTCAAAAACGTAATGCCCTGGACCATGCTGGCTGGGGACGGTGAAAAGAGCGTTTATGTTCAATTCCGGGATCACGCCGGCAACGTCTCGCAGCCGGTTGCCGACACAATTACTCTGGACACAGTCAAACCGTCGATCACCATCAATCCGGTTACCTCTCCGACCAATATCTCCAGCCTGACCGTGAGCGGAACCATGGAGGATGGTGCCGTTATTACTGCTGCCGTAATCGGCGGCACTCTGCAAACGATTCAATACGCCGGGACAACCTGGCAAGCACAGCTGACCCTGAAAGTCGGCTCCAATACCGTGTATGTGTCAGCTCATGATGCTGCCGGGAATATTACGACGGTCAACCAATATATTAATCTAGACACCACCACCTCCCTGACATTGGCACCGGTTCAATCGCCGACCAGCAGCACTACGCAAACTCTTCACGGAACCTGTGAAGCGAATGCCAGTATCGTTATCGGCTTCGATACCGCTGCTCAAGCAGCCAGCGTTATCTTCCCGACGACCACAACCTGGGAAGCAGTCGTCAGCGGCTTGCAGGAAGGGACCAATAACCTGACCGTTACCGCGACAGACAGCTTTGGTAACCAGGCGAGTCTTTCCGGATCCATCGTGGTCGACACCACGACTCCACTCTTGACCCTTGATGCATTGGCCAGTCCTACCAATCAGGCGCAGCAACTCATCACAGGCAATCGTGAAGCAGGAACGACTATCAGCGTCAGCGGAGTAACATCTCTCGAGATCAGCTATCCCACCAGCACCACCTGGCAGGCCCAAATTGGCTTGGCGGATGGCATCAATCATCTGGTGGTCAGGGGAACCGATTCGGCTGGCAATCAAGCCACTGTCTCCGGCGATATTACACTTGATCGGAATGTGGAATTAACGGTTGCTACAATCCCCTCCCCGACCAACATCGCCACCCAGACCCTTAGTGGCACCATCGAACGTGGTGGAACCATTGATGTGATTACTGCCAGCAACAATGCTGTGGTGGGCACAATCTCTGTCAACGGCACTACCTGGTCCTGCCCGGTAACCTTAAAAGAAGGTTCCAACCTGATAACGGTGAGTGGTTCCGACACCCTGGCGAACAGCGGCCAGGCACAGATCGTTGCTGTTCTCGACACTTCGGCTCCTCAGATCAGCATCAATCCTCTGCCGGTAACGACCAAACAGACAACTCAGGCTGTAACGGGCAGCGTCGAGGAAGGCGCAACAGTTACATTGACTGCTCCAGGCGCATCTGTCGGCCCGGTCGTCGTCAATGGTACTTCCTGGTCCTGCGCGGTGACCTTTCCTCAAGGACCCACAACCGTTACTGCTGTTGCTCGAGATGCGGCAACAAACAGCTCTTCGGTTCAAACCTCGATTACTGTCGATTCGCAGTTTCAGGTCAGTATCGATCCCCTCCCCTTGCAGACCAATCAACCGTTGCAAACCCTGTCAGGGAGTGTTGAAACTGGCTATGTTACGCTCGCGGTGACACTCGACACGGCCGCTGAACTTGGAGCCCTGTCAGTGGCAGGCAACACCTGGCAGCGTTCCGTGACCCTGGTGGAAGGTATCAATACCATTACGGCTAATGGGTCCGATGCGTTAGGAAACACCGGCAGTGCCACCCGGACGATTCGCCTTGACACCGCTCCTCCCCAATTGACTGTCAACCCGCTTCCGGCGGTAACGACAAATCCGTTGTTGTCCCTCAGCGGTACACGGGACAGCGGATCTTTACTCTCCCTGCCGGGTTCAAGTCTGCAATCCGTAATCTACCCCACGGCCGACAGTTGGCAGGCTCAGGTGCGGTTAAATGAAGGGGAAAATACGCTGACCGTGCGACTGACCGATGCGGCGGGGAACACGATCTCCAGTCTGCAGCATGTGGTGCTCGACTCCCGGGCAACATTTACCGTCAGCTCCGGGGATTGGCAAACGTCTCCCACCAGGTTGACTGTTATGACTTTGGCAGGAACGCGCGACACTGATGTTACCTTGGACATCCAAGTCACTAACGGCGGTTCAGCCTCTCCTGTGGTTTACGACGCGAACAACTGGAATTGTGCACTGACCCTGGCCGAAGGTTCCAACCTCATCAGCGTTTCGGCAACCGATTCTCTTGGCAATAGCAGTTCTTGGTCCCATGAAGTTGTGGTGGACAATACCGCGCCCGCTCCGGTTAATCTCAGCGCCACCGACAACCTGGTTGGAGGCAGCATTACCCTGTCGTGGAGCGGCTACCCCGTGCAAAGCGAGGGGGTCAGTCATTACCTTCTCTATGCGTCCTCCGCAAATTTCAGCAATCCGGATTTGCTCGATCCGATTCAGTCCCTTTCTGCCACAACCAGCAGTTTCACGGCCCAGGGTTTAACTGATGGCGTACCTTGGTATTTTGCGGTGATCCCGGTAGACCATGCCGGCAATCGTGCGGCATTTACCAATGCGACCAGCGCTGTAGCCAGTACCCAGGGATTGTATGGTGTGGTTACCGACAGCGAAACCGGCCTGGCTTTGCAATCCGTCCTGGTGCAGATTGATGGTCAGTCGTCAGTTACCACCAACCAGGATGGCTTCTTCCGCAAAACTGGTGTTGCGGCAGGGAGTTATAGCCTGACCGTCAGCGGGCAAGGCTATCAGCCGTTGCAGGTTGCCGATGTGGTTGTCACGAGTGGTGAAATGCTTTCCCTCGACATCTCCCTCACCCCTGAGACGCCTCTGCCAACCAAGGTTACCAACGTCGTGGCCACGGCTGCGGATCAACAAGTAACGGTTACTTGGGATGCCGTCAGCGATGCAAATCTGGCCGGATATCAACTTTACCGTGGTCTTTCTCCGGTCGATACGCAGCCGCTCCTGCTGACCGCAGAACCGATACCAGGGACCATGTTTGTTGACATGGACCTGAACAACGGCACCACCTATTATTATCTCGTCAGCGCGGTCAATGACGAAGGGACTGCCGGTCCTGCTTCAGCCCTGGCCAATGCGACACCGATGGCCACTGCGCCTGAACCTGCCAGCGATTTGCAGGCGAATGTTCAGGCCGACCACAGTGTTCTGTTGCAGTGGAATCCTTCCCCGACCAGCGGAGTGACGGCTTATCAAATCTATTCCGGCGCCAACAGCGTCGATTACAGCACCCCGATCGCCGTACTTGATGGAACGGCTAGGTCCTGGACATCAACGATCGTTCCAACTGGTACGACTGTTTTTTACGGAGTCAGGGCGGAAAAGAACACCCCGCTTGAAACCAACACCAATCTGGTCGTTTCAGTAACGATCAGCAATCAAACCAGCACCGTGCCGAGCGTCAGAATCACCACTCCAATCGCTGGGGAGACAATCTACGGCAGCAGCGTGCCGGTTGCCGCTGATCTTATCAACGGCGATGCGGCCAATGTTGATCGTGTCAGTTTCCAGTTCCGTCCTGTCGGTGGGACAACCTGGCGCATCATGACCCCTTCTGACATGGCCTATCAAAACCCTGATCGGACCTCCCCGTATCTGGTCTATTGGGATTGTCGTCTTCTCACTGAGGGTCAGTATGAACTGCGTGCCGTGGCCAGTGATCACCTGGGTAACAATGATCTTCAAGCCTCAAGCAGCCTGATTACCATCGATGCCGAGAGTTCCGGCAAAAAAGGCTGGCGTGATGACAAGGTTCGCCAGGGGCAGCAGCAAACGGTCAAACGTTCCAAAACCAACACCCTGAATCTATTCGCCCCGCAAGATATCTCTCCTTACCAGGTTACTCTGCCGAGTGGAACGCTGGCGAGCGACACGATTTTGACCGCGGAACTTCTTCACCCGGAAGAACTGGCCCACACCCTGCCGAGCAGCGCGACCTTGCAACGCTATCTGCGCCTCATTCTCGGCAACGGCCAGGAGTCCTTTGCAACTGGCAAAGAAGTGGAACTGGCCTTCCCTTATCCGGATCTCAACAATGACGGCTTGGTCGATGGCTTGGGCATCCCGCCCCATGCTCTGCAACTGATGTGGTACAACCGGGTCAGCAAGGCCTGGGAAACCAGTGGCATCAGCAGTGTTACTGTCGACACGGTACAGCACATCATTCGCGCCAAAACCTCCCACTTCAGCGATTTTGCCCTGTTAGCACCTGGTGCGAGTTTGACGGTCGGGATCAATCCCGTTTCGTCACCGACTTCCGCGACGAGCTTCACCCTGACCGGTACGATGAGCGAGGGAGCGACCGTCGATGTGTCAGCCACCGCTGGGAGCGTCGGCAGCGTCAGCACCCCCACAACCACCACATGGTCTTGTGTCCTGAGCAGCCTTCCTGAAGGGAACATGCAGGTGACCGTCGTTGCCAGCGACACAAATGGCAGCACTGACCCACAAACCGTATCCGTACTGATTGACAGAACGGCACCCAACAACGGCCTGATCAAGATCAATAACGGTGCCGTGGCAACCACAACCCGCAACGTCACGTTGACGCTGAATGCCCAGGATGCCCTCTCCGGGGTTGCGCAAATGATCATCAGCAATAACGGCATCCCCTGGACCTCCTGGATTCCGTTTGCCCCGACCTATGACCTGATTCTCCCTAGTGGCGACGGAAGCAAGACGGTCTATGTTCAGTATGCTGACGCGGCGGGGAATCAGTCGCCAGTCTATCAGGATTCGATTCTGCTGCAAGCATCGAGTGCTGCGACCGTTCCGACGGGTAGCAACGTAACCGTCCAACCGGCTGGCGGTGTTAAGATGACCTTTACATCGGTCAGCGTTGCCGGCAACCTCTCCGTCACTGATCCGACCAACCTCAGCACCCCGCCCAATTCCGTTCCCTTGTGGGGAAGCGAGCGGGAACTCAGCACCACAGCGACCTATTCCGGCTCTATCGAGGTCTGCTTGGGGTACAGCGATGACCAACTGCAGTACCCGCAGAACGAGCCGGCACTGAGGCTGATGCACAACAACGGCTCATACTGGGAAGACATCACCGTGTCCGTTGACGCTAATGCCAATCAGGTCTGTGGCACCACATCGTCGTTGTCACCGTTCATGATCGTTGAGACGGCTCCGGCCAGCAGCGACGGTGTCAGCGGCGATCGAGTCCCGGTCCTGCCCGGCTGGTGGCTCGGCTCCCTGCTGTTGATCGGTCTTGGACTGCTGCGGCGGAGAAAGCCCTGATTTAAATCGGTAACCCATGGCAAAAAAGAACCTTAAAAAATCATCCAACGCCACGACATCACGAAAAGGGGGGGATCGCCCCCCTTTTCCCTTGTGGCGTGTGGCGCTGGTATTCGTTTCCCTGGTGGCCGCATTCAACCTGTTGCAATGGTTCTTCCTGATGCCTGACGGCATGGCGGCGTTTCAGGATTGGACTGCGCGCAATGCCGCATGGCTGATCAGTCATACTGGAATCGAAGTGACTTTGCAGCAATGCCATCTCTATCTTCCCACGAGTCACTGGGAGGTCACCCCGGAGTGTACAGCCAGCTCTGCTATCTATGTGTTTACTGCTTTTCTACTGGCTTATCCTGCCACCTGGGGAGCCAGGATTATCGGCCTCGTCAGTGGAATCGTCTTGCTGTTGGTCGCCAACCTGTTGCGGCTCCTGGCCCTGGCCTGGGCTGCGCGGGTCAACGCTGATTTGGCCATTTATTTCCACGATTATGTTTGGCAAATCGCTTTTCTTTTTTTGGTCGCAGTGATGTGGTTGGTCTGGTTGGAATTCTTGGTGAAAAAAGATGCGGCATAAATTACTGCTTTTACTGTTGCTTGCCGTTGTGTCGGTGTTTTTTTACTTGCTCCACAGCTTACTGGCCCCCCTCTACGTCCGTTTTATGCTTTGGCTCTACTCCTTTTTCATTCAGGGAACCGGGCGCGCTGCCTGTGCTGTCTATGACAGCTCTTTCCGAATGATTCCGTTTTTGTCCCTGCTTTTGGTCACTCCGCGCCTGTCCTGGAATCGTCGCCTGGCATTCGTTGCAATCGGCGTAGCTGTCTTCTTTTGCCTCGATCTTGTCAGCATGCTGATCTGGGACGGTCCCCCACCCCCTCAATTCACTTCGGCGACATCGGAGTATCATATCCTTTACAGCTTGGTCTGGGACTTGATGGGGCATTGGGTTCTCCCCCTTCTGTTGTGGCTAAGCGCTGCCTATCGGGTGTTGCCAAGACTTTTCACTTCACCTCAACAAGGTCCCGAGTAAAGAATCTCCTTTCTCCTGTCGATAAGGACTTCGAGTCTTAATATCCGCCTATTTAATCATCACGAGGAGTCGAACACTGCCATGACCAGCCACAACGATCCCCAGTCGAAAACAAATCCGGGGAACGACATATGCTGGGAATTTCTGCTGCATAGCGTCCCTGACGCCATGGCCATCGCCGATTTGAACAGCGGCGAACTCCTCGCCATAAACGACGGCTTCTCTCAATTGACCGGGTTTTCCTCTAAGCAGGTCATAGGGAGATCCGTCGCTGAACTGAACCTGTTTGCCAATCCGAGAAAACGCACTCAATTCATCCTGGAACTGTTTGAAAGCGGGTCCGTTACCAATTTTGAAGCCGGCTTCCGCTGTCAAAACCAGGACTATTTAACGGCCCTCCTTTCTGCACGAGTCACTGAAAGAGACGGCCGCAGTCTCGTTGTTACCGTGGCTCGAGAGATCGATGATCTGAAACTCGCCCAGCAGGCTTTGCAGGAAAGCGAGGAACGCTACCGGCTCATCTTTGAAAATATTCAAGATGTCTATTTTGAAGCCAGCGTTGGGGGAATCCTGCTGGAAGTCAGTCCTTCCATCACCCTTTGCAGCGGATTTTCGCGAAGTGAATTGATCGGGTCTTTTCTTCATGACAACTGGTTCGCCGACCTGCAGTTTCAAGGGTTGGTCGATCATCTCCTGGCGCAGAATACTGTTGTTGACCACGAAATTATTTTCCTTGATCAACAGAACCGACGTCGCTACGGCAGCGTCAATGCCAGCCTGACCTTGTCCAGTGAAGGCCGTCCCCTGAAAATCATCGGGTCAATGCGGGATATCACCGAAGCCAAGAACGCCCAGGAAAAAATTCGCCAACTGGCTTACTACGACGCATTAACGGCTCTTCCTAATCGTTCTCTGTTCTACGATCGCTTAGGGCAGGCGTTAACCTTGGCTGCCCGGCATGACGACCGTCTGGCTCTGCTCTATCTTGATTTGGATGGGTTCAAACAGGTTAATGATAGCTTGGGGCATGACAGTGGCGACATCCTGTTGAAAAAGACGGCTCAACGCCTGAAACAATGCGTGAGACACAGTGATACTGTTGCCCGCCTTGGCGGTGACGAATTCGTGATATTGATCCCCGACGAGGCTACAGCTATCGGCGTAAGTGTTGTCGCAGAAAAAATTCTTGACTCCCTCGGTCAGCCCTTTCACATAGCTGGCCAGGAGGTCTTTGTTGGCGCAAGTATCGGCATAGTGCTTTATCCTGACGATGGGGATAATGGGGAAACCCTGGTCTCAAATGCGGATATGGCCATGTATGCAGCGAAAAATGCTGGGCGGCATAATTTCCAATTCTTCTGCGCTGAAATCAATCATTGCAACCAAAACAGGCGGCAGACGGAACTGGACCTGCGCCAGGCCATGCAGAATCAGGAATTGGAAGTCGTATTCCAGCCGCGACTTGATCTTGCTGGACAGAAAATGGCCGGCATTGTTGCCCTGTTGCGCTGGGTTCGATCTGACGGCGCAATCATTGAAGGTCAAGCCTTAAAGGATTGCTTGGATCAGGCCGGGTTAGCGCGCGAGGTGGCCGTCTGGTTGCTGAATGAGGCGTGTGAAAAATTTTCAAGTGCGTTTTCTGACGGGAAAAACAATTTACACCTGACATTGGCGCTTCCTGCTGGATTGTTGAGGCAGAATGACTTTTTAACCCTTCTGGATGGAATTCTTCAACGCAACAAACTGCCTGGTGAGCTGCTGGAAATTGAAATTGATGAAGAGCTGTTGAGTCGCGACCTCGTACGAACCGAAGCCTTACTGGTTGCCTTGAAAAAACTCGGCGTTGGGTTGGTGATCGAAGGGTTTGGCAGTGGTCAGTTGCCTTTGACAAACCTGCGCGAGGACCTGATTGATGGATTGAAAATTCCTGCTCAGTTGATTGCCGAGGTCATGGTTTCGCCCCGACATGCTGCCTTGGTTAAAACCCTTATCAGCATGGCAAAAATAATGGGCCTGAAAACCATCGCCCAAGGGGTGGATGATCAGGCCCTGTATGGATTTCTCCGCTATCATAAATGTGATCGCATCCAAGGATTGCACTATCTGCCCCCGATGAGGGGGGCCGAATTGGCCGATTCGTTATCCCTTGACTGGAAATCGACAAGCCTTTAAAGGATCAACACCGAATTACGCAGAGAATAACCATGCCTTCGATCGGATTTTCCTCTTCAAAAATCCGTTTGGCTTCACTAATATTCGGTGCATCGACGAACCCGTTGTGGATGGTCTGATCCTCGCCGATCTGGTAGGCCACCTCGTATTTCCTCATCCCTTCCTCCATTTTATCGACTCCTTATCTTGAGTTTATTTGTTCTGCACTAATATCAATCCGCGTGGCAGTGATTCGCCGAACAGCTGCAGGCGATCTGCCTCTTCAACCGGGATCACGTCCCGGACAACGCGTAGCAGTTCGCCCGGGGCCTCGGAACTGCGCATTTTTTCAAGAATCTCTTCGCGCAGTTGAGAGTCAACGTCTATGCCTCGTTGTTCGGTACGTCGTGCTGCCTGGCTGAACAGCTGATTGAGGCCTCGGTATTCAGGCAATGTCCAATCGAGGTTGCGCAGCTGCTGGAAACAGGCACTGACCTGGGCCGGAGGCAGAATCGTCTCCGGACCGGCGTATAACGGTGTCCGGTTCAATAGCCGGCCGAGAGACCAGACCAGCGGGTCATTATGTTTGCATTTGCGCTTCACCAAGGCTGCCCCAAACAACTTGACTAGTTCTATCTTTTCCTCCCCAGCCAGTCGTTCCAGTGCACCGGCCAGCAGGATGTGTTCCTGGGCGGCTTTGGCAATATTCTGCAGCTGACCAGCGAATTTGCGATAGACTCGCTCCTGACGGCGATGATTGAGCCCCCCCGCCACCCGGCGCCAGAGGATGGCCCATTGTACCTGGACCCTGCTTTCATTGGGGAAGCTCATCCCCTGATCGAAAACTCGCCACAGTTCTTCGATGCGTGTGTCATCCAACTCCACCCCATAGCCGGGACGGAGCGAGTACCCGGCCAGTTGCAGCCAAGCGACTTCATGGTCAACGCTGCGACTTTTACGAGTCATGCCTTCGCCAAGGATGGGCCAAAGCGATCGCAGGGTCAGAGAGTCCCAACTGTCCCGGTCGCCTCCCATGGCCTGTTCGAGCTGCCGCATGATCTGCCGCGGTTTGATGTCAGGCCATTCAGGATTCTTCTTTTTGGCGAACAGGCTGCGCAGACAATCCCCTCCGGCCTGCAGCAATCGGCTGTCCACCAACGCCTGGCCACTGACCACCTGTTCATTCTCAGCGGCAGTTCCGCGGCGAAGGTTAAAATCCAGCCGCCACCGACCGTTATGGGCATCGACACAGAAAATTTGCAATAGGCCGAGCTCGTTGAGGCAGCTCTCGAGTGAAACCCGCAGCCGATTGTTCGGGGGCTTAGGTCGCTCCGGCGGAAGATGAATCGCAGTTTGCAGGGCCGGCAGCGAATGGAAATCTTTATCATTCCAGCTGACGACTTCACCGGCCTTGTCGCGGGGACGCCGGTTGGAATAATAGCACTGGAAACGTACCGGCTGGTTAACCAGCAGGTCAAAACTGGAATCGGCCAGGGTGACCCGTTCCTCAGCCTCCATCCCTTGCGGCAGGATGCACACCAGCAGCGGTTTCTTCAGGTCTTTCCCTTTGGAGACTTCCAGGTAAAGGGAGTGGGCGTGGCCGCCGGCAATCCGCTGGCCGCTGGCTGGAGAGCGCAGAATGTGGCCAAATCGTGCTGCGCCGCGAGCTACGGCGAGTGACAGCGCCTCATTGGTCAACACCAAAGGACTACGGTCCTGCCATGACGTAATGAGATCGGTAAGGCGCTGGCGAAGAAAAAGCGGGATCACTGTGCCGCCGTTAAACAATACGGCATCTACGTCCTGCCCCTCCAGGAAACCGGCCAATTGCCGAGTGACTGCACTGTCAGAGGCAAATGGCAAGCCCCACTCCTTAAGGCCGGTAGCACTTTGTCGAGGACGATCAGCCGCATTACAGAGGGGAAAAAATCCTTCCAGGATGAACTGTCTGACATCCCCGGCAGAAATCTGGAGTGAGCGGGCCGAGGCAAACAACCCGGAACCACTGCCGGCCAAGCTCACACTGAAGACCTGGTCATCAGGAACCGGCCGCCCTTCTTCACCTCCGAGGATACGTTCTTTGAGGTCACGGGCCTGCACAAGCAGTTGACTCATCTCCCGACCGGTCAAGCGTTGTTTGTCGCTACCGAGCTTGCGTTCCAGAAGCATGGCCAAAGACAGGTCGATATTGTCGCCCCCGAGCAGGATGTGATCGCTGACCGCGACGCGCTTCAGGGATAAGCCGGATTGAGTGGCGCGGTCTGCAGCGACCTCAAACAGACTGAAGTCGGTGGTGCCACCGCCGATGTCGCAAACCAGAACTTTGGCCGGCCGATCAGAATGACGATCCAGCAAATCCAACAGGAGACTGAGGTTTTTCCCTTTGCCAAGCCAGTAGTAGAATGCAGCCTGCGGCTCTTCAATAAGCCGGACATTATTCGGATAGCCAGCTAACCGGGCCGCCTCAAGGGTCAGTTCTTGGGCTGCTTCATCAAAACTGGCTGGGACGGTGATAACAACATCCTGCGTGTTGAACTCAGCTCCAGGATAGTGTTGTCCAGGCCCCTTTTCCCATATCTGCTTCAGATAAGACAGGTAGGCAGCGCTGGCCTGTACCGGTGAGAGTCTTTCGCCTGACGGGACTTCATCGGATTTCCAGGGAAGGATCGGTGCGGTACGTTCCACTTCCATATGGCACAACCAGGATTTGGCGGAGTGAATGACCCGGCCAGGATGAAATGCCATCTGTTGCCTGGCCAGCCGGCCGGGTATCCAGCCGTCGACCGGAAGTGGCGCGCCGTGTTCAGCAGTAAAGCCGCTCTGGCGTTCGCTGGGTGGAATCAGGTAATGAAAAGACGGCAGAGCATCGGTCTCGACGATCTGAATCGGTGTCTCCCATTGCGGTACAGGTACGACCTTAGCTCCTTGTTGCGGTTGGCGGGAATCGACATAAGCCAGGACGCAGTTGGTGGTACCGAGGTCGATCCCAATGACAAAGCGTGAGCTCATTTATTCGCCCCGCACATTGAATTCAAGTTTCCAGGCGCGATTCGACTCCTGGTGCCGCATCCACAGTTCAAGGGTGCCGACTTCGGTAATATTCGATTCAAGACGAACCGGGATCATTTCACCGGAGCGTCCTTCAATCTCCGGCAGAGTCAACTCCAGGCAAGAAGTTTCTTCGAGATCATCTTCATCTTCGATGATGTCACCAACCTGATCCCCAGCCCTGACACTCGAAGAAAAAAAGCGGAACTCGACCGGTTGGCCAGTAACCAAGCCGAATTCCTGTTCAGACAATTGCAGCCGGCTCCCCTCTTCCATCCCTTGCGGTACCACACAGATGGCTTTTAACGGCGGAGACAGACCGGGCACGGCAGGCATGGAACTTTCCAGGCCGATATAGTAGGAGCGGGCTGTCCCTGCCTTGATGCGCACCCCCTCGCCGGTCGCGAGAATATGAGCATAAGCGGCAGCCCCTTTGGCAACGGCCAGGTCGAAGTTTGTGCCGGTCAGCTCGCGTAGCTCGTCGCCAGGGGTCCAGGAGCGCAGCAACTCAAGAACCTGGCGGCGGATCGACTCGGCCTTAAACACCCCACCGTTGAACAACACGGCACTGGGAGCTATAAAGTCGGTGCCGCCGGCAGACCTGATTCGTCCTTCGGCGAGTCTTTGCAGATCGGACTGGGAACGGATGTTCTGGCAACTGCGAACTAAAAAGGCAGCAAGATGTTTACTGAAAACCGGATCTGCAGCATATTCCAGGCCCATCTCCCGCAAACCGGTCTGCCGCCGTTGAGGTTGCTCTCCGACATCGGTCATGGGGAAAAAGCCGTCCAAAACGACCTGCTGCAGCAGAGTTCGAGGTAGGGTGGTTGAAATCGTTCCGCCGAACAGGCTGGAGCCGCGACCGGCGAGGGAGATGGGAAACGATTCGAGTTCCGGTTCGGCAAAAAGTTTTTCTTTGCCGAGCCGGCAAGAGTGGATCAATGACAGGAATTGCCAGTTGTCCAGCTTAGTTCCGGCTTTGTCCAACTGGGCTTTGACGTGATAGGCCAAAGCAAGGTCCATGTTGTCGCCGCCAAGCAGAATATGATCGCCAACACTGACCCGTTCCAGAGCCAGTTGGCCATCCTGTTCAGCCACCGCGACCAAACTGAAGTCGGCAGTACCTCCACCTACGTCACAGATCAGGATGATATCTCCAGGCGATACATGCTCTCGCCAAGTATCGTCCGACTGTTGAATCCAATGGTAAAACGCAGCCTGTTGCTCCTCAAGGAGCGTGACATCCTGCCATCCGGCTGATTCTGCAGCGTCGTGGGTGTGGATCCGGGCAACTTCATCAAAAGAGGCAGGAACAGTAATGACGACTTGCAGTTCTTCATGCCGCAGCCACTGGTTGTGCTGCTGGAGATGATATTCAAGGCCTTTTAGGAGATGATGCAGATAACGGCGTGCCGCTTCCGTAGGAGCGACCAGTCGATCGGTAAGGCTTGATTTCCAAGGGAGGATCGGCTGAGTCGGGTCAACATGGGGATTAGCCAACCACGATTTAGCAGAAGAGACCAGACGATCAGGTGCTTGAGATCCCTTTTCTCGTGCAAATTGTCCAACAATCCCCTGCAGCAGATCGGCATCCTGCCAAGGAAGGCTAACTCCGGCATTTTCGGCTTCATTCGCCAAAGGGAGATAAAGATTGGAGGGGAGCAGATCCAGTTCTTCAACCGCCTGCCAGGAACTGATTTGCGGAACGCCAAGGACTCGTAGGTTCGTTCCGTCTTCAATCACCCCCCAAGAGAGGGCCGAATTGGAGGTGCCGAGGTCGATGCCGACGACATATTTTTTGTTCATGAGCCTTATCCTTGGCCGATTTCCACTTCAGCAGGGGCAATGATTTCCCTGCCGACTGCACGCTTGGCATCATCTGCCAATTTAGGCAGTTTGATGCGGCTGGTTTTCCAGCCACGATGGAGAATCACGCCGGCATAGGGTGGTTGTTCAGGAACGTTTCCGACCAGACGATAAGCGTGGACATCAAAATCGCCCGACAATGTCAGGTTTTCGCGTTCAGCCCCAGCGTGGACAGGCTGAATATCGAACATGACTCCAAGGACTTCGCGGCAGCCCTGGTGAACAACGCGCGCAGCGGCACCGATCTGATCGTTGGAATAAGGGGTGATATCGTCCATAACAAAATCGACGAACCGCCCTTTGTCTTGCAAACGGCCCAGGAATTGAACCAACTGTGCTTCAACTTCCACTTGGGGCAGAATAGCGGGCGCGGCTTTTTCAGGTTTGGCAACCGGTTGCGCAGCAACAGGAGTCGTCGTTGCGGTTTTTTTTCGCCGCAGCAAACCGAAGAGTTGAACGAGCAGCAACAGAACAAGGACAGCGGTAGCGGCTTGCTGCAATTGTGGCAGATGCTGGGGAGGGACAGGATAAAAAAAGACTGCGCTGACCAGTGATAGAGCAATTAATGACAATAGTATCGACATGTTACCCACCTTTTCAAAATTACAGATAAAAGATACCTGGTCCTTTAATAACAATCGCCAGATGGCATTTTATAGAAACCGGGCCATTCTACTTGGCTTGTTTCTAATTTTCAACGCCATGAGGTAAAACCCGGGACAAAAAATCTCTGAATAGTGCTTCAACCTGCGGCAACGCATCGAGCAAATCATGCCCGGCATCCAGCAGGTGCAGTTCAAGGCGCTGTTTTGAAGCAAAGGCCATAACCTTTTCCGGTTTAACCACGCTGTCCTGCCAGCCATGCACAATCGACGTCGATTCAGCCACTGCCGGTGGTTCCGATACGGAATAGCCAGGCATAGAAACCGCTGGTGCGAGCAGAAACATGCCCTTGATGGCAAGGGATTGACTGGTACGTAAAGCGACATAGCCCCCCATGCTGGACCCAACCAGGAATAGATCCTCTCCGGTCCGCCACTGATCGGCAAGTTCAGCCAGGAACTTTTCGACACGTTGTTCGGCACCAGTCAAGCCACGAAAGTCAGGAGCATAAACCCGGCAGTTGAAGCTTTGGGCAATGCGGCTCAATACCTCGATTTTTCTTCCATGGGGGCCACTTTCTTTTCCATGAAGAAAACAGACCAGCCCACAATCACGTGTGTTCAAGAAGTGGAATTCCCTTTAAAATCCAGAAAGTTCAAATTAATACCTAAGAAATAAAGTTAAATATTGCCAACCTCGGGACCGCCTGAAAAATACCATTATCCAACACCGAAGTCCCGTTTTTTCCTGAAGTTGAAAACAGGGTAAAAAGTTTCTTGTCCCTTCTGGTACGCCAAGTTATAATTCCCGTTTCTGTTATTAGAAGAAATAAAAAATGCGCTTAAGGAGAATTCCCTTTTGAAGCTTGCTTCCGCCCTCACCGGTTCCGCTGCAAAGACAGCCGCCCATCGCTGGCTGGTCCCTCCCGGCTCCGAATCCGCCGTTCCCCTGAGCAAAGGCATAAAAAAGATCAACTGCCCGTGCTATTTAGTCGGAAATGATTCCTGTTATACATCTGGGGTAGCGTTGCTGGGTGAAACAGCTCCACCTGCCGATGCATTACAACTTTCGGCTTTACTTCCGCCTTTGCGCATCGAAGCTCTGGGTAACCCCGGGTTCTGTACTGACCTTGGCATCCGTTATCCGATTATCGGCGGTTCCATGGCCAAAGGGATCAGTTCCGCAGCCATGGTGGAAGCCCTTGGACTGGCTGGCATGCTTGGTTTTTTCGGTGCTGCCGGTTTGCCGCTGCAACAGGTCGAATCAGCCATCGTTACTCTGAAAAAACGGCTGGGAGATCTTCCCTTCGGCTTCAATCTGATTCACAGCCCCAATGAACCGGACCTGGAAGAAGCCCTGGTCGATCTCTATATTCGCCATCAGGTCCGCCTGATTGAAGCCTCTGCCTTTCTTTCTCTGACCTTGCCGCTCGTCCGTTTCCGGGTTCACGGGATACATCGTGACCCTGCTGGGAACATCGTCACTCCGAACCGGGTGATTGGTAAGATTTCGCGCGAGGAGCTTGCCGCTAAATTTCTGGCGCCACCGCCGGCCAATTTTCTCCAGGAACTGGTACGACGCGGCGATATCACTCATGATCAAGCTGAATTGGCTGCTCAGATTCCGGTTGCCCAGGACATTACGGCTGAGGCCGACTCTGGCGGACATACCGATAACCGCCCTGCCTTTGCTCTTTATCCAACCATTGCCGCTCTGCGCGACAGTCAGCAGCAACTCTTCCCAGCCCTGCCCTTAAGGGTGGGTTTAGCCGGCGGGATTGGCACACCCGAGGCGGCTGCGGCCGCTTTTGCCTTGGGTGCGGACTATATCGTGACCGGTTCGGTGAACCAGGCCTGTGTAGAATCCGGCACCTCCGATGTCGTACGACAGATGCTGGCCGAAACACGCCAAGCCGACGTGACCATGGCCCCGGCCGCGGACATGTTCGAGATGGGGGTAAAAGTCCAGGTTCTCAAGCGCGGCACCATGTTTTCCATGCGCGCCAGCAAGCTTTACGACCTTTACCGCGCCTATGACAGCATCGACGCTTTGCCGGCTGAGGAACGGCAAAAAATAGAAACCACCTTTTTCCGCACGTCTTTGGATGAGATATGGCAGCAGACTCGCGCTTACTTCCTTCAGCGGGACCGAAAACAGGTGGAACGTGCCGACCGTGATTGCAAATATCGTCTGGCATTGGTTTTCCGTTGGTATCTCGGTCAGGCTCCTCACTGGGCCAACAACGGAGATGCCAGCCGGAAGATGGATTATCAGGTCTGGTGTGGTCCTGCCATGGGGGCCTTCAATGAATGGTGTCGTGGCTCTTTCCTCGAAGACCCTAAGCAGCGCAATGTCGCCACCGTCAATTTCAACCTTCTGTATGGTGCGGCTCTGGTGCTGCGCCTCGGAGCTCTCCGCCGTCAGGGGGTTGTCCTGCCCCCCGTCAAGGTCCAGCCTCTGAATATTGCCGAGATCAAGGAGTACCTGTTTTGAAAAAAGATTCTACGATGACTGCGGACCAGGACTTAAAAACAACGGGCCAGGCGACCCCGCTGGCCATTATCGGCATGGGGTGCTTGTTCCCCAAGTCTGACAACCTGCAGGCTTATTGGGCCAATATCGTTTCCGGCACCGATGCTATTACCGAGGTCCCGCCGACCCACTGGCGGGCCGAGGATTATTTCTCCCCTGACCCTAAAACCCCTGATCATGTTTATGCCAAGCGCGGCGGGTTTCTGGCACCGATCGACTTCAATCCCATGGAGTACGGTATCCTCCCCAATGCACTTGAAGCTATCGATACCTCGCAGTTGCTCAGCCTGGTTGCTACTGCACAAGCCCTGAAAGATGCCGGTTATGGACCGGATCGCGATTTTGATCGAAATCGCACCAGTGTGTTGCTTGGAGTTACAGGCACTCTGGAATTGGTCATCCCTCTTGGAGCACGTCTCGGCCACCCGATCTGGCGCAAGGCGTTGAAAGAATCGGGGGTTCCGGATGAAGTCGCCGAAGATGTGGTGGCCCGCATCGGCGATGCTTATGTCCCCTGGCAGGAGAATTCCTTCCCCGGTCTGCTCGGCAACGTTGTGGCCGGTCGGATCAGCAAGCATTTCAATCTGGGGGGCACCAACTGCGTCATCGATGCGGCCTGCGGCAGCTCTCTGGGCGCGTTGCACATGGCAGCCATGGAGCTCCAATGCGGCCGTGCCGACATGGTGGTGACCGGCGGCGTCGACACTTTCAACGACGTCTTCATGTACACCTGTTTCAGCAAGACGCCTGCCCTCTCTCCGACCGGTGATGCCCGCCCGTTTTCTCAAGATGCCGATGGCACCCTTATCGGTGAAGGACTGGGGATCATGGTCCTCAAGCGCCTGGCCGATGCCGAACGGGATGGTGATCGCATTTACGCCGTAATCAAAGGAGTCGGTACCGGCAGCGACGGCAAGGGGGGTGCGATTTACGAACCGAGCCCTGAGGGGCAGAAAAAAGCCCTGCTCGACGCCTATGGAAAATCCGGAGTCGATCCCCACAGCATTTCCATGATCGAGGCCCACGGTACCGGCACCAAGGTCGGAGACGCCGTTGAAATCAAAGCGCTAAGAGATGTCTACGGGCAAAACGACGGCCGCCCCTGGTGCGCCATCGGCTCGGTCAAGTCGCAGATCGGTCACACCAAGGCTGCCGCAGGTTCGGCCGGGATCATCAAAACTGCTCTCAGCCTCTATCACAAAGTATTGCCACCGACGATCAAGGTCAGCGCTCCTGCCAAAGAGTTTGATGCGCCGGAATCACCTTTCTATGTCAACACCACCGCCCGTCCCTGGCTCCCTAAAGTTGGCCAGCCGCGCCGTGCTGCAGTGAGCTCATTCGGTTTCGGTGGCAGCAACTACCACTGTGTCCTTGAGGAATATAAGACCGAAAAAGAACAAAGCGATTGGAACAACGGGGCCATTCAACTGGTGACCTTGTCTGGTGCCTCGGTTCAAGAATTGGGTCAGGCTCTCGCCGCTATCCCTCAGGATAACTGGCAAAGTGTGCGTATCTTTGCGGCCCGTTCGCGGCGTGACTTTTCGCCTTCTGCAGCGCACCGACTCGCTTTTGTCCTGAACCGAGACAACGACAACCTTGAAAAACGCCTCAGCAGCATCCGTTCTCTGTTGGCTAAACAGGCAGACAAGAGCGAATGGTCCACCCCCGACGGCATCTACTATTCGTCTTCGGCTGAAACCGCTCCCTGCGCTGTCCTGTTCCCCGGCCAAGGCGCACAATACCCTGGCATGCTGCACGACCTAGCCCTGGCATTTCCTCAGATGCAGGCCAGCCTCGATGCCGCTGATGCGGTTTTTGCCTCGGAACTGAATGACAAGACAGCAGCACAGCTGAGTGATTTGATCTATCCGCCGGCAGCCTTTTCTGGTGATGGCAAAACTCGCCAGGAAGACGAACTGCGCGCTACCCAGGTGGCCCAACCGGCTCTTGGCGCAGTGTCTCTTGGGGCTTACCGGCTCCTGGAGGATTTCGGATTTCGGCCTCAGGCTGCGGCTGGCCACAGCTATGGCGAATTGAGTGCCCTGTGCGCGGCCGGTTATTTCGACAATCAGACATTGCAAAGGTTGTCTCGCCTGCGCGGCGTCCTGATGGCCGGTGATGGCGGTGATAAAGGGAGTATGCTGGCCGTTTCCGCCCCTTTGCTGGATGTCGAAATCTGGGTCAAGGAACAAAACCTTGAGCTTGTGCTGGCCAACCGCAATACGCCTAAGCAGGTTGTCCTGTCCGGTAAGCGTAGCGAAATCAGCCGTGCTGCCAGTCTTTTAAAAGAGAAAGGCTGGAAAGGTACCGAATTGTCAGTTGCCGCGGCATTCCATAGCCCCTTGGTAGCTGATGCCAGCAAGCCGTTTCTGGCTGAACTAAAAAATGTTTCTTTTGCCAAAGCCGAACTGCCGGTTTTCAGCAACACCACGGCTGAGCCCTATCCGGCCACGGCACAAAGCGCCAAAAAGCTTCTGGCAAATCAACTCGCGGAACCCGTAGAGTTCGTAAGCCTGATCGAAAACATCTATGCCCGCGGCATCCGCACCTTCGTCGAGATCGGCCCCGGCGCTCGCTTGAGTGGGATGGTCAAAGCCATTCTCGCGGATCGTCCCGGTCAGGCCGTTGCGCTCGATTCCGGCAACGGAAAACGGCACGGGATTGAAGATCTTGGCCGGCTTCTCGCCCAACTTGCGGTCAATGGTCAACCTTTGAATCTGTCCCTGTGGGATCAGGGTTGCCCGACGGACTTCCCGGAAGCCAAGAAAACCGGCATGAGCGTACAGTTGTGCGGTGCCAACTATATGAAGCCGCGCCAGCTTCGCCCTCCGCGTGCGCCGATGGTCAGTCAATCGGCCGTTGCCGGTCCGGCCCGTACTTCAGCAGTTGCCCCCCCTGCTGTCGCTGCCCCGTCTGCACCGGTTCCCCAGCAAACATCTGCCCCGGCCCCATCTGCAGCTGCGTCACCTAATATGTCGGCCGCGTTACGGTTATCCCAGGACAGCCTTCACGCTTTACGAGATCTTCAGGAACAGACAGCCAAGCTGCATCAGCAATTCCTTGAAGGACAACAGATCGCCTTGCAGTCAATGCGCAGTCTGATCGAACAACAGCAACGCCTGGTGACTGGAGGCTCGATTGGAACTGCGCCAGTTCAGACTTTTGTCCCGCCCGTTCCAACAGTTGTTTCCCCGCCAGTGCCTGTTGTTAATCAAACTCAGTTGGCGCCGCAAGCTTCTCCGATGGCTGTGACGGCTCTGATCCAACCGCCTGCTTCTCCTGGTTTAGACGTGGCCGGCGTGCTCCTTGGTGTCGTGGCAGACAAGACCGGTTACCCGCGGGAAATGCTGGAACTGGATATGGCTCTCGATGCGGACCTGGGGATCGACTCCATCAAACGAGTGGAAATCCTCTCGGCCTTGCAAGAGCAGCTGCCGCAATTGCCGGCGATTACGCCGGACCAGCTCGGCTCCCTGCAGACCCTGCAGCAGATCGTCGATCATCTTGGGGCGGGGACACCTGCTCCAGCAGCTCCGGTTGCTGCCAGCCAAATTTCAAGCACCCCAGGTGTGGATGTAGCCGCGGTCCTGCTCGACGTTATCGCCGACAAGACCGGCTATCCTCTGGAAATGCTGGAATTGACCATGGCGCTCGATGCAGACCTGGGGATCGACTCCATCAAACGGGTGGAGATTCTTTCCGCGTTACAGGAAAAAGTCCCTGAATTACCTGCTATCACCCCAGACCAGCTCGGTTCCTTGCAGACATTGCAGCAGATTGTCGACTATCTGACGAGTAAGCCTGAAGGTGTCGCCGCACCTCAGGTTGAGGCCGCGCCCCCGGCAAACGATAATTTCCCGGCCACGCCGATTGCCCGTCAATTGGTCACCTGCCATCCTTTCGATGAAAGTGAGCGCCGTGGCCGTTTTGCCCCGGCACAGAGCACGCCGCTGTGGGTCACTGATGACGGATCGGAGCTGAGTCGCGAAGTCTGCGATCGGCTTAAGGCCCTTGGCCATCCGGCGCACTTGATCGATCTGGCGCAAATGGGAAAGCTGAAGACACCGGACAGCCTTGGTGGCCTGCTGGTTCTTGCGCCAATCAAAGGCATTCAGAAAGATTTTTATCCCCAAGTGCTGCGATTGCTGCAAATAGCTGCACCTGCATTGCGTTCCACTGGTCGCAATGGCGGTTCCTGTTTTCTAACCGTGGCCAGACTTGACGGCGCCTTCGGGCTAGCTGGCGGACTATTGAGCGACCCCTTATCCGGCGGCTTGGCTGGATTTGCCAAGACTGCAGCTTTGGAATGGCCCGAAGTCCACTGCCGAGCGCTCGACCTTGCCCAGGACGCAGAATCACCGGCGGAACGGATCGTTCAGGAAGTCTATCAAAATGGTCCCGCCGAAGTCGGTCTCTGCAAAAACAAAACGTGTGCCTTGCAACTGCAGGATCAGGCTCTGGATATCCCCCGACCAGAAGCTCCGCTCAGCCCTTCCGATGTCGTGGTTGTGACCGGCGGAGCACGCGGCGTCACGGCCGAGATCGCGGTTGCAATCGCTGATTGGTCCCAGGCGTCATTGCTGTTGCTTGGCCGCAGTCCTGCTCCGACGGAGGAGCCGGCTTGGCTGGTTTCTCTCGAGTCTGAATCGGCGATTAAAAAAGCTATTCTCGAACAGGCCGGCGCCCCGCTGAAACCAAAGGATATCGAAGAACGCTACCAAGCCATTGCCGCAAACCGCGAAATGCTCGGCACATTGCGGCGCATCGAGGCTGCCGGTTCACGGGTTCTGTATCATTCGGTGGATGTCCGTGATGATCAGGCCGTTGCCACACTGTTGAACGAAGTCCGTTCCAATATCGGTCCAGTCCGTGGCTTGGTGCACGGTGCCGGGGTTTTGGCCGACCGTTTCATCGAAGACCAGACCGAGGAGCAGTTCCAACGGGTCTATCAAACCAAAGTCGATGGATTGCTCGCCCTGTTGAGCGCTACCCGTCAGGATGATTTGACTTTCTTGGTGTTGTTCTCTTCGACCACCGCTCGTCTCGGCCGCAAGGGCCAGGCCTCCTATGCCGTGGCCAATGAAATCCTCAACAAGCTGGCCCAGGCAGAACATCAACAGCGAGCCGGCTGCCGAGTTGTTTCCATCAACTGGGGCCCCTGGGAAGGGGGCATGGTGACTCCGGCACTGAAAAAGGTTTTTACTGCCGAAGGGATAGGATTGATTGGCCTGCAAGCCGGGGCGGCTTATTGCCTCAAGGAAATGAGCCTGTCGAGCGAAGGTCCGGTGGAGGTCGTCGTTCTCGGCGAATCGTCCACGGCAGTGGAACCGCCGGCAGCTCAAGAGAATCTTTACCTGACCACAGCCCTTGAGTTCGATCTGGATGTCATCCAGTATCCGTTTCTTAAATCGCATGTCATCGACGGTAAAGCCGTTTTGCCCATGGCCATGATCCTGGAATGGATGGCGCAAGGCGCTTTGCATACCAATCCCGGCCTCAAATTCCATGGCTTCAACGACCTGCGCATTCTTAAAGGGGTGACCCTGAAAGTCGATCAAGCCCCTACAATTCTTGTCAAAACCGGGGTTGCTTTTAAGAGCGACGGGTCACATGTTGTGCCGGTGGAACTGGCCAGCCGCGAAGTTAGCGGTCGAGAAATCCTTCACGCACGTAGCCGTATCCTGCTGACCTCACGTTTGCCGCAGGCCAAAGGAGCGCAGGAGGAACTTTCCCTGCTCCCTTATCCCCATGGCTCGGATGTTATTTACAGGGAAGGTTTCTTGTTCCATGGGCCGGATTTCCGTGGTTTGCGCCAGGTGACCGGCTGTTCGGCTGAAGGGATAGCTGCCCTGAGCAGTCCTGCCCCTTCCCCGTCGCGCTGGTTACTGCACCCACTGCGCACCAGCTGGTTAGCAGACCCGCTGGTGATCGACGCCAGCTTCCAGATGATGATTCTATGGAGTCTGGAGCGTTTCGGCGCCGCCTCCCTCCCCTGCTTTGCCGGCCGTTATCGCCAGTACCGTTCCACGTTCCCGGCGGACGGAGCGCGGGTGGTGGTCCATGTGCGCAAGAGCAATCAGCATAGTGCAACCGCCGATATCGATTATCTCGACCCGAACTCCGGCGAGCTGGTCGCTCAGATGCTTGGCTACGAGTGCACGATCGACGCTGGCCTCAACCAGGTCTTTCAGCATAACCGACTCCCTGGCAAGGCAGACTGGGCCGAGGGAGCAGCCTGATCATGTCTTTTGATACATCCGTAGCAATCGTCGGCCTCGGCGGAGTCTTCCCCGAGGCCCCCGATCCTTCTGCCCTTTGGCAGATTATCAGCCAGGGCCGCAATACTGCCAGCGAACCTCCGCAAGGACGCTGGACTCTCAGCCTTGAAGATGCCTACGCCGCCCAAGTTGGCGCGGCTGACAAGGTCTATTCCCGTAAGGCCTGCTTTATTAGAGATTTGCCGCCGCTACCGGCCCAAATAAAAGCTCGGTTTAACGACGACGAATTCCCGCGTGACCCTCTTTACCAGCTGTTGCTGGCTGCTGGCCACCAGGCCTATATCTCAGCCAAAACTGAAAATATCAGTCCTGAACGAATCGGCGTCATCCTCGGCAACCTGGCATTACCCAGCGAGCGTTCCTCTCATTTGACCAGGAGCTATTTTAAGGCTCTGTTTGAAGCGCAGCTCTTCAACCGGCCGTTCAGCGCCCCACAAGATATTCACCCATTTGATCGCTATGTCACCGGTCTTCCCGCCGGCATTCTCAGCCGCGCTCTAGGCTTGGGCGGTCCTTGCTATACCCTTGATGCGGCCTGCGCCTCATCTCTTTATGCCATCAAACTGGCGGTCGATGAGTTGCTCAGCGGCCGTCTCGATGCCGTATTGACCGGCGGCGTGTCACGTCCAGACCCTCTCTTCACCCAGATGGGTTTCTCCCAGTTGCGCGCCCTTTCTCCTACGGGCGCTTGCGCTCCGTTTGACAGGGCCGGCAACGGTCTTGTTGTCGGTGAGGGCGCGGGCGTCTTGGTTCTGAAACGCACTGCTGACGCTATGCGCGACGGTGATATGATCCACGCCGTAATTCGTGGCATCGGACTGTCCAACGATATCGCCGGCAATCTTCTAGCTCCGGCATCCGAAGGTCAGCTGCGGGCCATGCAGGCTGCGTATCGAAATGCCGGCTGGCAACCTGCCAGCGTCGACCTTATCGAATGCCATGCCACTGGAACACCGGTTGGCGATGCTGTCGAATTTTCCAGCCTGCTGCAACTTTGGGAGGGACAACCACGCTCGGGAACACCTTGTGTCATCGGCTCGGTTAAATCGAACATCGGCCATCTTTTGACCGCTGCCGGGGCCGCAGCCGTGACAAAGACCCTCCTGGCCCTGCAGAACAAAACTCTGCCGCCGACCGCCAATTTTTCAAGTCCCCAGGACAAGGTCAAACTTCAGGACAGTCCTTTCAGCATTCTCAGTCAGCCTCAACCCTGGGAGCCCCCCAGGGATGGCCTTGCGAGACGCGCCGGGGTCAGTGCTTTTGGTTTTGGTGGCATCAACGCACATCTGCTGTTGGAGGAATGGCGCGAACCTGTTGCCCCGATCAAACCGATTCAACCCGCAGCCAAGACGCCTGAACCGATAGCTGTCGTTGGCCTGGAAATCAACTACGGGCCATGGGCAGACAAGAACGCTTTTGCTGCCCGCGCCCTCGGTTTCGACACCGCAACGGTTCCAACCCCCGCCGGATCTGCCTGGGGATTGGAATCAATCATTGGCAAAACAGATTCAGGTTATTTTCTAAAAGGCGTGGCAACTCCACCGGGAACCTTCCGCATCCCGCCTGCTGAAATAGCTGAGATGCTCCCCCGGCAGCTGTTGATGCTGCAGGTGGCTGCTGAGGCTTTGAATGATGCTGGTCTCAAGGATGCTGAGCACTTGGAGACCGGCGTTTTCATCGGCACCGGACTGGATCTCAATGCCACCAACTTCGCTTTCCGCTGGGATCTGGCCAATCTGGCACCAGCCTGGCTGAAAGAACAGCGCCGAACCCTGTCTGCTGAAGAGCTGAATACTTGGATTGAGCAACTGCGCTCCGCTTCCGGACCTCCGTTGACTGCTAACCGCGTCATGGGTGCTCTCGGCAGCATCGTGGCGAGCCGTATTGCCAAGGAATTCCGCGTCGGCGGTCCTAGTTTTACGGTTTCAAGTGAGGAGACCTCAGGGGTCAAGGCGTTGGAAATAGCCGTCCGGATGTTGCAGGATGGGAGTCTTCGTCAAGCTCTGGTCGGAGCCGTAGACCTGGCTGGAGATTTCCGTAATCTGCTGCAGCGCGGGCTGCCCGCCAACGATCCCGTCCTGGCGCAATTGCCTGCCGGCGAAGGGGCTGTCGCTTTGGTGTTGAAGCCGTTGTCCGCTGCCAAGCTGGCCAATGATCGTATTTATGCCGTTATCCAGGGGATTGGTGCTGCGAACAGCGGGGTTGTCGGTTCCTGCCAGGCTCAGGATTCTTCGTACTTACGCTCATTAGCTCAAGGGGTTGATGCAGCTGGAATTTCTCTTGAATCGCTGCAACACATTGAGTTACAGGGCGGAACGCTGTCTCAGGCCAGCAATGAACTGCCAGCTATCGATTCGGCATTGGCCGACCATAAACTGACAAGTCCGATCAGTATCGGCACCTGCCGCAGCAGTCTTGGCCATGCCGATGCTGCCAGCGGCCTGGTTGCTGTCACCAAAGGGATCGTGGCTTTGGCAAGTAAAACCATACCGGGACAAAGGGAAGAAAAACCGCCTTCTCTACCACAACGATTCTACCTTGCTCAACTTCCGCAACATTGGCTGCGCAACCAGATTTCTGGCCCGAGGCGTGCTTTGATCGCCACAGCCAGCATCGATGGCAACTGCAGCCATGTCCTGCTGGATGAGTGCGATGCCGAGACTTTAGTCCCTCTGATCTCTCATCCGGTAGAAGAAGCGTTATTCTCTTTCGAAGGGGATACGACTGCTGCCCTTTTAGAACTTTTGCAGGAGCTGAACCAGCTTGTTTCAACCCCAACAGGGTCAATTCAGCAGATAGCGGCACGCTGGCTGCAATCTCATCCCCAAAGGGATACTGCTCGTCTTGGCCTTGCACTGGTGGCAAACGATCAACAACAACTCCTGGAACTGATCCGCTTGGCTAATGATCAATTGGATGATGGGGATCAACAGCGCTTACCCAATCTGACCTCCAATCGCCTCCCAACCTGGGCCCGGGATCGGATTTTCTTTGCAGCTCAACCCTTCGCTGATCCAAATTCACTGGCTTTTGTCTATCCGGGGTCCGGTAACCATTTTGCTGGCATGGGTCGCGAATTGGCTTTGCTGTGGCCTGAAATTTTCCTGCGGCAGGATTCAAAGAACAAGAAACTACGTGAGCAATATAAGCCTAACCTCTTCTGGAATAAGGACCTTCCAGCTGGAACCGATGACGACCACAATGCCCTTGTGATCGGTCAGGTTGCGCTGGGCACCGCAGTCAGCGATGTGGTCAGCAGCCTCGGCATCAAGCCCGGCAAGGTCATCGGCTACAGCCTCGGCGAATCGGCCGGGCTCTTCTCTTCTGGGGCCTGGCAGGATCGGGACGGCATGCTAGATCGCCTCAACGCTTCCGATCTGTTCACCGAAAAACTCGCTGGTTCCTGTCAGGCAGCCCGTGAGGTCTGGAATCTGCCTGCCGAAGAAGAGGTCGATTGGCAACTTGGCGTCGTGAATGCGCCGGCGGATGATGTGCGAAATGCCATCAATGGGTACTCGCGGGTTTATCTTTTAATCATTAATTCGCCAAGCGAATGCGTCATCGGTGGCCAGCGTCACCAGGTAGAAAAAGTCGTGGCCGATCTCAATTGCCACTTTTTCCCTCTACATGGCGTAACCACAGTGCATTGCAAGGTTCTCAATCCGGTGGCGACCCCTTATCGGGAACTGCACTCTTTCCCCACAACCCCTCCCAAAGGTGTTCGTTTTTACAGCGGTGGCAAGAAAGAAGGCTTTATCCCCAGTCGCGATCTGGTAGCCGATGCTATCCTGGCTCAGGCCAGTGACACCATCGATTACACACGATTGATTGACCAGGCCTACCAGGACGGGGCACGGGTGTTCCTAGAAATGGGACCGGGCAATTCATGCACCCGAATGATTAACCGCATCCTGACGGATCGCCCGCATCGCGCTCGCGCTATCTGTCATCCCAGCACCGACATCCAGGGCGCGATCCTGCGTTGTGCCGCCCTGTGTATCGCTGAACGTCTCCCTGTCGACCTGAGCCGCCTGCACCCCTTCGTCAGAGCGGAAGGAAAAGACTGCAAACCGGCCACTGCCCCAGGGAAGAGCATTGCCCCGCCTATCGGCGGCCAACCGTTCGTGGTCCCTGCCATGCCGGCAGGCATCCTTCAGCCAAAACCAGCCCAGGCCAAACAGGAACAGGTGGCGCAAGCTGGTTCTGTATCACCGCCTATAGAGACAACAACGGTCCCGGACTGGCTAGCAGACATGAATGCGGTCTTGACCCGCCAGCAGGAAGCTCATGCTGCATTCCTGACCTTTTCGGCCCAATTGAGTGCGACGATGGCAGAGACCGTAGCCTGGCAGCAGTCGTTGCTCAACCAGGTCGATGCCAGTGATCTGCTTCTCGAAGAACCAACTTCTCGCGCGGTTCAGGCCATTCCTGTTCCAGATGCTCCACCCCTCAGTTTGCTGGCCCCGCGGCGTCCCGATCTGTTCATGGATCGCGACCAGTGCATGGAATTCGCCATCGGCTCCATTGCTAAGGTCCTTGGTCGCGCCTTTGCCGATGCCGACACGTTCCCGACCCGTGTTCGCTTGCCCGATGAACCGCTGATGCTGGTGGACCGGATTACCGAAGTCGAGGGTGAGCCCTGCTCCATGACCAGCGGCAGGGTGGTGACCGAACACGATGTTCACGCTCAGCGTTGGTATCTTGACGGCAATCGCATCCCCACAGCAATTGCTGTTGAAGCGGGCCAGGCCGACCTGTTCCTTTCCGGCTATCTGGGCATCGACCTGATTACCCGCGGCCAGGCTGTCTACAGACTGCTCGATGCGGTGGTAACTTTTCACCGGGGGCTGCCGCAACCGGGTGATGTCATTCGCTACGATATCAAGATCGAGCATTTCTTCCGCCAAGATCAAACCTACCTGTTCCGCTTCCAGTTCGACGGTACGGTCAATGGCGAGCCGTTGCTGACCATGCGCAAAGGATGCGCAGGATTCTTCACCGAGTCCGAGCTGGCAGCCGGCAAAGGGATCGTCCACACCAGGCTCGACCTGCTGCCCCAGCCTGGTAAACGGCCGGACGGCTGGACGGACCCCCTGCCTATGTCGAAGGAGAGTTATACCGAAGAGCAGATCAACTCTCTGTATCGCGGTGATCTTGCCGGTTGCTTCGGCACTCGATTCGCGTCTCTCCCCTGGCCGGCCTACACCTTGCCCGGCGGACACCTGAAACTGGTCGACCGTGTTACCCACCTCGATCCGCAAGGAGGAAGATTCGGTAT
>ENA-ORXD01000694-ORXD01000694.1-sediment-metagenome-genome-assembly--contig:-NODE-694-length-37971-cov-3.860717_pt1 | contig 37971 bp, 29 predicted proteins | sample MGYA00237862_ERZ511471 | MGnify/ENA metagenome assembly ERZ511471 | reverse complement strand
CTACCGCGAGCCGCTCGGCGTCTTCGCCGGCATCGCTCCCTTCAACTTCCCCGGCATGATCCCCTTCGGCTGGATGCTGCCGCTGTGCATCGTCACCGGCAACACCCTCGTGCTCAAGCTCGCCAGCATGGTGCCGACGACCGGCATGCGCCTGCTCGAGCTGCTCTACGAGGCCGGCCTTCCCGCGGGCGTCGTCAACGTCGTGACCTGCAGCCGCAACGAGGCCGAGCTCATGATGACCCACCCGCTGGTGCGCGGCGTGAGCTTCGTCGGCTCGACCAAGGTCGGCCTGCACGTCTACTCGACGGCCGCCGCCCACGGCAAGCGCGTCCAGGCCCAGACCGAGGCCAAGAACCACGGCCTCGTGCTCGCCGACGCCTCGCTCGAGCGCGCCGCCGCCGGCATCATCAACTCCACCTTCGGCTGCGCCGGCATGCGCTGCATGGCGCTGCCCGTGTGCGTGGTCGAGGAGGCCGTCGCCGACGAGTTTCTCGGCCACATCGTGCGCTTCGCGCGGCAGCGCGTCGTCGGCTGCGCCTACGACCCGAAGACCGAGCTTGGGCCGGTGGTCACCGCCGCGCACAAGCGCTTCGTCACCGGCTGGATCGACAAGGCCGTCGAGGAGGGCGCGGAGCTCGTGCTCGACGGCCGCGGTGCCGTCGTGCCCGGCTTCGAGGAGGGCTTCTTCGTCGGCCCCACCATCTTCGATCACGTTACCGAGGAGATGGCCTGCGGCCGCGAAGAGGTCTTCGGCCCGGTCCTCTTCATCAAGCGCGTCAAGGACTTCGAGGAAGGCCTCGCGATCATGAACGGCAGCCGCTTCGCCAACGGCTCGTGCATCTTCACGGAGAGCGGCTACCACGCCCGCGAGTTCGCGCGGCGCACGCACGCGGGCATGGTCGGCATCAACGTCGGCATCCCGGTGCCCGTGTCGTTCTTCCCGTTCTCGGGGCACAAGCAGTCGTTCTTCGGCGACGCGCACGTGCTGGGCACCGACGGCGTGCGCTTCTACACCGAGACCAAGTGCGTGACCTCGCGCTGGTTCACGCCGGAAGACCGGCAGACGACCAAGGTCGGTACTTGGGAAGGCACCGTCAACAGGAGCTGAGCGATGGACGTGCAGCAGCAGTATCGCGACTACGTGATCACCGGGTTCGTGAAACGGGTCGAGCCTGTGGTGCTCGATCACGGCGAGGGCGCGCTGCTCTACGACGAGGACGGCCGCGAGTACATCGACTGCTTCGCCGGCATCAGCGTGACGAATGCCGGCCACCACGACGAGCGCATCCTGGCGGCGGCCAAGGAACAGGCGGAGAAGCTCGTGCACGCCTGCTCGTACGTCTACCATGTGGCGAGCGTCGGGGCGCTGGCCGAGAAGCTCGCCGAGATCACGCCCGGCGCCCTGCGCAAGACGTTCTTCGGCAACGGCGGCGCCGAGGCCATCGAGGGCGCTCTGCGCCTCGCCAGACGTTTCACCGGCAAGGACGAGTTCGTGGCGCTCGAGTCGAGCTTCCACGGGCGCTCGTACGCGACCCTTTCGCTGACCGGCAACTCGGGCCGCAAGAAGGGCGGCGGCCCGTACATGCCGGGCGTCGCCTTCGCGCCCGCGCCGTACTGCTACCGCTGCTTCGCCGAGAAGGACCCGGAGACGTGCAACCTGCTCTGTGCGCGGCGCCTGGCCGAGGTGATCCGCCTGCACACCTCGGGCAACGTTTGCGCCTTCATCGCCGAGCCGGTGATGGGCGAGGGCGGCATTGTCGTGCCCCCGGAGGGCTATTTCCCCAAGGTCAAGGAGGTCCTCGACGAGGAGGGCGTGCTTTTCATCGCCGACGAAGTGCAGACCGGCTTCGGGCGCACGGGCAAGATGTTCGCCGTCGAGCACGACGGCGTCGAGCCGGACATCATGACCATGGCCAAGGGGATCGCCGACGGCTGGCCGCTCTCGGCCTTCACGACACGCTCGCAGATCGCCGACGCCTTTCAGCCGGGCGATCACCTGAGCACGTTCGGCGGCAACCCGGTGAGCTGTGCCGCCGCGCTGGCCAACATTGAGGTGCTGGAGGGCGGCGTGGTCGCGGCCGCGGCCGCTAAGGGCGCCGCCCTGAAGGCCCGTCTCGAGGAGCTCGCCGTGGTGCAGCCGCTGATCGGCGAGGTGCGCGGCAGAGGGCTCATGATCGGCATCGAGCTGGTGACGGACCGCCGCACCAAGACGCCCGCCGCAGCCGCGGCGGCCTCCGTGCGCCAGTACTGCCTCGACAACGGCGTGCTCATCGGCGTCGGCGGCAACCACGGCAACGTGCTGCGCCTGCAGCCGCCGCTAATGATCGAGGACGCCCAACTCGAGTGCGTCGTGGGCGTGGTCGCGGATGGCCTTACGGCCGCCGCGACCACCGGCTGAGTCGCTGAGCATCGCGGCCGCGGTCGACCTCGCGTCGCCGCGGCCGCCGCCCAGCATCTTGGGCGGCTCTTGCTACGCAGCGCCTCGCCGTCTCCTGCCGGCTACTGCGCTCTGTGTTCATCTGAGATCTTGCACGCGCTTCGCGCCGGCTGGTCGCCGTTGACGCGCAGCGCGGGTTCCCCATCTCCTGGTCGCTCGGAAGCCCGAGCGCGGAGGATCGGCGCGTCCTGCCACGTACTGACGCTGCCGCTCGGCGCGATACGCATCTGCAATTCGCCGCCGCCGACGCCTCCTCCGCACACAGCGCGTTGACGATGGGGGCAGTGCGGTTCTGTGACAGGCGAGCCGGGTCCTTGACCCCTGGCCACGAGCACGCTAAGGTTCAAACGATTGATTGAATGATGTTCGTGCGAACGGCCCGCGCTCGTGCTGATCGCCCCGCAGGGCGCCTGGTGGGCCGTTCTCGGTAGCGAGCCGAGCGTGAGCGTCGGCGGCCAGGAGGGTGGCATGAAGCTGGGGATGATCATCACGCACACCGATCCCGAGACGGTGTTCAATGCCCTGAGGTTGGCGTCGCACAGTCTCGAACAGGGCGATCAGGTGCGCATCTTTCTTTCGGGACGCGCGGGGTCGAGATCGACCAGATCGAGCATGCCACGTTCGACGTGAAGGGTCAGGCGCAGCGCGTCTTGGACGCCGGCGGGGAGTTCTTGGCGTGCGGTACGTGTCTGAAGCTGCGGCACTCCGACGGCTCCGAGATCTGTCCGCTGTCCACCCTGAAGGATCACTACGAGATCGTTCGTGACTCGGATCGAGTCGTCACGGTCTGAGGCGAGGCCTGCGACGGGGAGGTAGCGATGGTAAGCGGGCGCGAGTACAAGACCGCGATCTACGAGCAGTTCGCGCTCATCGGCAAGGCGCTGTGCAGCGCCCCCAGGCTGGAGATCCTTGACGTCCTGCAGCAGGCCGAGCGCACTGTCGACGCGCTCGCCACGCAGGTCGGGCTCTCCGTCGCCAACACCTCGCACCACCTTCAGGTGCTGAAGCGCGGTCGTCTTGTCGAGAGCGAGCGGCGCGGGCAGCATGTCGTCTACCGCTTGGCCGACCCCGCCGTGGGCGACGCGATGCGCGCCGTGCGCGTGCTCGGCGAACGCCGACTCGCCGAGCTCGAGCGGGTGACGGCGGAGTTCCTCGCGGATCGCGATGGTATGGAGGCCGTCGACGAGGCTGCCCTGGTCGAACGTGTCACGCACGGCGACTGTGTCGTACTCGACGTGCGCCCGGCTGAGGAGTATGCGGCCGGACATCTTGCCGGCGCCATCTCCATGCCTCTCGAAGACCTAGAACGCCGGCTCGCCGAACTGCCCCGCGATCGCCTCATCGTGGCCTACTGTCGCGGCCCCTACTGCGTGCTCGCGGTGAGCGCCGTGGATGCGCTGAGGCGGCGCGGCTTCGAGGCCCTGCGCGCCGCCGAGGGAGTGCAGGAGTGGCGCGAGCTCGGATTGGACGTGGTGGCAAGCGAGAGCTGAAGGGGGCGCCGACGTGAAGTACCTGTTGATCCTCAACGACCCTGCCTACGGCACGGAGCGGAGCTACAACGCCTTGCGCCTCGCGCTGACGCTGCTCACCCAAGAAGCCGAGGTGGAGATGACCGTCTTCCTAATGGGCGACGCCGTGACCTGCGCGAAAGCCGGACAGAAGACACCCGACGGCTACTACAACCTCGAACGGATGTTCAAGCCGATCGTGCGCAAGGGCGAGGTGCTGCTCTGCGGCACGTGTATGGACGCCCGCGCCCTGAGGGAAGACGAGGTCATCGAGGGCGCGCGCCGCAGCTCGATGAGCGAGCTCGCCGAGCGCACAGCGCTCGCCGAAAAGGTGATCGTCTTCTGATCTACCTCGACTACAACGCCAGCACGCCGCTGGCGCCGCAGGTGCGCGAGGCGATGTTGCCGTACCTGAGCCAGCATTACGGGAACCCATCGAGCTCACACTGGGCGGGGGCTCCCGCGGCCGCGGCCGTCACGCGCGCCCGCGCTCAGGTTGCGGACCTGCTCGGCTGTGCGGCCGCCGAGGTCGTCTTCACGAGCGGCGGCACGGAGGCCAACAACATGGCGCTCAAGGGCGTCGTGAAAGCGGCGGGCCGCGCGCGGCCGCACATCGTGACTACGGCGATCGAGCATCCGGCCATCCTCGAGCCCTGCCGCTACCTTGAGCGGCAGGGCGTCGCGGTCACATACCTGCCCGTGGACGGGACCGGACTCATCGCCCCGGGCGCCGTCGCGGCCGCAATCCGCCCGGAGACCGTTCTCGTCTCGGTGATGCACGCCAACAACGAAGTCGGCGCCATTCAGCCGCTCGGTGAGATCGCCCGCATCACGCGCAAGGCGGGCGTGCCGCTGCACAGCGACGGCGCGCAGTCGGTCGGCAAGGTCCCGACCGGTGTCGACGAGCTGGGCGTGGATCTGTTTTCCGTGGCGGCGCACAAGTTCTACGGGCCGAAGGGCGTCGGCGCGCTGTACGTGCGTGCGGGCACGCCGCTCGAGCCGTTCATGCACGGCGCCGGACACGAGGGCGGCCGCCGGGCGGGGACCGAGAACGTCATGGCGATCCTGGGTCTCGGCGCGGCCGCCGAGCTGGCGGGGGATCTCTCGTGGGTCGTGCAGGTGACGGCGTTGCGCGATCGGCTCTGGGATGGCCTGCGCTTGTTGCGGGGTGCGCGTGTTGTCCTGAACGGCCATCCGACCGAGCGTCTGCCGAACACCCTCAACGTGAGCTTCGTCGGGTGGCGAGGGGCGGACATCCTGGCGGCAATGCCCGAGGTGGCCGCAAGCACGGGCAGCGCCTGCCACTCGGGCTCGGTCGCAGTGTCGCCTGTCCTCGCGGCGCTGGGGGTGTCGCAAGAGGTGGGCGTGGGCGCGATCCGCTTCAGCTTGGGGCGCGGAACGACCGCGCAACAGGTAGACCAGGTGCTGGAGCGCCTGGGCGCGATCCTTCGATAGCGCCTCGCTCGGGCGCTCTGCGCTCGTTCCTCGGGCTTCTCGCGCGCCCGCTGATCGTCCTCATCAACGCCGATCTGGCGCGGGCTCGCTCGATCGGCGTCGCTCGGTGTGTTTCGCTCGCGCTGCCGCCCAGATTCGCTACAATTCGACCACTTGGTTAACTGACGAGCGCCGTCGGCTCGCGCGGTTACCCTTATGATGAGTAGCGCGCCCCGGTCTGGTCCGCGGCGCACGACGACGAGGGCGGGGGCATGACCGACATCCGGGAGTTCGCGATGGACTTCTTCTCGCTGGCCGGCAAGCACGCCGTCGTGACCGGCGGCAACACCGGCCTCGGTCGGGCGTTCACGTTGGCGCTCGCCAAAGGTGGGGCCGACGTCTTCGTGCCGAGCATCATCGACGACGACGGCTCGACGAGAGAGATGGTCGAGGCCGAGGGCCGGCGCTATGAGTTCATGAAGGCGGACATCACGGCCATGGGCGTCCCGGCGCAGATCGTCGACACCTGCGTGGAGCGGCTCGGCTCCGTCGACATCCTCGTGAACAGCGCCGGCATCAACCCGCTGGCCGGAGTCCTCGAGTTCGGCCGGCCGCAGTGGGACGCCTCCGTGGCCGTCAACCTCACCGCCGCCTTCGAGATGGCGCACGAGGCGGCGCGCCACATGATCCCGCAACGCGCCGGCAAGATCATCAACATCTGCTCGGTGTTCACCTATCTCGGCGGGCGCGGCTCGGCGGCCTACGCAGCCACCAAGCACGGCCTCGCCGGCTTCACCAAGGCGTACTGCGACGAGCTGGCGGAGTACGGCATCCAGGTCAACGGGCTGGCGCCAGGGTACTACGCCACCGAGCTGACGAAGCAGACGCGCGAGGACCCCGAGAGCAACCGGCGCGTCCTCGACCACATCCCGGCGGCGCGCTGGGGCGAGCCCCACGATCTGATGGGCGCCGTGGTGTTTCTCGCGAGCCGGGCCTCGGACTACGTCAACGGCCACGTGCTCGTCGTCGACGGCGGCTACCTGGTGCGCTGAGGGCGAGGCGGCGGGATGGTTGCGCAGCAGGACGCGCGTGCGGAGACGGGCATGACCGGCAAGTACCTGATCGGCATCGACAACGGCTCGCAGAGCTCGAAGGTCGTCGTCTTCGACCTCGCCGGGCGGGTGGTCTGCCAGGGCCGGCAGCTTTTGCGGCCGATGAACCGGCCCTCCAACGGCATTGTGGAGCATCCGGACGACGACGTGTGGGCGTCGATCTGCGCCGCCGGTCGTGAGGCGATGGCGGCGTTTCCCGGCGACCCGCGCGACATCCTCGCCGTCGGCCTCTGCACGATCCGCTGCGAGCGCGCCTTCCTCAAGGCGGACGGCTCCCTGGCCGCGCCGATCATGAGCTGGATGGACAGTCGCGCCTATCGGCCCTTCGAGCTCGGAGACCCGGCGATCGCCTACGCCACGACATCGTCCGGCTACGTCACGCACCGGCTCACCGGCCGCTTCCGCGACCAGGTCGCGAACTGCATCGAGGGCCAGTGGCCGATCGACGCCGACACGTGGCGGTGGAGCGAGGATCCAGGCGCTTACGAGCGCTGGAACATCACGCCTGAGAAGCTGGTCGAACTGCAGCTTCCGGGAGAGGTCGCCGGCACCGTCACGGCTGAGGCGGCGGCGGCGACCGGGATACCGCAGGGCATCCCGATCGTACAGACCGCCAACGACAAGGCGGTCGAGGCGCTCGGCTCCGGTGCGCTCGGGCCCAGAACGGCGCTCGTCTCGCTCGGTACCTACATCGCCGCCATGGTCCACGGTCACCAGAACCGCCGCGACGCGCACGAGTTCTGGACGAACTTCGCCTGCATCCCGCACGAGTACCTGTACGAGAGCCACGGCATCCGCCGCGGCATGTGGACGCTGACCTGGTTCCTCGACCTGCTCGGCCCGGAGTTCGCCGCCGCCGCGCAGGCGGCCGGGCTCTCGCGCGAGGTGTACCTCGAGCACGAGGCCGAGGCGGCGCCGCCGGGCAGCGACGGCTTGATGACCGTGCTGGACTGGCTTGCGCCCGACGACAAACCCTTCCGCAAGGGCGTGATGATCGGCTTCGACGCCCGGCACACGCGCGGCCACGTCTGCCGGTCGATCCTCGAGGCCATCGCCCTGACCATGAAGAACCGCGTGGACGCCATGTGCCACGAGCTCGGGATCACGCTGGAATCCGTCGTCGTCTCCGGCGGCGGCGCCCAAAGCGACCTCTTCATGCAGATCTTCGCCGACGTGTTCCACCTCCCGGCCTGTCGCAGCGTGGGGAGCGGGGGAGCGAGCCTCGGCGCCGCGATCTGCGCAGCGGTCGCGACCGGCGTCTACCCGGACTTCGAGACGGCGGCGGCGGTCATGCCGCAGGGTCGCGAGCGCTTCGCCCCGAACGCCGCCACGGCCGCCGTCTACCAGCGCATGAACGAGACGGTCTATCGGAGCATCGATACGGCCACCGACGATATCCTCGCTCGCTCCTATCCGCTCTTCCACTGATCGCGCGAGATCCCGACGATTCCGACACCTGAGGACGCCATCATGACCCTGAGCAGAGAAGCCATCGTCGAAGGCCTGCGGCGCATCGTCGGGCCGGACGACGTGATCACCGACGAGACCGTCTTGCGGCAGAGCAGCGTCGACAACTTCCGCAAGCTGGAGAACATCTTCGGCGTGTACACGCGACCCCTGCCGGCCGCGGTCGTGATGCCGCGCAGTACGGCGCAGGTGGCCGAGTTGCTGCGCTTCGCCGACGAGCGCGGCGTCAACGTCATCCCGCGCACGGGGGGCACGGCGACCGAGGGAGGCCTGGAGAGCGCCGTGCCCGACTCGGTCGTCGTCGATGGCTCGCGCATGAACGAGATCCTCTCCGTCGATCCGTACAACATGCAGGCGACCTGCCAGTGCGGCGTGCCGCTGCAGGAGCTCGAGGATCGCGTGCGGGCGCTGGGGCTGACGACCGGCCACTCGCCGCAGTCCAAGCCGGTCGCGCACATGGGCGGCCTCGTGGCGACGCGCAGCATCGGCCAGTTCTCGACGCTCTACGGCGGCATCGAGGACATGGTCGTCGGCCTCGAGGCCGTGTTCCCCGGGGGTCACGTGACGCGCATCAAGAACGTGCCTCGCCGCGCCGCCGGCCCGGACATCCGCCATGTGGTGGTCGGCAACGAGGGCGCCCTCTGCTTCATCACCGAAGTGACCGTCAAGCTGTTCCCGTACTTCCCCGAGCACAACACCTTCCTGGGCTGGACACTCAAGGACATGAAGCTCGGCTTCGAGGCGCTGCGCGAGGTGATGGTGAGCGGCTACAAGCCGAGCGTCGCCCGCCTCTACGACCCGGGCGACGCCAACCTCCACTTCTCGCACTTCATCGCGGAGGACGACTGCGTGCTGCTCTTCATGGCCGAGGGGCCGCAGGCGATCGCGACGGCGACGGCGGAGGGCATCGCCGCCGCCGTCGCCAAGCACCCCGAGTGCACGCCGGTCGACCCGGCCTACATCGAGACGTGGTTCAACGATCTCTGCTGGGGGCCGGAGAAGATCACCGCCGAGGATGAACGCATCCGCCAGACGCGCAACGTCAACCGCACCACCGAGATCTCGGCCGACTGGGCCTCGATCAACGACATCTACCAGGCCGCCCGGGCGCGCATCATCGCCGAGATCCCGGACATCACGATGATGGGCGGCCATTCCTCGCACAGCTACATCAACGGCACGAACATGTACTTCAACTACTTCTTCAACGTGGTCGGCGTCGGCCCCGAGGAGGAGACGACCACGTACTACCTGCCGATCATCAGCATCATCTGCGAGGAGACGCTCAAGCGCGGCGGCAGCATCGTCCACCATCACGGCATGGGCAAGGCGCGGGCGCCGTGGGTGAAGGACGAGTACGGCTCGTCGTACTACATCCTCGAGGGGCTGAAGCGGGCCTTCGACCCCCAGGGCGTCATGAACAAGGGGACGATCATCCCGCTGGAGAGGTGAGCGAGGCGCGCCGCATGCGCATCTTGGTGTCGTTCAACGTCACGCCGGACTACGAGGCGCTGCCGCCTTCGAGCTGGGAGGGGGCGCAGGCGCCGGAGACACGCTACGTGCGGCGCGTGCTGAACTGCTTCGACGAGAGCGCCCTTGAGCTCGCCCTGCGCCTGCGCGACGCGCTTGCAGCGCGCGGCGAGGCTCTGCAGCTTGAGGCGCTGACCATCGGCGGGCGCGCTGCGGAGCCGTACTGCAAGACCCTGCTCGCGCTCGGCTACGTACGCGTCACCAGAGTCGCGCCCGGCAGCGTGCGGTGCGACGGCGACGCCGACGCCGCGGCGGACGGCCCGGACCTCGCGCCGGAGCTCACGGCCCGCCTCACGGCGGCCGTCGCGCGCGAGATCGATGACGTCGACGCGCTTCTTCTCGGGTGCCGCGGCGGGGCGGACGACGGTGACACCGTGCCGTACCTGGTCGCCGAGGCCCTGGGCTGGCCGTGCTTGCCGGAGGTCGTCGAGGTCGAGGTGGCGGCGAGCGGCGCACTGCGGGTGACGAGCACGCTCGACGACGCGCTGGCGCGTGTCACGCTGCGGGCGCCGTGTGTGCTCGCCGTCGGCAACGCCGTCGTCTCGCACCTGCGCGTGCCCACGCTCAAGGAGCGGCTGGCGCTGGGCGAGCGCGGCAGCCGCGAGGTGACGGCCGCCGCGCTCGGCGTTCAGGCAGCCGGCGAGCAGTTGAGCGTGCCGGCGGCGTTCGTCGGTCTTGAACCGGTAGATCGCTCGCGTGATGGGGTGGTCGTCGAGGGAGAGACGCCGCGGGAAAAGGCGCGAGTCGTGTACGAGCGTTACCTCGCGCCGCGCCTGGAGCGACTGCGGGCGGGGGGCGCCGGCTCGTGAGGGCGATCGTGGTGATCGACGGGAGGTCGGGCGCGGGCGGCGCCGCCGTGCGGCAGGCCCGCGCCCTCGCCGCGTTCCTGCGTGACGGTCTGGGCGGCGACGCGCAACCTCGGATGGACGATGCGCAGTCCGTGATCGTCTACGCCGATCGGGGTGATCGCGAGGCCCTGCTCGCCCTCGCCCCGACCCGCCTCGTGCGGCTCGTGGCGGTGGCGCCGTGGCGGAGCGAGCAGGTCGCCGCGGTGCTGGCCGACCTTGCCGCCGCAGGGGGCGCGGCGCTCTTCCTCTTCGCCGGTCGCTCCGGCCCGGAGCTGGCCACGAGGCTGGCCTGCCGGGCCGGCGGCTCGGTGCGCACCGGCGTGCTCGACGCCGAGGTCTCCTCGGACGGTCTGCTCGTGCGCGCGCCGATGTACTCGGGGCATCTTGTCGGCCGCTTCGCGCTCACGGCGTGGCCCTGCTGCCTCTGCGTCGACGCGGCCTGGGGCGATGCCGGGGCGGAGCGCCTCAGCGCGCATGAGCTGCTGGCCGAGACGGATGAGACGGCGAGGCCGGAGGGCGCCCGTCTCGACGACGTGGAGGTCGTCCCCGCGCCGTCGAGTGACGATCTGCCCGCGAGCCGCTTCGTGGTCGCGGCCGGCCGCGGCGCCGGCAGCCGGCAGTGGATCGAGGGGGTCGCCGCCGTGGCCCGGCGCTTGGGCGCGAGCTTCGGCATCAGCCGGCCCGTGGCCATGCACGCGTGGGCGCCGATGGACCGGCTGCTCGGCGTCTCCGGCGCCCGGGTGGCGCCCGAGGTGTGCATCGTCGTCGGCGCCTCCGGGGCTCCCGCCTTCCTCTGGGGCATCGAGCGTGCGACGCTCATCATCGCCGTCAACCAGGACGGCAAGGCGCCGATGGCGGCCGCCGCGGACGTCGTCGTCGTCGACGAGGGTCTCGCCGTGATCGAGGAGTTGGCCGGCATCGTCGAGGCGGCGGGAGCACTCGCGTGACCGCTCTCATTCACCCGCTGGACGAGCGCTACCTGGCCTCTCTTTACGACGAGTCCGGGCTGCGCGGCGAGGCGCAGAGCATCTCCTTCCCGACGGACGAAGCCGAAATCGCCGCGGTCGTGGCGGAGGCCCGGCGCGCGGGGACGCCGATCACCGTGCAGGGGGGCCGCACGGGCCTGGCCGGCGCCGGCGTGCCACTGCGCGGACACGTCATGAACCTCTCGCGCATGACCCGCATCGGCCTGCCGCACGCTCGGGAGGACGGAACGTGGGTCGTCAGCGCGGAGCCGGGCGCCACACTGCTGGACCTCCGGCGGTCCCTCGCCGGAGCTCGCGCCGGCGAGGCCCTGTTCTGGTCGCCCGACCCGACGGAGTCGACGGCGACGATCGGTGGCGTCGTCTCCTGCAACGCCCGAGGCCTCACCTCTGCGCTCTACGGCGCCACGATTGGGCACGTCGCCGGCCTGCGCCTGCTCGGCGAGCAGGGCTCGATCAGCGACCTTCAGCCGGGCGCCGGCGTGGCCGGCGCGCCCGTCGCCGGGGCCGGCGGCGGATGTAACCTGGACCCGTTCAGCCTCGCCGTCGGGGGGGAGGGGATGTTCGGCGTGCTGACACGTCTTACCCTCAAGCTGAGGGTAAGACCGACCACGGTGTGGGGCATCTGCTTCTTCTGCCGCGCGAGGGAGAGCGCTTGCTCTGTGGCGGAAGGCCTCGCCGCAGAGTCGCAGCGCTCCGGCAGCGCCGCGATCGCCTGTCTCGAATTCCTCGATCGCCGCTCCATCGCGCTGGTCGCCGAGCGCAGGGCCGACACGGCGGCGCTTCAGCGCCTTCCGGAGCTCGATCCCGCGGCGCACGCCCTCATCTACGCCGAGCTGCACGGCGGGACGGAGGACGACGTGGTGGCGCTCGCGGGACGTCTCATGGACGTCGTGACCGCGTGTGGCGGCGAGCCGGATGCGTGGGCGTTCTTTAGCGAGGCGGAGGTGGAGCGTCTGCGTGCGCTCCGTCATGCCGTGCTCGAGGCGGCCAACCTGTGCGTCGAGCGAGCCAGGCAGGCCGCGACGTCGGCCGGGACGGCTCGGCCGGTCGAGCCGTCCTTCGCCGAGGCCCCGCGGGCCGACTCCACAATCCTGACGCTGACGACCGACATGAGCCTGCCCGGCCTCTCATTCGGCGCCGCCCTCGAGTTCTACGAGGCCGGCTTGCGCAGCGAGGGCCTGGACGCGTGCCTCTACGGGCCGCTGCGCGACAATCGCCTGTATGTCTCGCTGCTGCCCCGGACCCACGACGAGTTCGTCCGGGGCCGCCGTCTCGTGGAGGAGTGGGCCGTGCGCGCCGTCGCCGCCGGCGGACGGTCTGTCAACGAGCACGGCGTCGGCAAGCTGAAGAAGACGCTGTTCGCGCTCGGCTCCGAAGACCGCCGGCGGGAGCTGGCACGCTGTAAGGCTGCGCTCGACCCGGCTGGGTTCTGGAACCCCGGCAACATGCTCTGAGGGGCCGCTCGCGGTAGCGCCGCACGGCACCGTTTCCGGCGTGGCAAGGCCGTTTCTGCAGGCGGCGCGCCTCGACAGGCCGCCCACCGCCCGCTATGGTTGGGGGGATGCGCAACTCAGGCGCGAAGCCCAGGAGGCGATCAGCCGGTGAGTGGCAACGCCGGCGCCTCAGCCTCTCGCTCCCCTTTCCCTCTGCCGATGAAGTGATTGGCGTGGGTACGCCGGGGATGATGCTGCGGTGCCGGGACACGGGTGCGGGGCGGCCCCAGAGGCACTCTCCGGCGCGATGGAGGAGGTACTATGCGACGCGCAGGTCTTGTCGCAGCCGGCGGAACGCTCGCCGCGCTGCTCGTTCTCGTCACACTCCCGGCGTTCGGCGATGCGGCGTCACGCTGGCCCAAACCCGAACCCGTGCGCAGTTCCGCCGTCTCTGTGGATCACGTACGGCCGGGTTCGGCGCCGGCCGGCGTGCGCCCTCCGGCGGGCCGGCCGCCGCTGGCGGCCGCCGGTGAGGCGGCGCTTCCGGCGGTCGTCGACGCCGGCATGACCTTCAACCTCGTCGGCGCCACAGGCATGCTGGACGCGACGCGCGGCCGCCTGCCGCAGTCCGACGACCAGGACGGCGAGAGCCAAGACGCGCATGTCACGATTCGCACGAGCGTGGACGGCGAGACGTGGTCCGAGTGGTTCACGCTGCCCATGGCCGGCGCCGCCGGCGACGTCAGCGCCCGCAATCTCATCTCCGAGCCGTGCTGGGTGGGCGAGGGCCGCTACGTGCAGTTCGCGGACGGCGGTCCCGTCACGAATCTCAAGCTCGTTTTCGTCAACAGCCTCGGTGAGACGAGCGTGGCCGACCGAGTGCGGAGCGCGATCGGCGGGCTCGCCACGACGATCGTCGGCCTCGTTCGGCCGCAGGCCGCTGACGCCTGGACCACGCAGCCAAAGGTCGTCACTAGAGCCCAGTGGGGCGCCGACGAGTCTTGGCGGCGCGCCGACCCGGACTATGCGCCTGTGAAAATGGCCTTCGTCCACCATACCGTGAGCGGCAACAGCTACTCGCGCAGCCAGGCGCCGGCCGTGGTGCGGAGCATCTATCGGTACCACGTCTACGGCGCTGGGTTCAACGACATCGGCTACAACTTCCTCATCGACCGCTACGGCGCAGTCTACGAAGGGCGCTACGGCGGCATCACTAGGGGTGTGATCGGGGCGCAGACGCTGGGCTTCAACACCAACAGCACCGGCATCGCGCTGATCGGCACGTACTCCACGGCCTCGCCGCCCTCGGCGACGCTCACGTCGCTCAAGCGCCTCCTCGCTTGGAAGCTCGACGTGCACCACGTCAACCCCAACTCGACGACGACGCTCACATGTCGTGCCGGCGAGAAGTACGACGAGGGGCAGTCGGTGAGGTTCAAGACGATCAGCGGCCACCGCGACGCCAACTTCACATCTTGCCCCGGATACCCGACGTACGCGAAGCTCCCGAGCATCCGAACCGCCGTCGCCGCGATCGGCCGGCCGAAGATCTACAACCCGGCCGCCAGCCCGACGATCTTCACACCGGACGGCGACGGGCAGGGCGACACCTCGACGCTGAGGTTCAGCGCCAGCGAGACGGTGTCCTGGAAGATGCAGGTCAGCGACGCCGGCGGCGCCGTCGTGCGCTCGTGGTCGGGCTCCGGTTCGAGCGTCTCGCGCGCCTGGGACGGCAACGATGGTTCCGGCGCCCAGGTGCCGGACGGCGCCTACACGGTCAAAGTGACGGCGAGCAGCAGCCGGGGAACGGCGCGCGCGGCAAGCTTCACGACCATCTCCGACACGACGCCGCCGGAGATCAGCAGCCCCACCTTCTCGCCGGCGACCAGCGGGCGCACGGCCGACGGGCACCGGCAGGCCGTGCGTGTCTCCTACACGGTGAGCGAGGCCGTTCAGGCGCGCGTCTCGGTGCGGAGACCGGATGGCGGTCCGCTCGCTCTGATCCATGACTGGACCTCTGTGGGTCAGGGCCGCAAGAGCGCCACGTGGAACGGCAACATCACCTTCGCCGGCGTCAAGATCCCGGCGCCGGACGGCACGTACACCATCCTCATCCAGGTGCGCGACGTCGCCGGCAATGCGGTCTCGAGCACGGTGCGCGTGCCTTGCGAGAGCGATCCGGCGCTCTGGGGCGACGGCACGACCTTCTGCACCAAGGCGCTGCGCGCGATCAGCATCACGCGCGGCAACGACGCCGTGCTGCGCTACATGGCCGTCTTGGCGCCGCCGCAGGGCGGGAAGGCGGCCTTCACGACTGCCGAGAAGGTGACCATCAAGGTGCGCGACGCGGCGGGTACCTGGCGCTACACGCGGCGGGTCAACAACGTGCCGCTCAATCAGGCGCGCTCGCACACTTGGACGCGCTGTCTGCTGCCGCGCGGCACGTACACCTACCACGTCTACGCCAAGCTGGCGGACGGCACGACGCAGCAACTCGTCGGGTCCGCCAAGCTGACCGTGAAGTAGCTCGTCGGGGCCGGCAGGGCCGGCCGTCGCCCACAGCGAAAGAACGGCCCCCCGGCGCGCATCGCCAAGCGCCGGGGGGCCGTCGTCATCTGTGGGGAGCCGGCCGCCAGGCCGGCCCGCTCGTACGTCGAATCAGCGAGTGCGGCGCCCGAAGTCGAGCGTGAAGTAGCGCCGGTTGCCGTCTGAGGTCCCGACGCCGACCCCGACGTCACGCCACTTCGCCCTGAGGATATTGGCGCGGTGCGCGTCGCTCGCCATCCATATGGCGACGATGCCGTGAGGCGTCGCGCCGACGGAGCCGGACGATGCGCGCGCGATATTCTCGCCGACGCTCCACGAACTGTAGCCGCTGGTGGTGTAGCCGTAGCGGATGAGACGCCGCGAGACCGTGTCGCCGTTGGCGCTCGTGTGCGTGAGCTTCTCCCGGTTGGCCATGTCGCGTGAGTGAGCCCTGGCGCCGCGCGTGAGGTAGGCCTGGAAGCGTACCGGCGCGAGTCCCCTCTTGGTGCGTTCGGCGTTCACGAGGTCGATGACCTGCTTTTCCGTCGACGTGGGGACGATTGCGGCTTGGGCTTGCGGGGAAGGGTAGGCAAAGAGGAGAAGAGCGAGGGCGGCAGAAACAAGGGCGAGAGTGACGATTTTCCTCATGGGCACCTCCCATGAGTCGCTTGCCACGACGCAGCACGCCGCAGCCTGTCAGGGTGTGCGGATGTCGCGATGCGAAGCCGGAGAGGTTAGGGACGCCGTCCGGCAGCGGCCGGCGGTAGTCTAGAACAACGCAGTGCGGGATGCCAACCCCCGCGTCGCGGCATGCCCTACGCCGCCGCCGCTTGCGCCCTCAGGCTCGGCTTCGATACACTCGCTCAACTATGCGTAGCCGCCGCACACGTCGGGAGGACCACATTGAGGTACGCGCCAGCGTGCTCACCCTCCTCGGCGGCCTCCTCCTTCTCCCCCCTCGGGGGGACGCGTAGACACCTGCCGGCCGTAACGGCCCACTTCTGGATCTCATTCGGAGCCCGCGAAACCTCAGCGGCGAGAACACCTGCCTTGGGAGGAGTGAGACGCTCGTGAGTACCCATCGCTATATCCGTATCTTCGACACGACCCTGCGCGACGGCGAACAGGCGCCCGGCGCGACCCTGAATAAGAGCGAGAAGCTCGAGATCGCGCGCCAGCTCGCACGGCTGGGTGTCGACATCATCGAGGCGGGGTTCCCGGTCGCCTCGCCCGACGACTTCGACGCCGTGCAGCAGATCGCGACGGAGGTCAAGGGCCCACGCATCGCCGGCCTGGCGCGGGCCATCGAGAACGACATCCGCGTGTGCTGGGACGCCGTCAAGGTGGCCGAGAAGCCGCGCATCCATACCTTCATCAGCACCAGCCCGGTGCAGATGAAGTACCAGATCAGGAAGTCGCCGGAGCAGGTGCTGGCCGACACGCGCGCCATGGTGAGCTTGGCGCGCGACCTCGCCGCCACGCAGGCCGGCGCCGACGTCGAGTTCAGCGCCATGGACGCGAGCCGCTCGGAGCCGGAGTTCCTGGCCGAAGTGCTCGGCATCGCCGTCGAATGCGGCGCCACGACGATCAACGTCCCGGACACCGTCGGCTACGCGGTGCCCATCGAGTTCGGCGACTTCATCCGCGAGCTCTACCGCCTCTGCCCGACGCTGCACGAGGTCTGCGTGAGCGTGCACTGTCACAACGACCTCGGCTTGGCGACGGCCAACTCGCTGGCCGCCGTGCGCGCCGGCGCGACCCAGGTCGAGTGCGCCGTGAACGGCATCGGCGAGCGCGCCGGCAACACCTCTCTGGAGGAGGTCGTCATGGCGCTGCGCACGCGCGGCGACCTGTTCGACTGCGAGACCGGCGTGGACACGACGGAGATCGCGCGCACCAGCCGTCTGGTCAGCACGCTCACCGGCTACGTCATTCAGCGCAACAAGGCGATCGTCGGGCGCAACGCCTTCGCGCACGAGAGCGGCATTCACCAGGCGGGCGTGCTCGCCGAGCCGAGCACCTTCGAGATCATGCAGCCGGCGGACGTCGGGCTGACGGAGAGCGACATCGTGCTCGGCAAGCACTCCGGCCGCCACGCGCTGCGGGCGAAGATGGCCGAGCTCGGCTACCACCTCACAGACGAGGACCTGGACGACGCTTTCCGGCGCTTCAAGGAGATCGCCGACAAGAAGAAGCAGGTCACGGTGCTCGACTTGGAGGCGCTCGTCAACGAAGAGATTCGCGAGCGCCAGGACGTCTACAGCTTGCGCAGCTTCGTCACGCAGGCGGGTTCGACGATCATCCCGACCAGCCAGGTCGAGATCGAGGCGCACGGCGAACACCTGCGCGGCAAGAGCTTCAGCAACGGCACCGTCGAGTCGGTGTTCAAGGCGATCGACGACGCCGTGGGCGTGGACGGCAGCCTGGCGGACTACCAGGTGAAGGCGATCTCGGCCGGCAAGGACTCGCTCGCCGAGGTGCGGGTGTCGGTCGTGGTGAAGGACCGCACCTTCAACGGACAAGCGGTGAGCTACGACGTCATGGAGGCGTCGGCCAAAGCATACGTGCGCGCGCTGAACAACGCAGCGGCGGCGGGGGAGGTCTGATGGGTTCAACGATCACGGAGAAGATCCTCGCCCGGGCGGCCGGGCGCGACGTGGTGCAGGCCGGCGAGATCATCGAGGCCCAGGTGGACTTGGCGCTGGCCAACGACATCACGGCGCCGCTGGCCATCGCCGAGTTCGAGAAGGCCGGGTTCACGAAGGTCTTCGACCCGGCTCGCATCGCCCTCGTGCCCGACCACTTCACGCCCAACAAGGACATCAAGGCCGCCGGCCAGAGTAAGAAGGTCCGTGAGTTCGCTCGCCGGCACGGGATCGTCAATTACTTCGAGGTCGGACGGGTCGGCATCGAGCACGTGCTGCTGCCCGACCTCGGCCTGGTGGCGCCGGGCGACGTCGTCATCGGCGCCGACAGCCACACCTGCACCTACGGCGGTGTGGCCGCCTTCAGCACGGGCATGGGCAGCACGGACTTCGCGGCCGCGATGGCCTGGGGCCACGTCTGGCTGCACGTGCCGCAGAGCATCAAGTTCGTCTACTCGGGCCGCCTGCAGCCCTGGGTGACCGGCAAGGACCTGATCCTGCACACGATCGGCCTGATCGGCGTCGACGGGGCGCTCTACCAGGCGATGGAGTTCACCGGCGACGCTGTTGAGGGACTCTCCATGGACGAGCGCTTCACGATGTGTAACATGGCGATAGAGGCCGGCGGCAAGAGCGGCATCGTGGGCTTCGACGAGAAGACCGCGCGGTATCTCAGCGCCCGGCCGGAGGGCAGTCGCGCGCGCCTCGACGGCCAGGTCTTCAAGAGCGACCCGGACGCCGAGTACGCGCGCGTCATCGAGATCGACGCCGCCGCGGTGCCGCCGACGGTGAGCAAGCCGCATCTTCCCTCGAATACGGCTGCCGCCGCCGACCTGGCGGACATCAAGATCGACCAGGTCGTGATCGGCAGCTGCACCAACGGCCGCCTCGCCGACCTGCGTCAGGCGGCCTCCATCCTGCGCGGCAAGAAGGTGCATCCGGACGTGCGCGTCATCATCCTGCCCGGCACGCAGCAGGTGTGCCTGGATGCTGCCGCGGACGGCACCATGCAGGCGCTCATCGAGGCGGGCTGCGCCTTCAGCACGCCGACCTGCGGGCCCTGCCTCGGCGGCCACATGGGCATCCTCGCCGAGGGCGAGCGCGCCGTCTCGACGACGAACCGCAACTTCGTCGGCCGCATGGGCCACACCGGCAGCGAGGTCTACCTCGCCAGCCCGTACGTGGCCGCCGCCTCGGCGCTGGCCGGCCACATCGCTACGCCAGAGATGATCGGCGCGGGAGGTCGGTCATGACGGCAGAGACGACGCAGGGGGGCAGGGGGATGGTCTTTGAGGGCACCGTGCACGCCTACGGCCGGGACGTCGACACGGACGTCATCATCCCGGCTCGCCATCTCAACACGAACGACCCGGCCGAGCTCGCCTCGCACTGCATGCAGGACATCGACGAGGAGTTCGTACGCCGCGTGCAGCCGGGCGACATCATGGTCGCGCTCGAGAACTTCGGCTGCGGCAGCTCGCGCGAGCACGCGCCGGTGGCGATCAAGCACGCCGGCGTGAGCGTGGTCGTGGCGGCCTCCTTCGCGCGCATCTTCTACCGCAATGCCATCAACACCGGCCTGCCGATCGTCGTGTGTCCGCAGGCGGCCGCCGAGGCGCGCACCGGCGACCGCCTGCGCGTCGACCTCACGGCCGGCACGGTCGAGAACCTCACGCGGGGCACAACCTATGGGGTCGAGGCGTTCCCGCCGTTCATGCAGGAGCTCATCGACCGCGGCGGCCTGCTGCCGTACGTCAAGTCGCGCCTCGCGGCCGAGGCCGCGTCGTGAGCGCGCCCGGGGATCAATCGTCATCGAAGAGAGGGGCCATGGGGAAGACGTATAAGATCGCGGTGTTGCCGGGCGACGGCACTGGGCCCGAGGTCGTGGCCGAGGGACTCAAGGTCCTCGAGGCTGCTGCCGCCAAGCACGGGTTCGCGCTCGACCTGACGCACTACGACTTCGGCGGCGAGCGCTACCTGCGCACCGGCGAGATCCTGCCCGCCTCGGCCGTCGAGGAGTTCAAGGGCTTCGACTCCATCTACCTCGGCGCCATCGGGCATCCCGACGTGGCGCCCGGCATCCTCGAGAAGGGCCTTCTGCTCCAGTTGCGCTTCGAGCTGGATCAGTACATCAACCTGCGCCCAGTGCGGCTCTACCCCGGCGTCGAGACGCCGCTCAAGGACAAGGGCCCGGACGAGATCGACTACGTCGTCGTCCGCGAGAACTCCGGCGACATGTACGCCGGCGGCGGCGGCATCATGATGAAGGGCACGCCGCACGAGGTGGCCGTCCAGAACATGCTCTACAGCTGCGCCCAGGTGGATCGCTGTTTGCATTGGGCCTTTGCCTACGCGCGCCAGCACGGCAAGAAGGCGCGCGGCAAAGGCCCGGACAACACCCTCGGCCTGGTGGGCAAGACGAACGTGCTGACCTACGTGTACGACCTCTGGTTCCGCCGCTTCAACGAGATCGGCGACGAGGAGTACCCGGACGTCAAGCGTGAGTACTACCACGTGGACGCGACCTGCATGTGGATGGTCAAGAGCCCCGAGTGGTTCGACGTGCTCGTCACCGGCAACATGTTCGGCGACATCATCACCGACCTCGGCGCCATCACGCAGGGCGGCATGGGCGTCGCCGCCGGCGGCAACATCAACCCCGAGGGCGTGAGCATGTTCGAGCCCATCGGCGGCTCGGCGCCCAAGTACACCGGCCTCGGCGTGATCAACCCGATCGCCGCCATCGCGGCCGGCTCGATGATGCTCGACTCGCTCGGTGAGAGCCAGGCGGCCGCGGATGTCGAGCGGGCGATCGCCGAGGTCACCGGCACCAAGATGAAGGGCATGGCCTCCGGCAAGATGGGCTATTCGACGAGCGAGGTCGGCGACCTTGTGGCCGAGCGCGTCTAGCGGGCGCCGGAGGCCGTTCGGAGCAAGGAGAGGTTGAAGCTGTCGCGCGCGGCGCGCGTGAACCGGAGGAGGACAGATGCCGATACCCGTGGTGGACAAGATCTGGATGAACGGTGAGCTCGTGCCCTGGGCGGATGCGAAGGTTCACGTGCTCACGCACGCCCTGCACTACGGCTCAGGCGTCTTCGAGGGCATCCGCTGCTACGACACGGCGCGCGGACCGGCAGTCTTCCGCCTCGGCGAGCACATGGCTCGTCTGGAGCGTTCGGCCAAGCTCTACTACATGCCCATGGCGTACACGCGCGAGCAGCTCGTGCAGGCGACGAAGGACGTGATCAAAGCCAACGGCCTGCGCGCCTGCTACATCAGGCCGCTCGTCTTTCGCGGCTACGGCGAGATGGGCATCTTCCCGCTGAACGCGCCTGTCGAGACCGTCATCGCCGTCTGGCCCTGGGGCGCCTACCTCGGCGACGACGCCGCGCAGCACGGCATCCGCGCCAAGTGCTCGAGCGTGCGCGCTCTCGACAACGCCTCGCTGGCGCGCGCCGCCAAGGCCTGCGGCCAGTACCTCAACAGCATCCTCGCCAAGGTGGAGGTGACGAAGGCCGGTTACGACGAGGCGATCATGCTCAACGAGCGCGGCCACGTCGCCGAGGGCTCGGGCGAGAACCTCTTCGTCGTGCGCCGCGGCATGCTCATGACGCCGCCGATTTGCGACGGCATCCTCGAGGGCATCACGCGCGAGACGGTGATCGAGATCGCCATGAGCCTGGGCATCCCGTTCGCGGAGCGCACGCTCACGCGCAGCGACCTGGTCATCTCGGACGAGGTCTTCTGCACGGGGACGGCGGCCGAGATCGTGCCGATCCGCGAGGTCGACGACCACGTGATCGGCGAGCCCGGCCCGATTACGCGGCGTATTCAGGAGAAGTTCCACGCGATGGTCGGCGGCCACGACGACGAGTTCGCGCACTACATGGAGGCCGTGGAGGACTGACATGACGAGCCCGGCGGTACAGCTCTACGACACCACGCTGCGCGACGGCATGCAGCAAGAGGGCATGTCGGTCTCGGTCGACGAGAAGGTTCGTATCGCGCTCAAGCTCGACGAGCTCGGCATGCACTTCATCGAGGGCGGCTTCCCGGCCTCGAACCCCAAGGAGATCGAGTTCTTCCGGCGCATGGAGCGCGAGACGCTGACCAACGCGCAGCTCGTGGCGTTCGGCACGACGCGCCGCAAGGGCATCGCCGTGGACGACGACCCCAACCTGCGCGTGCTGGCCGAGTGCAGCGCGCCCGTCGTCGCCGTGGTCGGCAAGTCGTGGGGGCTGCACGTCAGCAAGGTGCTGCGCGCCAGTCACGACGAGAACCTGCGCATGATCTCCGAGTCGGTCGCGTTCCTGCTGCGCCAGGGCAAGCGCGTCGTCTACGACGCCGAGCACTTCTTCGACGGCTACGCCGACGACCCTGAGTACGCGCTGCAGACGGTGCGGGCGGCCGCCGAGGCCGGCGCAGAGGCGGTTTGCCTCTGCGACACGAACGGCGGCAGCCTGCCCTCACTGGTCGACGAGGCCGTGCGCGCCGTCGTCGCCGAGGTCTCGGCCGGCGTCGGCATCCACTGCCACAACGACGGCGACTGCGCCGTGGCCAACAGCCTGGTGGCCGTCGCCGCCGGTGCGCGTCAGGTGCAGGGCACGATCAACGGCTACGGCGAGCGCTGCGGCAACGCCAACCTCGTCTCGATCATTCCGGCGCTGAAGCTCAAGATGGGTATCCCGGTGATCGGCGACGAGCAGCTCGCGCGGCTCAGCGAGACGGCGCACTTCGTCGCCGAGATCTGCAACATCGCCATCTGGGCGCACGCTCCCTACGTGGGCCGTAGCGCCTTCGCGCACAAGGGGGGCCTGCACGTCGCCGCCGTGCAGCAGGCCCCGCAGACCTTCGAGCACATCGACCCGATGCTGGTCGGCAACGAGCAGCGCATCCTCATCAGCGAGCTCTCCGGCAAGGGCGCCGTGGTGCGCAAAGCGCAGGAGCTCGGCCTCGACTTGGAGGGCGACGACGAGCGCGTTGGGCGCGTGCTCAAGCGCCTCAAGGACCGCGAGCACCGCGGCTATCACTACGAGGCCGCCGACGCATCCTTCGAATTGCTGCTGCGTGAGGAACTCGTACCGCGCGCGCCGCTCTTCCGGCTCGAGAGTTTCCGCGTGATCGTCGAGAAGCGCGAGGACGGCAAGGCCGTGGTTGAGGCGACGATCAAGGTGCGCGTCAACGGCGATCGCATCATCAGCACCGCCGAGGGCAACGGCCCCGTGAACGCGCTGGACATGGCGCTGCGTCAGGCGCTGACGCGCAAGTACCCGCAGCTCGACGACATCTCGCTGGTCAACTTCCGCGTGCGCATCCTGGACGAGAACAAGGGCACCGGCGCCGTGACGCGCGTGCTGCTCGACGCCAGCGACGGCGAGGAGAGCTGGGGCAGCATCGGCGTGAGCCAGAACGTGATCGAGGCGAGCTGGGAGGCGCTGGTCGACTCCATCGAGTACGGCATGCTCGAGAGGGTGAGCCGTTGAGCCTGCCGCCGGCGGGCGCCCTCGGGCGCGTGCGCTTGCTCGAGGACGAGTGGTACTGCCGTTTCGACGGCGAGTCGGTGGTGCTGCTGGACCGGCCGGGCTGGGAGGCGGGCACCCGGCCGCAGGGCCTGGCGCCGCTCGGGGACGTCGCGCTGCTCGCTCCCGTCGTGCCCGGCAAGGTCGTCGCCGTGGGACTCAACTACCGCGCCCACGCCGACGAGCTCAAGATGCGCGTGCAGGACGAGCCCGTCCTCTTCATGAAGCCGCGCACGTCAGTCATCGGGCCGGGCGAGGCCATCGTCTGCCCGGCCCGCTCCATGCAGGTGGACTACGAGGCCGAGCTGGTCGTCGTCGTCGGCCGGCGCTGCCGGGATGTCGCGCTGGCCGACGCCGCCGCCTGTGTGGCCGGCTACACCTGCGGCAACGACGTCACGGCGCGCGATCTGCAGAAGCTCGACGGGCAGTGGACGAGGGCCAAGAGCTTCGACACGTTCTGCCCGCTCGGACCCTGGATCGTGCCCACGCCGCCGTCCCCGCAGGCTCGCGTCAGCGCCCGGCTGGACGGCGTCGAGGTGCAGTGCGGCTTCGTCGGCGACATGATCGTCTCGCCGCTTGAGCTGCTCTCGTTCGTGAGCGGCATCATGACGCTCGAGTCGGGCGACGTGTTAATGACGGGCACGCCGCCGGGCGTCGGCCCCATCCGCCCGGGCCAGACGGTGACGATCGCCGTCGAGGGCGTGGGCGAGCTCACGAACCCGGTGGCGTAGCTCGCCGCGGCGCGCGCCGCTCGTCGCCTCGACCGCTGCCGCGCTCGTCGCGCGCCGGAATCCCGCCGGGCTACTGCGTCGCCGGCGGCTCGAAGGCGCCGGCCTCGCGCAGGAGCTCGCGGAAGGCGCCGATGAGCTCGGGCGACGCGGCGATGACCAGCGGTCCCCGGGGGTTCGCCACATCCAGCGTGAGCACCTCGGCGCCGGCCTCGCGCGCGATGACGGCGCCGGCCGCGTAGTCCCAGGGCGAGAGGCCGGTCTCCCAGTACGCGTCCACGTGTCCCGCAGCGACGTGGCAGAGGTCGAGCGCCGCCGACCCGGCGCGTCGCAGGTCGCGTACCCGGCTGAGCATCCAGGCGGCCACCTCGCCCTGGCGGGCGCGCATCGCCGCGTCGTAGGCAAAGCCCGTCGCGACCAGCGCCGTGGACGGCCGGTCGTGGGCGCGCACGCGCAGGGGCCGGCCGTCGCAGTCGGCGCCGTGGCCGCTCAGCGCGCGGTACATCACGCCGGCGCTCGAGTCGTAGACGACGCCGAGCGCCGGCTGCCCGTCGACCTCGGCCGCGATCGAGACGGCGTACGCCGGGAAGCCGTACACGTAGTTCGTGGTGCCGTCCAGCGGGTCGACGATCCAGCGCACGCCGCTCGTGCCCTCGAGCCGCGAGCCTTCTTCGGCGAGTAGGGCATCGTTCGGGCGCGCCTCGGCGAGGCGCGCGACGATCAGCCGCTCGGCCTTGTGGTCGACCTGGCTCACGAGGTCGGTCGGCGTGGACTTCGTCTCGACGCGCAGCGACTCGCGGCGGCCGGCGACGTGGATCTCGGCGGCCGCCCTCGCCACGTCGCAGGCGAACTCGAGCAGCTCGCGCAGGAATCGCGGCGCGGCGTCGCTTTGGCTGTGGTTCACGGCTGGCTCCCTTCTGCGTGGCGGGCGGCGAATCGGGCTCCGCCACCGTCCGGGACGCTATCAGATGCCGCGCGGGCGCTCCATCGCGCCGTCGGCGTGTGCGGCGCGTGGTCCGCGCGCGTCCGCGCCCACCGGCCGCGGCTGCAGGACCACCGCGGGAAGAGACGAATACACCAAGGGCGCCGTCGGCGAAACAACACCGATTGGCTAAGGGCGCGCGCCCGGTGTTCCGATACTGTGGACACCGCTTCGACGGGGAGCTCGTCTCGGTCTCATGAATCTCTTGGACGCTTTCATCGTACTGGCGCTGGTTGCGGCGATGGGCTCGGCCCTTGTCGTTGTCCTGACGGGCCGTCGCCTGGGCGCGCCCGGTGCGCGCTTCCTGGCGCTCGTCTTCGCAGGCACGGCGCTCTGGTGCGGCTCGTACGCGATGGAGTTGCTCTCGGCCTCTCTGGAGGCCAAGGTCTTCTGGGCCAAGGTCGCCTACATCGGCATCGTCCTCGTTCCTCCGAGCTGGGTGCTGTTCGTGCTGAGTTATCTCGGCGAGTATCGGCGGCGTCTCGCGCCGCTGTTCTACCTGATACCGCTGGTCACGCTCGTGTTCGTGGCGCTGGCGCCCGGCGTGCCTTGGGTCTGGAGCGAGACCTACCTCGTCAAGAGCGGCGGCATCACGACCCTGGCCGTCGAATACGGGCCGTGGTTCTGGGTGCACACCGCCTACTCGTACTTGTGTCTGGCGGCCGGCTCGGTCCTGCTGGTCGTTGGCATCTTCCGCCGCGCCAGGGGGCTCTCGGCGCAGGGCGTGCTGATCGCGGCGGCGGCGTTGCTGCCGTGGTTCGTGAACGCGCTCGTCGTCTTCGGCGTGGTGAGCTTCAACAACCTCGATCCCACGCCGCCGGCCATGGCCGTGAGCATGCTGCTCATCGTGCTCGGCCTGCTGCGCCTGCAGGTGCTGGAGGTCTTCCCCTCGATGGTCAGCATCGCCCACGAGAACGTGCTCCGCGACATGCAGGACGGAGTGATCGTCACGGACGAGCGCTGCCGCATCATCGACGCCAACCCCGCCGCGGCGCGACTGGTCGGCTCCAGCCGGCCGCTCGCCGGCGGCAACATCGCCGCGTGGGTCGACCTCTGTCTGGACGGCGAGGATAGGTGTGCGAAGTTCGATGCGGCCGCGCGCCTGGGCGGACGCGTGCGCGTCGTCGCTCCGCAGCGCTCGGCCGCGGATCTCGAAGGCGTGGTCTCCACAATGGGCCAGATCGGCCGTCACCGAGGCTACGCGCTCGTGCTGCGCGACGTGACGCAGCGCGAGGCGACGACGAGGGCGCTGGCGGAGTCGGAGGAGCGCCTGCGCGTGGTCATCGATCAGTCGCCGGTGGCGGTGCTGGCCTTCGACAAGGATCTCACGATCACGGAGTGCAACGGGCTGCTCAGCAACATGCTCGGCAGCCCGAGGGTGGATCTCGTGGGGAAGGTGATCACGCCTCGCAGTGTTCCTGATCTCTACGGCCTTTGCCGGGTGGCGCTCGAGGGTGAGACCTCGAGCTACGAAGGACCGATCGGTCGTGAGGGAGACGATGAGCAATGGATGCAGTGCCGGGTCAGCCCTCTCTACGACGGCGGCGCCATCGCGGGCGGTATGTGCGTTGCGTGGGACGTGACGGGCGCCAAACGCGCCGAGGCGCTGATCGAGGCGCTGGCCTTCCGCGACACGCTCACGGGCCTGCCGAACCGTTCGCTCTACCGCGATCGCCTGCGGCAGGCGGTCGAGGAAGCCCAGGCGAACGGCTCGCGCGTGGCCGTCGGCATCCTGGGCCTCGATCGCTTCAAGACGGTGAGCGAGGCCATGGGTCACGGGGTCGCCGATGAGCTGCTCCAGCACCTGGCCGGACGGCTGGAGACCCTGGTGCGCAAGGGCGACACCCTGGCGCGTGTGGCCGGCGACGAACTGGCCTTCATCATGCCGAACCTCACGGAGGCGAGCCTGCGGCGGCTCGGCGAGGAGATACTGGCCGCGGTGCGCGAGCCGGTGAGTCTCGGCGGTCGCAACCTGACCTTGACCGGGAGCCTGGGGTTGGCGCTCTACCCGGGCGACGCCGCCGACGCCTACGAACTGCTGGAGAACGCGCAGCGAGCGCTCTGCCGAGCCCGCGACGCGGGCGGCGATCAGCACCGGGTCTACGATCTCTCCATGAACCTCGCGGCGGCCGAGCGCCTCGACATCGAGCAGGGTCTGCGCACGGCCCTGGACGAGGGGCAGCTCGTCGTCTACTACGAGCCTCAGGTCAATCTGGAGGACGGCTCTATACTCGGCGTTGAGGCCCTGGTGCGCTGGAATCACCCTACGAGGGGCCTCTTGCCGCCGGCGATGTTCATTCCCGTGGCAGAGGAGTCGGGGCTGATCTCGCGCCTCGGCGAGTGGGTGCTGCACGAGGCCTGTAGCGAGATGGTTGCGCTCGCCGCCGACTCGGGCAGCGACCTGCGGCTCGCCGTGAATCTCTCACCGATGGAGCTGAGAGGTGCGGGTCTCCCGCGGAACGTGGCGAGGATCCTGGATGAGACGGGGTTCAACCCGAGCCGTCTCGATATCGAGCTCACCGAGACTGCGGTCATCGCCGACTTCGAGGCGACTCGCGGCGCGCTCGAGGAACTGCGCGCGCTCGGCGTGTCCGTGGTCCTCGACGACTTCGGCACCGGGTACGCCTCGCTCACTCACCTGCACGGGCCGATCGACAAGGTTAAGGTCGATCGTTCTTTTGTGATGCGTTGCGAGGAGGACGGCGACGCCGCCAGTATCGTGGCCGCCCTTGTGAGTCTTGCGCACACCCTCAAGCTCGGCGTGGTGGCCGAGGGAGTCGAAGCCGTGGGGCAGGTGGCGTTCCTGCGCGAGCTCGGTTGCGACGAGGGTCAGGGTTACCTGTTTGCCGCCGCCGCACCGCCGGCCGAGTGCCCTGCCTTTGCCTGTCAGAGCGGTATGGTGAACGTCTCGGTGTGAGGTGCGCCGCTCTCGGAGGCGTGTCGGCGGTCGGGATCGCGTCTCCGATTATCGTCGTTTCTCAGTCTGAGTGGCCAGACGCGTGCTGCCCAGCGGCGGCCGATAGTGCATAATCGGCGTGCGCGGTTCGCCGGCGGCACCGCCACGTAGCCCCCAAGCGAAAGGCACGGCAATGAAGAAGATCGCCTGGGACGACCGTCTTCTGATCGGCATCGACGTCATCGACGGGCAGCATCAGACTTGGATCTCGCGCTATAACAGCGTCGTGGACGTGATCGGCTCGGCCGGCGCGACCGCCTCGGTGGTCAGCACGCTCGACTTCCTCCTCGACTACACCGAGTACCACTTCACCACCGAGGAAGGCTTCATGCGCGCCGCGGGCTACCCGGACTTCGAGGGGCATCACGCCAAGCACGTCGCCCTTCGTCAGGCGGTAGCCAACCTCGGCGAGGACTTCGAGGAGGAGGGCTCGACGACGGCGCTCGGCGAGGCCGTCGAAACGCTGCTCGGCAACTGGCTCATCAACCACATCCAGACCACTGATCAGCTCTTCGGTGCTTACGTTCGTGAGCGCGGCATCGAGCTTCCCTCCGTGGCAGACGACGAAGGAGCCCCGCAATGAGCGACACCGAGAAGGTCCTGGAGGCCATGCGCGCGGCCGGTGAGGCCGTCAACGCCGGCAAGGTCGTCGAGCTCACCGGCCTCGACCGCAAGGTGGTCGACAAGGCCATGGCCGAGCTCAAGAAGGATGGTCGCATCGAATCGCCCAAGCGCTGCTACTGGGCGCCGACCGCTTAAGGAGAGAGCACGCGCAGGCGCCGGCGTCGCTGACGCCGGCCGGCGCCCCGCGCTGAGCCACCCGTATGTTCTTCATCACACAGACAATCGGCATTGCCCTCCAGATCTACGCCTACCTGATCATCGGCCGGGCGATCCTCTCCTGGTTCCCGTTGCGTTCGGGCACCATGATGTACAGCGTCTACGGTTTCCTCTACGAGCTCACCGAGCCCTACTTGGCGGTCTTCCGCCGCTTCTTGCCCACACCCCGGGTCGGCGCCGTCGGCATCGACCTCAGCGCCATCGTCGGCCTGCTCGTGCTGTTCGCCGTGGGCCGCCTTTTGGCGATGCTCTAGACGCCGGCCACGCGGAGACCGCCGGGCCTCGGCGGAGTCGCGCGGCAGTCGTTGCGTCTGCCGGTCTCGCGTCGCGGTCAACCGATCGCGACTCGGCGAGGGTTGCTGGGGTCGACGAGGACCGCAACACGGTTTCCCGGCTGGTACGCGGGGATTTGAAAGCGGTTGACGAGGTGTTTGGTCGTGACCTCGAACGGCGGGCCGTCCTCGGACTCTACGAGAAGGCGCAACCGGGCTTGAGCGTTCGTACCCTGAATCGTCACGCCGGTCTCGCGGATCTCGAGGATGGTCGCAGTGGCGGGCCGGCCGACGCGGCGAATGCGGTTGTTGCGCACCTCGTCGTGGAAGAAGAACCAAAAGCAGAAGCCGACGAGAGCGCTCGTCAGGGCGACGGCGATCGTGCCCGCCACGAGGCCGCTTGCCGCGATGACGGCCGCGAATGCCGCCAAGACGCCGATGGCGACGATCACCATCGCTCCCTGGTTGAGCTTGCCGAGGCGATGCCAAAGCTCGCGCACTTGTTCTCCCCCTCACGCGCGCCCTCTCGGAACTATGCCACGTCCGGCGCTCTGCCCGCCAGGCCTCTCGCGCTGCCGCTGTCTTGAGCTGGGGCCCAGGAGCGATTCGGCCGGGCGGCCGCGGATCGTCGCCGTACTCACGTGACGGGCGCGCGCGTCTCCCACAGGGCGCGCACGCCGGCGCGGATGGAGGCGCTGCCGATGCGCGCCGGCGAGGCCTCGTCGTCGGGCGTTTGGGGCGAGGCCTGGACCTGGTCCAGATGGCGCAGGACGGCCGCGCTGATGAAGCGCGAGCGTTGTGCGTAGCCGTGCGTGTCGGCCTTTGCCCAGGGCTGGGTGTAGTAGCGCACGGGGTGCGCGATCGCGAGGTGCTCGCGAGCGCGCGTGCAGGCGACGTAGAAGAGCCGCCGCTCCTCTTCGATCTCGGCGGCGCTGCCCGTCGCCATGTCCGACGGGATGTTGCCGTCGGCGGCGTGGATGACGTAGACGGCGTCGAACTCGAGACCTTTGGCGGAGTGCATCGTCGAGAGGATCAGGTAGTCCTCGTCGAGGAGCGGCGGGCCGGCGAGGTCTTGCGTGTACGCCGGCGGGTCCAGGGCCAGCTCGGCCAGGAACTGCGCCCGGCCGGGGGCGCCGGCGGCGAGAGCCTCGATTTGCTCCAGGTCGCGCAGGCGCGCCTGCGCGTTGTCGTAGCGCCGCTCGAGCAGCGGCGCGTAGACCGTGCGCACGGCGTGGAGCTGGGCAGGCACTTCGGAGCGGCCGGCGGCGGCCAGCGTGGCGAAGAGCTCGGCGACGGCGGGCCAGGCGGCGCGGGCGGGCTCGGGCACCGTGGCGCCCGCCCACGCCGAGAAATCGCCGCCGGCGGCGCCCAGCGCCGCGAGCAGCGTCGCCGCCGTCTTCGGCCCGATGCCGGGCACGAGGTTGAGCACACGCAGGCCGGCCGTGGCGTCGCGCGGGTTCTCGGCCAGACGCAGAAACGAGACGAAGTCCTTGACGTGCGCCATCTCGATGAAGCGCAGGCCGCCGTACTTGCGAAACGGGACGGCGCGCCGCGAGAGCTCCAGCTCGAGCGCCATGGAGTGGTGCTGGGCGCGGAACAGCACGGCTTGGCGCTTGAGCGGAATGCCCTCCTCGCGGCGCTCGAGGACGCGCGCGCAGAGCCAGCGCGTTTGCTCGTCCTCGTCGTGGCAGGTGACGAGCAGCGGGCGGCCGCCGGTGTGGCGCTCCGTCCAGAGATCCTTGACGTGGCGCTCGGCGGCCTCGGCGATGATCGCGTTGGTGGCCGCGAGGACGGCGCTCGTGGAGCGGTAGTTGCGCGTCAGCGTGAGCACCTGAGCTCCTGGGAAGCGTGGCGCGAAGTCGAGGATGTTGCGCACCGTGGCGGCGCGGAAGCCGTAGATGGCCTGCGCGTCGTCGCCGACGCAGGTGACGCCGCGGCCGTCGGGCCGCAACAGCGCCACGACGTCTGCCTGCAGCGCGTTTGTGTCCTGGTACTCGTCGACGAGCACGTAGTCGAAACGCTCGCGCAGGCGCGGGCCGGCCGCCGGGTCGGCGAGGAGCCCGCGCCAGAACAGCAGCAGGTCGTCGTAGTCGAGCACCTGCTGCTCCTCCTTCACGTCCGTGAAGAGCGCGAACAGCCGTGCCAACCCCTCTTCCGCGGGCAGGCACCACGGAAACGCCGTGTGCAGCACCTCGGCGAGCGGCAGCTGGGCGTTGACGCAGCGCGAGTAGACGTCCAGGCAGGTGGACTTCTGTGGGAAGCGCACGCCGTCGCGGCCCAGGCCGAGCCGCGTGCGGGCGAGGTGCATGAGGTCCTCGGCGTCGGCGCGGTCGAGAATCGTGAAGTTCGGCTCCATGCCGATGTCGCGGGCGTGCACGCGCAAGAGGCGCGCGGCGACCGCGTGGAACGTGCCTCCCCACACGCGCTCGCCGGCGGCGCGGCTGCCACGGCCGCTCTCGGCGAGTAGGGCGTCTACGCGCCGCAACATCTCCGCGGCGGCGCGTCGCGTGAATGTGAGGAGAAGGATGCGTCGCGGGTCGGCGCCGCGCTCGATGAGGTGGGCGACGCGGTGCACGAGGGTCGCCGTCTTGCCGGTGCCGGCCCCGGCGACGATCAGCAGCGGCCGGTCGTCGTGCCGCGCCGCCGCGAGCTGCTCCGGGTTAAGATCGTCGAACATGGGGCTCCCTTGGCCGATCCGCCGCAGGGTAGCAGGCAGGCCGGACGGAACCGAGGCCGGCCGGCGCAGTGCTTCGCCGGCGCCGGGGTTGCTCGGATGACGACAGGTGGCCGAAATTGGTTTGTCCGCGAGGCCTCTTCGCCGTTGAAGTGGGCTTTGCGCTTGGCGACCAGCACGGCCGAGTCGTCGGGAAAGGGGTCAAGGCGGCGGCCTTGCAGAGCTCGAACGACCTCAGGCCGGGCTCTCGTCTCCCGACCCGCATTCGGGTAAGGTGCGAGTCGGACCTGGGGCGAGGCAACGAGGGGGGGCGGCGATGAGCGGCAGGGACGACGTGGCGGCCGAGGCGCGAGGCACCGAGACCGGCGCCGCGAGGTCCGGCCTGGCGCCCGGCGGGCCGATGACGCCGGTCGAGGGGCAGTACGCGGATGTTCCCGGAGTCAGCTTGCACGTGCTGTCGTCCGAGCAGCGCCTGGAGAAGGGAAGGGCCGCGCGCCGCGAGACGCCGCGCTCGGCGCACGCCGGCTGGCGGCCGGCGCCGAACCGCCCGGACCCCGTGGCGCTGCTCGAGGAGCAGGCTCAAGACCGCCTACCCCAGCTGATCCCGATTCGCCACGGGCGCATGCTCGCTTCGCCGTTCGCCTTCTACCGCGGCGGCGCCCTCATCATGGCCGCCGATCTGGCGACCACGCCGCGCAGCGGTCTCATGACGCAGCTCTGCGGCGACGCTCACCTCTCCAACTTCGGCCTCTTCGCGTCGCCGGAGCGCCGCCTGCTCTTCGACGTCAACGACTTCGACGAGACGCTGCCGGGCCCGTGGGAGTGGGACGTCAAGCGGTTGGCGGCCAGCTTCGAGATCGCCGGGCGCGACCGCGGCTTCAACGCCGCCGACCGGCGCGACATCGTCATGACGGCGGTGCGCGCCTACCGCGAGGGCATGCGGCGCACAGTTGGCATGGGCGTGCTGGATGCCTGGTACGACCACATGACGGGAGACGAGATGCTCGCCGTCGTCGAGGAGGCGATGAGCAGCAGGCGTCTCTCCAAGGAGGAGGGCCGCGCCCACGTGCGGGCCGTGGCCAAGGCGCGGACCAGGGGTCACAAGCGCGCCTTCGGCAGGCTGGCGGAAGAGACGGAGCAGGGTGAGCTGCGCATTCGTCCCAACCCGCCGCTCATCGTGCCGTTGCACGATCTCGTCGAGATGGGCCGCACCGACATCGAGGCCTGGATGCAGCAACTCGTGGCGACCTACCGTGAGTCGCTGGCGGATCACTACCATCCCGTGGAGCGCATCCGCTGGGTCGACACGGCGCTCAAGGTCGTCGGCGTGGGCAGCGTGGGGACGCGCGCCTGGATTCTCCTCTTCGTGGGCATCGGCAACGACGACCCAATCTTCCTGCAGGCCAAGGAGGCGCAGACCTCCGTACTGGAGCGCTTCGTCGGCCGCAGCAGGTACGAGAATCACGGGCAGCGTGTGGTCGTCGGCCAGCGGCTGATGCAGGCGACCAGCGACATCTTCCTCGGCTGGTTGCAGCTCGAAGGGATGGACGGTCGCCGGCGCGACTACTACGTGCGCCAGCTTCACGACTGGAAGGGCGGCATCGAGATCGAGCGCCTGCGGGCGCCCGGTGCGACACTCTACGCCGAGCTCTGCGGTGTCACCCTGGCGCGCGCACATGCTCGCGCCGGCGAGCGGCTCGCCATCGCCGCGTACCTGGGCAAAGGCGACACGTTCGACCGCGCCCTCGCCGACTTCGCGGCGGCGTATGCGGATCAGAACGAGCGCGACTACGAGACCTTCGCCGCGGCCGTGAAGTCGGGACGGCTGCAGGCCGAGACGGGCGTCTAAGGCGCGGCGCGATGGCCGCGCTGGGCGGCGCCCGCCACCGGCGACAGGCTGTCGGGCGCACCGCGTGAAGCGCCGCCGCGCCGACTGCTGTTACGATCTCGCTCGTCCGTCGCTCGCGAGGTGAAGCTGCGCCGTGTCCGTCCTCATGCACCGACTGGGAGCGCTCTGCGCTCGCCGGCCTCTCGTGGTTCTTGCCGTGTGGCTGCTGATCGTCGTCGCGATCGGCGCCGGCGTATTTGCGTACGGCCGGCGCACGACCAACGACGTGACGCTCCCCGGCACGGAAACACAGCGGGCAGTCGACGTCCTTGAGCGCAAGTTCCCCTCGCAGGAGAAGGGCAGCAGCCCGATCGTCATGCGCGCCACGGAGGGGACGCTCGCCGACGCCGAGGTGAAGAGGGCGGTCAAGGAGGCGCTGGAGCGCGTACGCGAGACCGAGCACGTCGTCTCCGTCATCAGCCCGTACTCCCTGGCCGGCAAGGGCCTGATGAGCGACGACGAGAAGATCGCCGTCACTCAGGTGATGCTCGACGTGACGGGTGTGGAGGCGACCAAGGAACTCGCCGAGGAGGTCATGGCCGGTTTCGACCCGGCGCGGGCCGCCGGCGTGCAGGTCGAGGCCGGCGGCCTGCTCGGCGTGCGGCTCTCCGAGGTGGTCTCGCGGCGCAGCGAGATCATCGGCCTCGGCGCCGGGATCGTCATCCTCGCCTTCACGTTCGGGGCGCTGGTCGCCGCCGGCATGCCGATCGTGGTGGCCATGGTCGGGCTGATGACCGGCCTCGGCACGATCGGGCTGCTCGGTCACGTGGCCAGCGTGCCCGTGGTCGCGCCGACGCTGGCCACGATGCTCGGCCTCGGCGTGGGCATCGACTACGCCCTCTTCATCGTCTTTCGGTACAGGGACGAGCTGCACCGTGGGGCGGAGGTCCGCGAGGCGGTGGTGCGCGCCATGGAGACCTCGGGCAGCGCCGTCGTCTTCGCCGGCTGCACGGTGATCATCGCGCTGCTGGCGTTGCTTGTGGCCAATGTGCCGCTGCTCGGCGCCATGGGCTGGGCCAGCGCCATTACCGTCCTGGCCGCGGTGCTCACGGCGATTACCTTGCTGCCGGCCATGCTGATGCTGGTCGGCCGCCGCATCGACGCGGGGCATCTGCCCGGCTGGCGGCGGCTGTGGAGCGCGCCTTCTCGAGAGAACATCTGGGCGCGCTGGGCGGGCGCCGTCACGCGCCACCCTTGGGTGGCGCTCATCGCGGCGCTGCTCGTGCTCCTGCCGCTCTGCGTGCCGCTCTTCTCGCTGCGCCTGGGGCAGGAGGATCTCGGCGTCACCTCGCAGGACATGACGCTGCGCCGCGCCTTCGACCTCATCAGCGAAGGGCTCGGCCCCGGCGTTAACGGGCCGTTCGCGGTGACGGTCGAGTTCGAGGAGGCGCTCACGCCGAGCGGCCCCTTCGCGCAGCGTCGCGACAAGGCCGAGGCGCTCGGCAAGCGGCTGGAGGTCGAGGCGGAGGATTTGAAGCGCGACGCGGCGGCGTTGAAGCGACAAGGCGCCGCGCTGAAGGCTGAGGAGGCGAGCCTCAAGAGCCACGCCGCGAGCCTGCAGACGCAGAAGGCGGCGCTGGAGCAGCAGGGCGCCGCCCTGCACACGGAGAAGTCGCAGCTGGAGGCCGAGGGGGCGCGTCTTACCGCCGAGAAGACGCGCCTGATGACGAAGCTCCAGGGTCTTGCGACCGATGGCCAGGCCTTGGCCGCCCAAATCGCCGTCGTGCAGCAGCAGCTCGCCGTGGCCACGGACCCGGCCGAGATCGCCGCTCTGCAGGCGCAGCTCGCGACGCTGGGCGCGCAGGCGCAGGCCGTGCAGGCCGAGGCGGCCGGCGTTCAGGCGGACCTGGAGGCGCTGGCCAAGCCGGCCGCCCGTCTGACGGCGCAGGGCAAGAGCCTCGAACAGCGCGCCGCAAGCCTCACCGCGCAGGGCTCGCGGCTGCAAAGTCAGGGCGCTCAGCTCAGCACCGCCGGCAGCGCCCTGGCGACGACCGCCGCGCGCCTCGAGCGCCGGGCGGACAAGCTCGCTCGGCGCGAACGCGCCCTCAAGCGCGACGTCAAAACGGCCGAGCAGCTCAAAGACGAGCTCACCGAGATCCTCACGAAGGCCGGCGGCGAGGAGCGCGCCACCGACCCGCGTGTGACGCGGCTCCAAAACGCGCTCGAGGCCGCCGCCGGCGTCGAATCCGTCTCGCCGCCGCGTGTGAGCGACGACGGTACCGCCCTTCTGCTCTCCGTCGTGCCGTCCACGCGGCCCGCCGACCCGGCCACGTCCGACGCCGTCGCCGACCTGCGCGGCAACGTGCTTCCGGCGGCGCTCGAGGGCGCCGCCGCCCAGGCCTACATCGGCGGCGTCACGGCCGCCTTCTACGACCTCGGCCTGCTCATCTCGCAGCGCCTGCCGCTCGTCATCGGCGTCGTGCTGGCGCTGAGCTTCGTCATCCTGCTCGTCGCTTTTCGCTCGCTGCTCGTGCCGCTCAAGGCGATCCTCTGCAACCTGCTTGCCGTGGGCGCCTCGTTCGGCGTCATCACGGCCGTGTTCCAGTGGGGCTGGGGCATCGAGGCGGTGGGCATCTCGAGCCCCTACGGCACGGTGCCGGTGGCGAGCTACGTGCCGCTGCTCATGTTCGCAGTGCTCTTCGGCATGTCGACCGACTACGAGGTCTTCCTCATCAGCCAGATCTTCGGCTACCACGAGGCGGGCGAGGACTCCTACCAGGCGGTACGCTCGGGCGTGGGCGCCAGCGCTCGTGTCATCACCGCCGCGGCGCTCATCATGGTGACCGTCTTCGCGAGCTTCATTCAGCACCCGGACCCGGTGATCAAGCAGTTCGGCGTCGGTCTCTCGATCGCCATCCTGCTCGACGCGACGATCGTGCGTCTGGTCATCGTGCCGGCCACGATGGTGCTGCTCGGCGAGTGGAACTGGTACCTGCCGCGCTGGCTGCAGTGGCTCAACCGCTTGGACGTGGCACATCACGGCGGCGCCGCGGCGGAGCGCTGAGGGCGTCACGGGTCGTCGCCGGCGAGGGCGCGCGGGCGGCGAAGCCGGGCCGCGCGCCCGGTCTGCCCCTTAAGTCGGGACGGGCGGCGTGATAGAATCAATGCCCTCAATGGCCTCCGATTTCGTCCATCTGCACGTCCACAGCGAGTACTCGCTGCTTGACGGCGCCTGCCGGGTCAAGGGCCTGGTGAAGCGGGCCAAGGAGCTCGGCATGCCCGCCGTGGCGCTCACCGATCACGGGACGCTGGGCGGCGCCGTCAAGTTCTACAGCGCCGCCCTCAAGGAGGGCATCAAGCCCATCCTCGGCCTCGAACTCTACCTGGCCACGGACCGTCGCTCGCGCGCCGGCGTCAAGGAGCGCAACGCTCACCTCACGCTGCTCGCCCGCGACAACACCGGCTACCGCAACCTCGTCAAGCTCTCCACGCGCGCCTACCTCGAGGGCTACTACTACAAGCCGCGTGCCGACTGGGAGCTGCTCGTCGAGCACCACGAAGGCCTCATCGCTCTCACAGGCTGCCTGAGCGGCAAACCGTCGCAGCTCCTCAAGGACGGCAACGACGAGGCCGCCTACCAGTTCGTCCGCAATCTGGCGGAGTTGCTGGGTCCCGAGAACGTCTTCATCGAACTGCAGGACGCGGGCTTGCCGGAGCAGCACGAGATGCTGCCCAAGCTCGTGGCGCTGGCCGAGCGCAGCGGCCTGCGCACCGTGGCCACCAACGACGTGCACTACCTTTGCGACACGGACTGCCACGCCCACGACGCGCTGCTCTGCATCCAGACGCAGAGCAACCTCGCGGATGAGAACCGCATGAAGTACGGCAGCGAGGAGTTCTACCTCAAGTCGGCGGAGGAGATGCGCGAGCGCTTCGCCGCCTACCCCGGCGCCTGCGACGCCACGCTCGAGATCGCCGAGCGCTGCAACGTCACCATGGACTTCGGCGACTACAAGCTGCCCTCCTACCCCGTGCCCGAGGGCGAGACGGAGGCCGGCTACCTGCGGCAGCTCTGCGAGCAGGGCATCGTGCGCCGCTACGGCGCCGAACCCGGCCAAGAGGTGCGCGAGCGCCTGGACTTCGAGCTCGGTGTCATCGGCGAGATGGGCTTCGACGCCTACTTCCTCATCGTCTGGGACTACGTGAAGTACGCCAAGGACAACGGCATCGCCGTGGGACCCGGCCG
>ENA-ORXD01000692-ORXD01000692.1-sediment-metagenome-genome-assembly--contig:-NODE-692-length-38016-cov-7.201719_pt1 | contig 38016 bp, 34 predicted proteins | sample MGYA00237862_ERZ511471 | MGnify/ENA metagenome assembly ERZ511471 | reverse complement strand
GGAATGGGCCGAAAAGGAAAGAGTGGGTTCAGTACCATATCCAGGGAAGAAGAGACAAGGTGCCGCTGTGCAGTTATTGTGATTTCTGGGGCGTTCCGACCGGGCTGTAAGGAGGATCGCCCTTGCCAATGAGAGCAGCAAGGATTTAGGGCAGGTTATGATGCCAACCATTGAACGGAGTACGGGCCGAAACGGGGACTCCCCCTGTCGCGCCGAAGGACCATCATATTCCGGCAAAACGGTAAAAACGCCCATCAGGAGAGTATCGTAGGTGTACGATCTCGCTATTATCGGTTCCGGGCAGATCGGCAGCCGTCATCTTCAGGCAATTGCCAAATTAGAAGGAAAGACCAGAGTGCACCTGGTAGATCCCTCCGAAGAGTCTTTGCGTGTCGCGCGGGAACGGTTTGTCGAGGTGTACGACAGAAATCCCGGGGACGTTGAATTGGTGTGCAGCAGAGATATCGACACGGTGCCTGAGTCGATCGATTTGGCAATTGTCGCTACCTGTTCCAATATACGGGCCGCAGTTATTAAAGAACTCACGGAGAAGAAAGAGGTTAAAAATCTCATATTGGAAAAGGTTTTATTCCAAATCAGAGCCGAATATTGCGAAATCGAAGAACTATTGGAAAAGAAGAATATCCCCGCATGGGTAAATTGCTACCCGAGGTCGAGAGATTTTTATCAAAAGCTGAGAGAAGAGATAGATCCGGATCAAAAAATCGAGATGCGGGTCGAAGGATCCCTGTGGGGGATGGGGTGCAACAGTATTCATTTCATCGATTATTTCGCATATCTGACGGGTTGCGCCGACTTCAGTTTTACCGCTTCCCGCCTTGATCACGACCTGATTGATGCAAAGAGGCCGGGGTTTATGGAATTTTCAGGGGAGTTAGAAGGCAGGAATTCTCACGGACATACCCTGATTCTCATGTGCCGCGATCGGGGGAGTGACCCGATCAAAATTACCATCAATAACGGCTCGCAGCACCATGAGATTATCGACCATATCGACCATGTTATCCATAGCGCATCTGATGGGAGGCACAAAACCGAACAGAAGGCAAGAATTCCTTTCCAAAGTGAGACGACGGACAAACTGGTTCAGCAGATTCGGAATGATGGCAACTGCGATCTCACGCCGTATCGGGATTCCATGAACCTCCATCTTCCCCTGATCAAAACCTTTCTTGATCATATACAAGACCTGTCCGGGAAAAGCGAAGAAGTATGTCCGATAACATGAGTGAAAAGAAAGTAACGCTTTTCGGGGCCGGGAATATGGGTCTGGAATACTCGAAAATTCTGGAGCATGTGGGCGTTGATTATTCTGTTGTCGGCCGCAGTGTTGCCGGTGTTGAGCGATTTAACGCCTTAACTGGCCTGAGGGCTGTGTCAGGTGGATTTCCTAGATGGGCAGAGCAGTGTGAAACTGATGCCGAATTTGCCATCGTCGCCGTAAGTGTGGAGGAGTTGTCCAGGATGACAATGAATCTCATGGATTTTGGCGTGAGAAAGATACTGCTCGAAAAGCCGGCGGGGTTAAATGCCGGCGAAATCAAAAATATCAGGGACAAAGCTGAAGAAACAGGAACAAAAATAATTATTGGTTATAACAGGCGATTTTATGCCTCTGTCCTGAAGGCCCAGGAGATTATTCGGAAAGAGGGAGCGGTTCAATCCTTCAATTTTGAGTTCACCGAATGGGTGCACCTGATACCGGAAGGCATCCATAATGCCGTCAAAAGGAACTGGTTCCTGGCCAATTCCACCCATGTAATCGATATGGCCTTTTTCCTGGGCGGAAAACCGAAAGAAATAAAATCCTTTGTGTCGGGGGGATGCGACTGGCACCCTGCCGCCACGGCGTTTTCGGGGGCAGGGATCTCGGAGAATGGCGCGTTGTTTTCCTATCAGGCCAATTGGTTTGCGCCCGGACGGTGGGGAGTTGAAATCCTTACCAAAGACAGCCGCCTGATCTTCCGCCCGCTTGAAAAGTTGCAGGTGCAGAAGAACCGGTCGCTGGCCGTTGATTTTGTTGAAATTGATGATTCCCTGGACAGAGATTTCAAGCCGGGTCTTTTTAAGCAAACTGAATTTTTCCTCAACGATGTCGATCATCCGAATTTCATCACTATTGATGAGCACTATGACAATGTGGTCAATTACTATCAGAAAATAATCGAACCACCGTGCCGGAAATAGCTCAATCTTCGTGAAAACAATAGATATCTTAACCCGTTTTGCACCTTCGCAGAGTGGAGCAGCAGAGTGTGAAGTCTGAAAAAATTGACGTTATCATATTGGCCGGGGGTCTCGGAACGAGACTGAAGGGGGCAGTGCCAGATCTGCCCAAGGCGCTTTCTCCCGTCTGCGGCAGACCGTTTCTTGATTATGTCCTCGATGCTTTAGAAGAATCGAATCTGGTCAAGAGCGTCATACTTGCTGTCGGGCATATGGCGGGTCAGATACTGGAACGGTATACGGGCAGGGACGAATACAATTTCAATATTCTCTTTTCAAAAGAAGAGACATTGCTCGGAACGGGCGGGGCCATTAAGAAGGCCCTGCGGCATGCAATAACGGACAATGTGATGGCGCTCAATGGCGATTCCTATGTGGATGTTGGTCTGGGCGACGTACTGGCATTTCATAGAGAAAAACAGGCCTCCGTCACCGTTCTTGTCAAAAAAATAGAAAATCCGAGCAGGTATGGGCTTGTTACCCTTGATGATCATCATGCGGTTACATCCTTCGATGAAAAAAAGCAAAACACCGGGGAAGGGTATATCAATACAGGGGTATATATCTTCAAGAGAGACATCTTTGATCGCGTGAAAGAAGAAAAAGTTATATCGTTTGAAAAGGAACTGATGCCTCTTTTGATTCACAGTGGCGGTGTATATGCTTTCGCCACGCATGGAAAATTTATTGACATCGGAATTCCCGAGACATATCTGCTTGCTGAACAATTTTTTCACGGGGTATTGAATCACAAATCGAAAGCGGCTCAATAAAATCGGGAGGCGCATATGACCACGAGGGCTTTAATCACCGGTATAACGGGGATGGTCGGTTCCCACCTGGCGGACTATCTCCTGGAAAATACCGACTGGGATATCTATGGGATGTGCCGCTGGAGAAGTCCGCTGGATAATGTGGAACATCTCATCGACAGGGCCAACCGGAAGGACAGGATATTTTTTATTTTCGGGGATCTCTGCGACTATGTGTCGCTGCAAAATGCGGTCGAAGAAAGCAAACCCGATTATGTCTTCCATCTCGCGGCGCAAAGCTATCCCCTGACCAGCTTTACGTCCCCCATTGCCACGCTTGATACCAATATCCTAGGGACGGAGCGGCTGCTCGAGGCCCTGAGGAGATGTTCCGGGATCGATCCGTTGATCCACGCGTGCTCTTCTTCAGAGGTATTCGGGCGTGTTCCCAGGGAGAAACTGCCGATCAGCGAGGAGTGTTCCTTCCATCCGGCGTCGCCCTATTCCATTTCGAAGATCGGCACAGACCTGCTGGGTCGTTTCCACGCGGAGGCCTACGGGCAGAGAGTAATGACGACCAGGATGTTCACGCACACCGGTCCGCGCAGGGGTGACATATTCGCGGAGTCCACCTTTGCGAAGCAGATTGCCATGATCGAACACGGATTGATCCCTCCTGTCGTCAGGACGGGGAACCTCAGTTCGCTTCGCACGTGGTCGGATGTGAGGGACGCGGTGCGGGCATACTACATGCTTCTCACAGTCAATCCGATCCCCGGCGAATATTACAATATCGGGGGCACGTTTTCATGTACGGTGGGGGACATGCTGGATCACCTGATCGCTCTTTCTGCTTGTAAGGAAGACATAACGGTAGAAACGGATGAAGTGCGGCTGAGACCTTTGGATGCCGACCTTCAGGTGCCGGATACGTCGAAGTTCAGGGATCACACGGGGTGGAAACCCATGATACCCTTTGAGAAGACGATGCAGGATCTGCTTGATTACTGGCGCGAGAGGGTTGGATCGGGCAAGATATTTTTAAACAGATAGACATGCACCGCCAGGACGACCCGCAACTCTTTTCACCCAGTGCCAGGCTTTTAGACCTTTGCACAATGTCATTTCGAGGAGCATAAGCGACGATACTATAGTCCTCGAAAGGGGGAAATCTCCGAGAGGTTACCGTATTGAAGATTTCTCACCCCTATACATCGAGATTCGAAATGACAGGATCGGTCGTTGTGCACAGGTCTCACATGAAGACCATTTCCGGTGTTGTCGATATCCACACACTATTGATGTAAGGGAGAGGACCCGTGGCGCACATGAAAACAGAGAAACACGATGCAATCATTCTTTCGAGCGGAGACGAAAAGGCGACCCTGAAGGCACTTGTCGATCATCTGAAGGCATCTCCCCTGCCCGATGATGAGGTTCTGCCGAATCTGGGGTTGTTCCTTACGTCCAAAGCCCTTTCAAGGGTTCTTTTCTTTTATGAGATCTACAAAAAAATACTGCACAGCCATGGCATTATTATGGAATTCGGCGTGCGGTGGGGGCAGACACTCGCCGTTATGTCCGCACTGCGGGGTATCTTCGAACCGTTTAATCGCCATCGTAAGATTGTCGGATTTGATACCTTTGCCGGCTTTTGCGGGATAGGTGAGAAGGACGGTGATCGGTGCCGGTGCGTTGATGGGTCGTTTTCCGTGACGGATAACTATGAAACATACCTCGACAAGCTGCTCGCCCTCCAGGATAATCTTAACCCTATTGCCCATTTGAGGAAATACGAGCTCGTGCGCGGGAACGCCATGGAAACCATTCCCGCTTATTTTTCAAAACACCCCGAGACGATTGTCTCCCTGGCTGTCTTTGATTTTGATATCTATGAACCGACCCGCGTTGCCCTCGAAGCGGTTAAACCCCATCTGTGCAAGGGAAGTATCCTTGTGTTTGATGAGCTGTGTGATGATATTTTCCCGGGTGAAACAATTGCAGTGCAGGAGGTCCTCGGCCTCAATAATATTAAGATTCAGAGAATGCCTATAACCTCGAGAATTTCATACGCGGAGATCACATGAAATCAATTTGCAAGGATATCCGGAAGCAGATTCTGCATGGAGCAAAGGAAAGCGGACACGGACACATCCCAACCTGTTTTTCGATCGTCGAGATACTATGGGCCGTCTACCAGGTACTCCGGCATGACCCCCGTAACCCCCTGTGGCCTGAACGGGATTTGTTCATTCTCAGCAAGGGTCATGGTGCACTGGCTTACTACTGTGTTCTGGCACAATTAGGCTATTTTGACCGCGATAAGATCACGACAATGGGCCAGTTTGAGTCAGACCTCGGGTGCCACGCCGATCGGTTCAAAGTGCCGGGCATCGAGGCCTCAACAGGCTCTCTCGGGCATGGGATCGGCTTGGCCGTCGGGATGGCACTCGCTCTCAAGATAGGAAGGAGTGACAGGCGGGTGGTAACGCTGATTGGTGACGGGGAAGCAAATGAGGGGTCTGTCTGGGAGGCCCTGCTTGTGGCGTCAAACCTGAAGCTTCCGAATATGACCGTCATCTACGATGACAACCGTTCCCACTCTCGAGGCCTGCAGATTGTCAATCCCGCGGAGAAATTCGTGGCTTTCGGCTGCGACGTGACCGAAGTGGACGGCCACGACATAGGAGTGCTTACAGAGGCAATCGATTCCCAGAAGGATCGTGTGCATGTTATTGTTGCACACACCCGCAAGGGATACGGCTGTCGAACGTTTGTGGAAAATCCGTACGAATGGCATAGACGGTCGCCGAACGAGAGCGAATACAGGAGCCTGTTGGAGGAATTGGATGCGGAAACAGTTTAAAGAAACTGTCATGGATTTATCGCTCAGCGATGGCCGGATTATCATGATCTGCGGGGATGTAAGCGTTTATCTGTTCAACGCATTCAAGGAAAAGTACCCTGACCGTTTTTACAATATGGGTATATCAGAAAACACGCTCATCAGTGTGGGAGCCGGTCTTGCTGCGCAGGGATTCCATCCATTTGTTCACACCATTGCTCCATTCATTACGGAGAGGAGCTATGAGCAGATCAAGCTGGACATGTGTTATAACCGGTTCGGCGGCAATATTGTTTCCTGCGGGGCTTCCTTTGACTATGCATGGGATGGCGCGACGCACCATGCGTACACCGATCTTGCCATCCTCAGGCTCCTCCCCGGAATGGAAGTGATCCAGCCCGGTTCGACCAAGGAATTGGATATCCTTCTCAGGAGTCAGTATAACAATGGGAACCCCACGTACTTCCGCCTGAGTGACCATCCCCACACAATTGATATTCCGGTGGAGTTTGGGCGGGGAGTCGCGATAAAGGATGGGGGATGTGACGTAACGGTTATGACGGCAGGGCCGCTGTTGGAGAACGTTCTGGAGGCATGCCGTGATCTCCCGGTAAATCTGGTATATTTTCAAACCATTAAACCTATCGATACGGGACTCATTTATCGGTTCCATGATACACGGATAATTGTTGTCCACGACGCCTTCGGTTTGAAAGAAGCTATCTGCGAGGTGCCGAATCTCTCTGTCACATATCACGGGATGCCCGACATGTTTTGCGGCTGGTACGGTGCCCTGAAGGACATAAGGGAGAAATTAAAACTTGATCCTCAATCGATACGAGAAATGATAGTACGAAATCTCGAACAATCTTAATCACACAGGAGAAGTACAAATGTTTTATCAGGGCAAGAAAGTGTTGGTCACGGGAGGGTCCGGTTTTGTGGGGACGCACATTGTTCAGGAACTGCTCAAGGAAGGAGCAAGCGTGCGCATTCCCATCCACGAGAGGCCTCTGATTATACAGGACGATCAAATCGAGGTAATAAATGCCGACTTGACCAGGCAGGAAGATTGTCTGAGGGTAACAAAAGATATTAACTATATTTTTCACGCTGCAGGTGCTGTTGCAGCTGCCGGTGTAAACACAAGCAATCCCATGGCTGCGATTACGACAAACTTGATCCTCAATGCGCAGATGCTTCAAGCCGCATGGGATTCCGGGGTGGAACGGTTTCTTCTTTTCGGAAGCAGTACCGGGTATCCAGTGGCGGATTATGCAATCAGGGAAGAGGAAATGTGGAACGGTCCGACCCACCCAACTTACTTCGGCTATGGGTGGATGAGAAGATACCTGGAGAGACTTGCAGAATTTGTGGGATCAAAATCACAAATGAAGATAGCAATTGTCAGACCCTCTGCCGTGTACGGCAGGCATGATAATTTCGATCCTGCTGCAAGCCATGTTATCCCTGCGTTAATACGGAGAGCTGTCGCAAAAGAAGACCCCTATGTTGTCTGGGGCACAGGCGAGGAAGTCAGAGATTTCCTGCATATTTCCGACCTCGCACGCGGGTGCCTCCTCATGATCGAGAAACATGCTGAATGTGATGCGGTAAATATAGGATATGGCAAAGTGGTAACCATCAGGGATATAGTCGAAATCGTCCTCAAGGCCGCAGGACATGAGAAGGCAGAGATTATCTTCGATTCAACCAAGCCTACTACAATTCCTTTCAGGATGATAGATACCGACAAGGCAGAGAGGTTGTTAGGATTCCGCCCGACAATCTCGCTGGAAAAAGGCATAACGGATACCGTTGCATGGTATTTGTCAACCCAGCCATGATACAGCCGATAAAGGGGGCTTGCCAGCTATGAATTCAATTCTCGATAATCCACATTTTGAAGGCACGCGACTTGAAGCAGTATTTCGAGAGAAACCGTTGGGGTTTGTCGATATCGGTTCATCGGGAGGCATACATCCACTCATCTTGCCCTTTGCCCCATTGACTCACTGCATATGTTTTGAACCCGATAAAGAGGCTTGTGAAGAACTCACGAAGACATATCAAGCGGGAAAGCAATTTTCAGAGGTAACGATTTTCAATATTGCCATAGGTGGTAAGGAAGCGCACAGAAAACTCTATGTGACTAAGAGTGCCGTAAATACGTCGTTACTGAGACCCAACGATGAGCTTATTGACCGATATAATGTGCCAGGGCTTCAATTAAAGAAGATAGATAGGGTAAAAACAGAGTCCCTGGATAATATCATTTTGCATTACGGGCGAGACGGGGACCGCCTCGGGGAATTCATAAAAATGGATTGCCAGGGGGCGGAGTATGAGATCCTGAAAGGTGCAGAAAAAACTCTTCAGGAACAATGCGTGGCGCTCTATATAGAAGTTGAATTTATGAAACCTTACAAGCAGCAAAGGATATTTTCGGAACTGGACATCTTTCTTCGCAAGAGAGGTTTCCAGTTATACGGACTTTATCCGCATTACATATCAACAAAAAAAATAGATCGTAGAAAATTTGAAACCGAGGAGCGTATTATTTGGGCGGATGCCGTGTATTTTAAAGACCCCATTGATTTAGTGAACCGAAAAAGAAAATTTTCGCAGAGGGACCTTCATGTGCTGCTGCTTGTGGCCATGTTAACGCATTACTACGATTTTGCACTTGAAGTTGTGGACAGGTATTTTAAGGAAGCTCCTGATGAGGAGCATATGAAGAACCTTATTCTTTCCTTGGCAGAGACCCGGAAAAAGGTTGTCGAGGATGACATGGCGGAACTCCTTGCTGCGTGTATGAAGGAGCCGGAGAAACGGTATCTGTTTGCGAAGAAATTTATCGACAGGCACAAATCCAACAACAGCATGGATTTTCTTGTCCCGTGAAGATTTTTTGCCAAGAGCGGAGAGTTATACTCTTCGACCGTATATCCAAGTGAATACAAGAGGAGCCGGCATGATAAACGATCAAGTTCTTAAGAGTTTTAAAGGTACAGATGTTGTCGTAACAGGCGGTACAGGCCTCATTGGAAGACAAGTGGTTGATATTGTTTGTGGAAGCGATGCGAATGTTAAAATAGTCTCTCTTGACAAGGTAAGAGTCCACGACAGGGCAGAGCATATAATGGGTGACCTCACTGATTTTCAGTTCTGTAAAGATATTACAAGAGGCGTGGATTTTGTTTTTCATCTTGCCGGCATCAAAGGATCAGCAGCAGTTTCAGAGACCAAGCTTGCAAGTCATTTCGTGCCGACGTTGATGATGAACACAAATATGTTGGAAGCGTGTCGACTCAACAGCGTGAAGAAAGTTGTATATACGAGTTCCATCGGGGCATATTCAAATACGGACTTTTTCATAGAATCTGATTACCGTCTTGACAGTTTGCCTATGGACTTCGCGGGGTGGGCGAAGAGGATGGCGGAACTTCAGATCCATGCCTACAATGTCCAATATAAAATGGAAAATATTGCTATCGTGAGGCCCTGTAATGTCTATGGACCGGGCGACAATTTTGACCCGGATAACGCCATGGTAATTCCTTCATTGATGTATAGAATATACCATAAAGAAAATCCTGTCGTGATATGGGGGGACGGAAGTGCAATCAGAGATTTTATATTCAGCAGGGACGCTGCGGAAGGGGCAATACTTGCCCTCTATCACGGTACCAGGGGTAGTTTTGTGAATTTGGGAAGCGGCAAAGGCTATTCAATTAAGGAACTTGTTGAAACATTGAAAAGCTTTATAGGGTTTGAGTACCGATTTGATCCAACGAAACCAACGGGATTCCCGAAGCGGGTTATGGATGTGACACGTGCGAAAGAGGTAATTGGTTTCGCGCCGACGACATCCCTCCTCGACGGTCTGCAGGAAACTTGGAAGTGGTTTGTAAGTAATCAGGACGAATATCTGAACAAGAAAAATTATTTCAAGGAATAACGGTCGAGATAATCCAGACAAAATTGCATGTGTGCTCGTGAAGGAGCGCAATGTTTGTGAGCATAATCGCAGAGAGCGGAGAACGTCCTATAACGAAGCTTTGGCCTCAGGGCAGAAGTTTATAGACTTGTTGTCCCCCTCAAGAACAATATCGTATCGCCGGAAATGGAGTGTTCAATGATTGATGCCGCCGAGAGACAAGAGATCCTTGCGAAAGGAAAACCCGAACCAAAGAATGTCCCCTGGTGGGGGGAACCCAACTTTGGAGCTTGGTACACGGAAGCGGAGATAGAGGCTGTCGTGCATGCCATTCGGAGTTCGATGCATTGGTCGCAGGGGTTTGGCCATGGTGGAACTTCTGATGAAATTGAAAAGTTCGAAGAGGCCTTTGCCGAGTATTGCGGCACAAAGCATGCCATTGCCATTACCAACTGTGGCGTGGGTCTCGATATTGCGATGATGTGTCTCGATCTGGAGCCGGGGGACGAGGTCATCACCCCGGCGATCAATTATAAGGCATCCCAGATGGCAATCATGGGACAGCGGGGGGAGGTCGTTTTCTGCGATATTGATCCGCACACTCTCAATGTCGACCCTGACGATGTGGAACGGAGAATAACACCGCGCACGCGTGCCATATGTCCCGTCCACCTGACGGGGCTGTCTGCGCCGATGGATGAGCTGCTGGAGATCGCGAACCGACATCCTCACCCCAAGCATGGGCCGCTCAAGGTTATCGGGGACGCGGCTCGTGCCTGCGGAGGAGGCTATAAGGGGACAAAAATCGGCGCCAAGGGATGGATGACCGCCTTCAGCTTTCACAGCCAGAAACTTATGACCACGCTGGGGGAGGGAGGTGCCATCGTTACGAATGATTCTGATCTCGCCAGACGGATCGTCGATATAAACCATTTCGGCGGAGAGACCGGATGGGGATCCAATTACAGGATGAACAAGATCCAGGCAGCCGCGGGACGTGTTCAGCTTCGCCGCCTCGATGAGATGAACGGCATGCGCCGCAAGATCGCCTTCCGCCGTAATACCCTGTTGGGAGGCGAACCGGAGATTACCCTTCCGTATGAACCGCCTGACTGCGAGCATGTGTACTATGTGTATCCTGTCTTGGTCCAGCCCGAATGGGCAGGCGAAAAACGTGACAGGATCCTTTCCATCATGGAACAAAAGTTCGGCATTGTGTGCAGTGTGACAAATCGGCCGACATATTTGCGATGGCCGTATATAGCCAGAATGTGTGGAAACCCCGGGCTGAAGGTATCCGAGGATATCGGGCGACGGCTGCTTTGCCCGCCGCTTCATCCGCTTTTGAATGAAGAACAGGAACTCTATATCTGCGCCAGCCTGCTGGAGACGATAGACATGATTAAGAAGGGGCGATAAATGTCGGTTGGCAATACAGGGGAGACCTTAAGGCAGCATCTGCAGCTCAATCCCGAGGTAGTGTCCGTGGGCAAGGTTGCGGTTGAGGACAATATTATCCAGTCCATATCCCTCGAAACCAAAACAGTAGGCGCGGTCACGGTTCGTCGGTTGGATACAGATGCCGCCCCCGGATTGTTTGAACTTTATACTGAGGGACTTTCCGAAAAACCGCGACGACTGTTTACACCCTACCCTCTCTTTCACACGCCCCCGGCCTCTGCTGGGGAACTGGCCTCGAGAATAGCGAATTGGGGAAAAGAGAGCGATTGGACAGCCTTGGTTTTACTCAAGGATGAACTGGTTATCGGCTTTGCTCTCCTGAAAAGATTCCATACCGAGCAGGTGACAAGCGGAATTGCCGTCCGGGATGATTTTCTGAAAAGGAAGCTGGGATATTTGCTGCAGAGTGTTATCGTTGAACAGGCACGCCTGCTTGCCGTACGAAAATTTCATGTCAAAATAGTATCGGACAATATGGCTTCCATGCGCCTTCACGAAAAATGCGGATTCAGACAGACCAGGATCCTTTCACCGGATCTCTACAAGGAGATGTTCGCGTATCTCAGCGGCCGCGACCAGAGGGACGGCAAGGAGGCGGTTGAAAGGCAGCTTGTTGAAATGACCATAGACTTACATGAGACCACAGGGGGGGGCTCTGCTTGAGCATCAGAAGATAGGGGAGGAGCGAGATTATGGAAGTCATGCAAACAAATTTGGACAAGGTTCTGCTCATCAAGCCTCCGACAATTTTCGAAGACTTCAGGGGGACGTACGTCGAGCTCTACAATGAGAAACTGTATAACGATGCGGGGATCGATGTAAAATTTATACAGGACGATATCTCGACATCTTCCAGGCATGTCCTGCGCGGCATACACGGCGACAGCACGACATGGAAGCTGGTCTCCTGCCTCCATGGCAAGTTCTATCTGGTTGTTGTCAATTGGGACGAGACGTCCCCGCAGTTCAGACAGTGGAAATCATTTGTCCTGTCCGATCAGAACAGGCTTCAGGTCTTGATTCCTCCCAAATTCGGGAACGGGCATCTCGTCCTGAGTGAACAGGCGATATTCCATTACAAGCAGTCTACATATTATGATTTTACCGGCCAATTTACGTTGTTCTGGAACGACCCTGGTCTGAATATATGGTGGCCGGTCAAACATCCCATCGTTTCTAGGAGAGATGCGGGCTGGAATACGGATAATAATCAATAGTGAGATTGCACATTCGACAGGCGACGGCGGAGGATATCCCGGGGATGGTGGCGTTGTTTAATGCCAACACCACCCCACCAAAATCAGATTACTTTTTCCATTGGTGGAACAGCATACCGTCCGTCACATTCTGTGCGATACATGAAGAACAATTAGTCGGCATGTTCGTGGTGCTGAAGAGGAAGCTCATTAACGGTTTAAGGTGCGGAGTGTTAATGGGGCTGCTTGTCAACAGCGAGTGGAGAGGGAAGGGTCTTTTCAAGGAATTGGGTGTGACGGCAATGGATTACTGTAAAGAAATGGACCTCTTCTGCTGTCTGACAAATGCCATCGGGGAAAAGGCCCTTGAGAAAAACTTCAAATTCAGAACTGTTGGCAGCATAGAAACCATGACCCTTCCCAGTAAGGGATCCGCTGATTGCCTTGATTGTACCCGTATCCCGATTACACCGGATACAAGATTTAATGTTTTCGGTATGGAAGGGCGGAGCCCCTTGATGTTCCTGGCCGACGAAGACTTTCGTCGATGGAGATTTTCCGTACACCCCCGGCACGCATACGAGATCGTCCGGATGGGTTCGGATGAATACGCTGTCGTCAACAGGTATCAGGAAGCGGTCTCCAATATACGGTACGGGGATATAGTCGATTTTGAGATCAAAGAGCTGGAAGAAGAACGGTTGATGAAACTGCTGGATTGCGCCGGCGCAGGTTTGGGAAGAGATGTGGACATGATAACCGTTCAGGCAATACCCGACAGCCTGATTTACCGGGCCTGCAGAAAGATGGGTTTTGGAGAGAGCAGTGCGAAACATTATTTCTGCATTACCGTGAGAGAACCATCGAATGAATATCTCTATGATTCCACACGGTGGCTCATAAAATGGGGGGATTATTTGCGATGATCATCACACGGACGCCATTTCGCATGTCTTTCTTCGGAGGCGGGACGGATTATCCTGTTTGGTATACAGAGAACAGTGGCGCCGTCCTCAGCACGACGATCAACAAATATTGTTATATCAGTTGCCGGTACCTTCCTCCTTTCTTTGATTACAAGTATCTGTTGCGGTATTCGAGACGCGAAGAAGTTGCGGTAATCGATGAGATTGTACACCCCTCCATACGTGAATGCCTCAGATTTACCGGCATTGAAAAAGGGATAGAGGTTGTCCACACGGGCGATATCCCCGCTCGCTCCGGTATCGGTTCGAGCTCTGCCTTTACGATAGGGCTGTTACACGCATTATATGCGTTATCAGGGAAGATGGTTACCAAGAGACAGCTTGCGAGGGATGCCATTCATGTCGAGCAGGATCTCATAAAAGAAAATGTCGGTTCTCAGGATCAGATAGCCACGGCATTCGGAGGTTTCAATAAAATAGAATTCAGCGGAGCAAATGATTTCTATGTCTATCCTTTGACCATTCACCCCGATAAACTGGTCCTTCTCCAGTCCCACCTCCTGCTTTTTTTTACTGGTTTTTCGAGAACTGCGTCGGATATCGCCTCTGAGCAGATAAAACAGACGCACAGGAACGAACGAGAGTTGAGAACGATGATGGAAATGGTTGATGAAGCCATCGGAATACTAAATCGAAGTTCCGAAGACTTGGCTGATTTCGGGAGACTGCTCAACGAATCGTGGAAGTTAAAGAAAGGATTGAATGGCCTTATCTCGAACAGCAAGATCGATGAAATCTACCAGATTGCAATGAAATCGGGAGCACTTGGCGGTAAATTGCTGGGTGCCGGCGGCGGTGGATTCATGCTTTTTTTCGCGCCTCCGGAGTGTCACCAGAAAATTCGCACAAATCTGAAGGATCTGTTGTACGTTCCTTTTGGCTTTGAAAAACTGGGCACCCAGGTTATCCTGTATTCCACTCAGGATTTTTATTGAGTCTTCTGCTGTTTTCCTAGTGATGGGATGCATATAGGACAGCCAGAAGTTCTCAACGAACCTGGTTGAGTTCACATTTTGGGCAACGCTGATGAACGTACACATTATACAGCCGCTGATCCCTTTATATCGCGTCCCATTATTTACAAGGCTTGCCGCTTGCGATGACTTGCATGTAAGGGTTTCAGCAAGCATGACTCATCCCGGCGTAGAAGACGGACTCTCCTCGGAAAAAAGGGGTTTTGCGTATGAAGATTTGGACCACCCGTGCATCACTTTCTGGGGGGACCGTTTCATGTGGCAGAGAGGCCTCCGGTTGGACGCAGACATGGGTCCAGGCGATGTACTCGTAATCTCTGGGAACCTAAGGTTTTTGAGCAATATCCCGTTGATATGGAAGGCGCGGAGACGCGGGGTGGGCATCGTCTGGTGGGGGCACGGATTCTCCAGACGGCACAACCGGTTTCGGGATGCGATCCGGCGGGTGTTTCTCCATTTCTCAGACGTAATATTGTTATACACGGACAAGGAGGTAAGAGAGTACAAGCGATCAGGATTTCCCGGAGAGAAGCTGTTCGCGACAAACAATTCGATAGATCAGGCACCCATTCGGGAGGCAACTGCGGCATGGGATAAAACGCGCCTGGAAGAATTTCGAAGACGTGAAGATCTTATCGGAAAGCAGATATTGCTTTTTTGCGGCCGCCGCACCGACTCAGTCTCTTTGGATCTGGTATTCTCCGCAGTAGCCCGATTGAGGAAGACACATGGTGGCTTGCTGTATGTGATTATCGGGCCGGATGATGAGAATCAGGCCCTTAAAACGCAAGCGGCCGAACTCGGAATAGAAGACTGTGTTCGATGGCTTGGCCCGATATACGATCAACATGCCCTGGCACCATGGTACCTGTCGGCAACCTGTTTTGTTTTTCCCGGATCGATTGGTTTATCGCTGATTCATTCTTTCTCTTATGGATTACCGGCCATTGTTCCAGATTGCTGGCATTTCCCTGAAATTGCCGCCTTTCGTGATGGAGAGAACGGTCTTTTCTATCGAGAAGGAGATGTAGAGGATTTGACGGAAAGGATTTCCTCTGTTATCCGGGACCCGGCATACCGGCAGAGATTGTCGGCTGAGGCATTGCGATCCGTCGAGAGAGATTATAACATGGATAATATGGTCCAGAGATTTCGTGAAGCCATATATGCGGCCGCCGGCTGTCGGGGGAAAGATCCCTTGTGAGCAATGCGCGCGGCATTCAGGGGGACTCGTCGGACTGTTGGGTGCTGCGTATATCAGAGTAAAGTACAGTATCTTGTTAAACCTTTGCACAATGTCATTTCGAGAAGCGTAAGCGACGAGCTATAGTCCCCGAAAGGGGGAAATCTATGAGATTTTAATGTGTTGAAGATTTCTCATCCGGATACATCGGGATTCGAAATGACAGAATCGGTCGTTATGCAAAGGTCTCCTTGTATCTCAGATATGGAGGAATAGTTTTTCTGAAGATTTCCTGAAGGGGTTCACGTCACGAACAGTTGATAGGAACGGGATCAAAGGCGACGAACAATCTCAATCAAGTCAAGAAGCCTTTTTATTAAGAATTGTGAAATGACGGTAAAAACTGTTGGAATACCCTGATCTTTCAATTCTGCACCTCACGGGGTCGATCGGTCCTGCCTCCGGAGGTGTGGGGCCGGTTGCTGTTGGAATTTGCAAGACACAGAAGCAATTGGGCTTCAACTCCGTGATATGGTCTCTTGATTCTTCATCCGTGGCGCGGAAAGCGGCACAAACCAATGGATTAAATCTCAAAGACGTGCAATCTTTTGACGTGTTCGGCCCCCGGCGGATAGGCTACAGTCCGTCCATGGAGCACAAGGTACTGGCACAAAACGAATCTCGCTTTGATATACTCCACCAGCACAGTATCTGGCTCGCAATTTCACGTGTCACGAATCGTTGGCGTGACGCGTCTTCCAAGCCGACCGTTGTGGCTCCGCACGGAACCCTCGAGGCGTATGCCCTGAAGAGGTCATGGTGGAAGAAGAGTCTTGCCCTTTGGGGATATGAAATGGATAATTTGACGCATGCGGCGTGTTTGCATGCAACATCTGTCGGAGAGGCGCATAGTTTTCGTAATTTTGGCCTCAAAAATCCGATTGCCGTTATCCCTAATGGGGTTCCTGATGAAGACCTCAAAAGGCACGGTGATGCCGCCAGATTCCGTTCACGATTTTCGATCCCTTCCGATAAACGCTTGCTGCTGTTTTTGTCCCGGATCGACCCGAAAAAAGGATTGCCGCTTTTGTTTCAAGCGATGAAACAACTGGACGGGGAACTGGAAGAGTGGATTCTTGTCATCGGCGGGTTCGAAGATGTGCCCGGATACCAGGGAGAATTAGAACTATTGGGAGAGGAACTGAAGATATCGAAGAAGATCATATTTACCGGGCCGCTTTTCGGGCAGGACAAGGACGATGGCTTTGCTGCTTCCGACATGCTGGTCCTGCCCACACACAGCGAAGGTTTCGGAATGATAGTTGTCGATGCCCTCGCTGCCGGCGTGCCGGTCCTGACGACTCATGGGGCGCCGTGGGAGGAACTGGTCTCTCATAATTGTGGATGGTGGGTAGAGATTAATGAACAAGGTATCTGTAATGCCTTGCAGGATGCAGTACATCGTCCGAAACAGGAATTAATCGCGATGGGAGCCCGCGGCAGACGTTTAGTGGAAAAGAAATATACCTGGGGTCAAGCGACGCAAATGACAATCGAGTTGTATCGCTGGTTGCTGGGGTGCGGCAGCATGCCCTCTTTTGTGTTTAAGGATTGATACAGTTCCGGGATTACACTGCAATATCACCCCCGGAAGGCTTGGAAGTAAAGAGAGCTTTGCACAAATACAGCAACTTGTCATTCTGACCGACTTTCCTGTCATTTCCCCCTGGCGGGGACTATAGCTCGTCGCTTACGCTTCTCGAAATGACATTGTGCAAAGGTTTAATTAGATAATGTACTCGTTTCCGAAAAACACTAAGATCACCTCTTCCGACAAATTCTATTTTACCTGCCCGTCGTACGGATTTATCTCTCCGGTTTTGTCGCTCATCGACGATGTGATCGAGCATAATCCGAAAATCACGATTGTCGTGATGGATGAGCACATGAGATCGTTCTGGGACGGGTTGGTGAAAAATAAAGACCTTGATTGGGAAATACTTTTCTTAGATACGACTCCTCCAGGCCGTTACAGGGATGTCCTGTCATGGTTCAGGATAGGGGACGCGATACAAAAGCTGTATGAAGAACATTTTCGATCCGTTGAAAATGCATATTTCTATTGTTGCGGCCATGCGTCCGACCTGATCCTGTTTTCCCTGGTAAAGCTGATAGCGAAGCAAAATACCGTTGCTTTTCTCAATATTTTATATCCGGGCGCCCACAGATGCTACAGCCCGAAGGCGTTGATACTGTTGCTTCATACGTGGATATTCTACAGACTGAATGTTGTCATCAAACGGTTTGATTATAAGGAGACGCCCTTTATTTTTTTATCGGAACGCTATTTCAAGAAACTGGGTGTGCCCCTTCATGAATTCAAATATCATTATGATGCCCGGCTTTTTCAAAAATACAACCCGATTCCTGCTCATTACACTTCGGGTAAGAAAATAGTGTGGCTGGACGACGATTGCTCGCTCTATGGCAGTGAAATGCAGGACCGGGTGTTCAATTCCTTAAAAGAAATAAAAAAGGTAATTGACAAAAATTTTGCCTTACAAGAGATCTTGCTGAAATCACACCCTAATCCCATCTTTCACGCGAAAAACCTTGTGCCTATTTACAGGGATTATGAAGAGCTGCCTTCATTCATGAATGCGGATTTTCTTATTTCGAATCCGAACATCAAATTTATTCTGGCAGGCAATTCAGCCGTTTTAGCCACAGCTGCCGTACACACGGCTACCACGGCAATATCATACTTAAAGCTGATGCCTTTTCAGGACCAGGATGTTAGAGATAATGTGATTGATTTTTTGATGCGGTTAGGGGATCAGAAAATAGTATTTGTTGAATCGCTGGAGGAGCTGAACCGCTTGTTTGAAACAGAAGGGAAACTTCAATCTCACGTGACGACAGATTGTGCGTGTGAGCCTGTTTATTAGATCCGTACGGCCGTTAAAGCAATTGAAGGAGCTCATGTGGTATTAAATATCGGGGTGATGGAGTTACACGCAGATGTTGAGAACCTCTATACCGAGGCATCGCTTGCCACGTATTGCGGCGCACATGTTACGATCTTTACCACAGGACAACTGTATGAGAAAGTATTGCCATTCTTCGGGGAATCTAAGGATGGCTGTACGTGGGTTATACGGCGAGAAGGAGAATCCTTCGGAGGGTTTTTAAAAAGAATCGAAACATATTGTACCGATGAAATTGATGTGTTGTTTCTCAATACGTTTCTTGCGTTGCCTCACCACCAGATCTTATACCATGTATTCAAACCTGATTGTAAAATAGTGCATGTAGTTGGAAGAATAGAACGCTTTTTTGGTAAATGGCATCCGATCAGGTATTCGTCCCTGAAACAATTCACGCTTTCCGTCTTAGCGAATGTCAGCCAATATATCGCAAACAGAACATTTGAGAAATTTGACGCCATATGGGTTGAGAACAAGGATGCTTACAATTACGCTGTTTCTGCCGGGTATAGGAAAAATATTTTTTGCCTGCCTTTTCAATATGCGCGGAAACAGGTCCAGGGTCACGGATATAACGGGAAATTACGCCTCGTAACGATCGGCACACTCTGTCATTATCGTAGAGATTATAACGGCCTTCTCGATGTCTTCGAGAAACTATTTGATGCAGGCAGAAAAAATATAACCCTGACCTTTTTGGGTGCTCCCGTCGATGGAAACGGGTTTCGGACGATTGGCAGATGCAAGGAACTGATCGAAAAGGGAATGGATATAAATTATTACACCGAGTATATTCCCGAAGAAGTCGTGAACCAAGAAATATCATCGGCGGATATCATCATCAGTCCCAGCGAAGTGGGCGCATATGGGACGGGAACATTTGGATCCATAGTAAAAGCGATGCAATTTGCCAAGCCCGGTATTTACCCTGTAAATAGTTTGCATCATGAAGAGCTTGCGTCGAGTTCCCTCCTTTATGAAAAAATTGAAGACCTGCCGGGGATCATAGAAAACCTTTTAGACAATCCTGGAAGGTTAAAAAGACTGTCCCAAAATGCGGGTTTAAACTCCCGGAAATTTTCATTCGAAACGGTGGCTGATAAATTTCAAGAAGCTATAATAGGATTGATTGAGCCGTAAAATTTTAAAACAGGTCATGGGCTTCTATATGTAGATTAACCGCCACTCATTTTACTTCCAAAATCCGATCTATTTAAACCTTTGCACAATATCATTTCGAGAAGCGTAAGCGACGAGCTATAGTCCCCGAAAGGGGGAAATCTATGAGATTTTAATGTATTGAAGGTTTTTCATCCCGATACATCGGGATTCGAAATGACAGAATCGGTCGTTATGCAAAGGGCTCATATTGAAAGCGGTGCTGTGAGGCAACGATGTATAAAAGAATAATCAAGGTCTTGTTGATAAATATTATTGTATTTATTGCAATTGTATTAATTGTGGAACTGATATTCGGCGATTGGTTCTTGGACAATGTATGCTGCGAAGGGATCGGGAGGAATAGCCATATCTACTGCTACGACGAAGATACATACTATAATTATTGCCCAGAGATAGTGAAAATCTTGCAGATACACCCTCCGGATGGCAGGGAAAAAGTATATAACTGCATAAACAAATCGGCAATCAGGGTTGAGAACTTTGATGAGATTCATCAGGAGACAAAGTTCGAAGAATACGATTTTATCAATATAGGAGATTCATTTCTACAAGCCGATGAAATCCCTTTTAATGAAACGCTGTCCTACATTTTCTCCAAACGTTCGAGTGTCTCTGCCCTGCAGATTGGTTATGGGAGTTGGGCGCCCCTGACCGAATATAATTTCATCAGCAATACAAGATTGAAACCGGGAGTGGTGGTGAACCTCTTCGTGATGACGAATGATTTTACGAAGGCATACTATAGATCGAATATCCGGTATCACACCTCTTTTAAAATTAAACGGGTCGATGGCAGGGTTAAATTTCTGGTAGAGGAAGAAGAAAGGGAACGGAAGAGTACGGTCAGGCGCGGCTGGATCAATTACGTGGTCCAGAGATCGTATTTTCTGCGTGAGATCATGTATATATATCAGCAATTCAAACTGAAGGAAGTGCAGAATCCCTCCAAGTATGATTCCCTGGACGGTGACTTTTCTTCGTTATCCAATGACTGCACGGCATTGAATAACATTATACGGAGAAATATAAATCCAACAACAAAGGATTATCTTGAACTGTCGTTTAGCAGTTCTTGCTGGTCGGATGAAACCATCGCTGCGGTGGATAACGCAATAGGTGATATCAAAAAGATGATTGAATGTGTAGAAGCCGTGGGGGGGAGGGTGAATGTCTTGCTGGTCCCTGCCGGTTTTTCATTTGCCGGTGAAAATATGGCAGGGAAAAAACACTTTGATATGTCTCCAGAGACGACTATTACCACCGATGGATTGGCCGACTATCTGGAAATGAACCTCCCAACCACCTTCGTTTCACTTGAAAAAGTCATAGACACCTTGAAGAAAAACGGGCGAACAGAAAAATGGTATTTCTCTGCCGATGGACATTGGAATAGACATGCCCATCATCAGATTGGCATGTGGCTGGCAGATTTTCATGCTTCAACCATGGAATAATCGAAAATGGCTGAAATTTTAAGAAATCGCTGTTGTCGGGCAATTCGCTTATGTCCGTTTCCTGATAAGATTTCTGACATGACAGGACAAATGGGTTGAATTTTCTGATAACCATAAAAAAAGTCTTTTCGTCCCTGTTTACCTCAAAGGAAAAGAAGCGTTTTATTGTCCTTGCGGCGGGCATGATGAGCAACGGTTTCCTGGAGATGTTTTCCATTGCGGCAGTCATGCCATTTCTGGGGGTTGCGACGAATCCGGAGCTCATCGAACAAAACCAATATCTTCATTCGATCTACACCACCCTTCATTTCAGCAATAATCGAGAATTTCTCCTTTTTCTTGGATTGGGACTGATTGGTATTCTTTGCTTGGCCAATTTTTCAAACGCTTTCTTTACGTGGTTTAATCTGCGTTTTGTCTGGTCGGTCAACAACAGCCTGTCTGTTCGATTGATCCAACGGTACCTCAATCAAGATTATCTCCTTTTCATACAGCGCAACAGTGCTGACCTGCAAAAGAATATTCAGACAGAAGTCACGGAAGTTACCGCAAGCATTATTGAACCCACGTTGAATCTTCTTAATAAAGGAGTTTCCGTCTTACTAACCACCGTCTTACTGATAATGATAGATCCGATCCTTGTTCTGCTCATTGGAACAGTATTCGGATCAGTGTACTTTGCTGTTTACTCCATCACGAAAAAGACCCTTTCACGAATAGGCTTGGGTTCTCTTGAGGACAATGAAAAGAAGTTCAAGGCAATCAATGAGGCGCTTGGCGTATTTAAAATCGCCAAGCTCTTACATCTGGAGCCGTTTTTCATCGACCGGTTCGCACAGGCCTCCCTCCGTTTCACGCGTAATCAAAGCAGGAGACTGGCAATCAGCCAGTTGCCCCGCTTTATAGTTGAGACAATCGCCTTTTCCTTCATGATCGGTGTCAGTCTCTACATAATAGCCTCTCAGCCCAATTTCACGGAAGTCATACCCATCCTTGGACTGTACGTCTTCGCATCGTATCGCCTCATGCCGGGGATACAGCAGATCTATACGAATTTTTCCGTCATCCGATCACGCTGGGCTCACGTTCTGTATCTCCAGGGTGAGCTTACAGCAAACGGTGTATATCCTGTTTCTTCTTTTAAAGAATCAGAAGCACCGCAGAATCTGACCGGAGATCCTGCCCCTCTCATAGAGTTTCGTAATGTCACCTTCTCGTACCCGAATACCAAAACGGCAACCATCGAAAACATTTCTTTTGCTATTGCCAATAACACCTCAGTCGGGTTCATGGGTGAGACGGGATCGGGCAAAACCACCATCATGGACTTGGTGCTCGGTATTATCTCCCCTAATAGGGGGTCGATTCTTGTCCAGGGTAAGCCGCTCGATGACCAGAATACCGAAGCGTGGCAAAAAGCAATCGGATACGTCCCTCAGGATATTTATCTGACAGACAACACGATTGCCGAAAATATCGCCTTCGGTGTGCCCAAAGATGAGATCGATATGGACCGAGTCCGCCAGGCAGCGACCCTGGCAAATGTCGCTGATTTCATAGAAGCTGAATTGATCGATCAATATGACACCATCGTAGGCGAACGTGGAATCAGGCTCAGCGGCGGCCAGCGCCAGCGCATCGGTATAGCGCGCGCGCTGTATTACGAGCCGCAGCTTGTTGTTTTTGACGAAGCGACCAGCGCCTTGGATAATGAAACCGAAAAAACGGTGATGGAAGCAATTGACACGTTATCGAAAGAGAAAAGTATACTGATTGTAGCCCATCGGCTGACGACATTACAGAAGTGTGATCTGATTATTAAGATTGACAAGGGCAAAATCGTTAGATCCGGCACCTTTGACGAGGTTGTCGGGCAGGATAAAAAAACAGCGTGAGGAAATGTGAGGAACTAAAACCTAGTATAAGAATTTTTAAATAAGTGGCTACGGCTCATTATGCCTTGAGGCCTTTGCATGATGTTATTTCGAGGAGCGGAAGCGACGAGAAATCTACTGGATTTTAACATGTTGAAGATTTTTCCCTTCGGTCGAAATGACAGAATCGATCGTTGTGCAAAGGTCTGGCCTTAGAGACAGGAGAGGTTTTGGGAGATCATCATTTATGAATATGGGCAAAGATAAAGACATACATCTCCCTTCCACATTATTTACCGTTAAAAAGGATGCAGTGAATGCCCTGCCGGCCGCAGCTTTAATTGTTGTTCTTTTCCCCGTTTTAGTTACGAACCTCCTGACGATGTCGCTCTATCTGTTTATCGCACTCTTTTTCCTTCTTCATAGTGCAAAAATACTAGTACCGCGCGAACTTCTCATCACAGCAGTGATTATGTGGGTGGGGGTACTTATCATGGTTTATAGTTATGATACAGAACCTATAATGACCGTTTCGGTGCCGCCCATTTCCCCCAACAGTGTGGTGTTAAACAGCATGTTTTTAACTTCTGTTATTGGTTTTGTGGTTTTTATTCAGGGGTATCTTTACTCGTTTATTGTTAGACGTCCACTCAGTCTTTTGGGATATGTCTTTCTGTATGGGTGGGCCTTGGTTGGCGTATATTTTATAGCTGCCTATGGTTTTTCCACGGATAATGCCCTCATGCTGGGTCATATGACTGTCATTCTCATTCCCTATATGTATCTGGTGCTTGAAGAAAGACCAAGATTGAGATTCATTTTTTCTGTTATCGTATTGTCGTATTTAATGTTGATTTCATGTCGGACGGCTTTTATGGCGGCATCTTTCTTTTTTGTAACTTATTTTCTCTATCCATACCTGATTTTTGATAAGGTAAGATACAGGTTCTTTTTCCTTTTTTTCATAACACTGATTTTGCTTTCAATGACTGTATATCTGCTGGCAGGGTTTGGCTTTCTGGATGAGTTTAGTAGAACATATTTTGGAAAGCCTCTCAGCAGTGGGCGGGAGACAATCTGGCCTGAACTGTTCAAGTATCTCCTCGATAAGCCCCTATTCGGATATGGAATTAATCAGGACAGCGGATACTTCCAGTCTACTTCAGCGATTTTGAAATTTAGAGGACTGGACTCTCATAATATTTATCTTGAGATGCTCGTCCGTGGCGGCATTGTATTGTTTTCATTTTTTATGATTCTGTTCTACCGGATATGGGGGTCTTTCTATTCAAGGAAGAACAATGCAATGAGCCGTATTGCGGCGAGTGGCTTTATATCTTTTTTATTTCTTGGGGCTGGGCTGCCCGTTGGTTTGACAGGGCACATTGTATTGAATTCACTTCTATGGTTTTACTGGGGCGTCGCTTCGGGAAACACATGGATACAAAATCGCGCAGCATAAATCCCGTCAGACAAACATTCAGCAAATTTCATCACACGACACGGAATCATGCCACTCAATAAACAATACTGTCAGAGCGGAGTCATAGGAAACGGATCGAGGTTTCTTTGTTATCTATTATACAAACAGTGAATATCGGTAATGGCCGGACAACCGGCCGGCAACATTCACGTGCGAGAGTCTTATTGGGAAATGAGTCAAAAAGCATTAAAGATAGCCATCACGACTAATATCGTCTCAAGTTATCGCGAAGGATTTTATGATCGGCTCTTCTCACGTGAAGATTTATTCGTCAAGGTCTATTGCCAGGATCGGGTGCCCGGCCTGAATGTAAAATCGATTCACCATAAATACCCCGATAATGTTCAGATTGTAAAATACGTTTCGGCGAAACGAGACAAATTGGTATGGCAATGCATTCCGTGGACCGAGATTGTAAGCGATTATGACCTTGTCTTTGTCTCAGGCAATCCGCGAGTCTTGTCTGATGCACTCCTCGCAAGTTTATTGAAATTATTTCGAAGGAAGGTGGTCCTGTGGACGATGGCACATTCGTTTCGTGGTAATTCTGTGACCGAGAATGTGCGTCTTTTGTGGTCTCGTATCTTTGATTTTTTGTTTGTCTATACGGATGCGGAGGTGGAATATCTGCGTAAAAAGGGTTTTGCCAAACAATACATCTTGGGAATGAACAACGGACTCGATCAGAAGACTATCGATACCGTGGCTTCGAAGTGGCCTGAAGGACGGCTTCAGGGATGGCGTATTGCGCATCATTTTGAGAACCGTCCCCTGATACTATCCTGCGCCAGGCTGGAGCCCAAAAACAGGTTCGAACAGGTTGTCCAGGCGCTCCCTTCGATCATTAAAGAAATTCCGAATATATTATGGTGTGCTATCGGCAGCGGCGCCGAGGAAAGCAATTTAAGGTCTATCGTTGCCGCTGCGGGACTTGCTGATCATGTTCATTTCGTGGGTGAGTTGTATGATGAGGAAGAGCTGGCGCCGTGGTTTTTATCATCTGAATTATTGATACACCCCGCCGCTATCGGTCTGACTATACTGCACGCGTTTGGTTATGGCTTGCCAGTAGTCACTCACGGTAGCTCAGAGTTACATAACCCTGAATATACTGCATTTATTCCTGAACTGACAGGACGCAATTTCCGTAAAGATGATATCGAGAATATGGCGGAAGCCGTCGTCAATCTGCTCTGTGATAGCGATACGCGGTCAAAGATGAAGAACTACACTTTGAGAGTCGCACGAGAACAATATAATGTTGACATGATGGTTGAACGCTTTGTCCAGATAGCCCATCAAGCTTCAGGAGTTTGATGTCGCGTACCAGGTGAACTACCAATAATTAAATTGCCAGTCATATGGAAAATGATAACACAAATGATATCGGATCGGAAATACAGCAATCTATGCTTCTGAGATAATGATAAACAAAAGAAGAGTAAATGGACCTTGTGAACAAAGATTCAAACATGAACACTAAAAACTATTCGATTCTACAAAAAACGGTAAAATAGGTATGAACAAAGGGTACCCGACTGAAAGAATGTATTTCGCAGGGCAGTTTTTGAGAGTGGTCAAAGGCAGTTTAAATGAAGGAGTATAGATGAAGGAATATATTCCGGAAAGTCTGCTTCGGTTGTATAGAAGATGCCGAAGGATATGGGGCACATTCAGGGGCACGGATCATATGCAGGGTGCCCAGATACGTATACGCTCAGAACAGTACGGATCATCGGATTACGGTAATTGGACGATTGCCGCTGGAACACTTAATGAGGATAGCGTTGTATATTCTGCCGGTGTAGGTGAAGATGTTTCATTTGATCTTGCGTTGATTGATGCATACAATCTAACAGTTCACGCGTTTGATCCGACCCCTCGCTCGATCGAGTGGTTCAAAAAACAACAATTTCCGGAACAGCTTGTTTTTCACCCTGTCGGGATTGCCGATTTCGATGGAACGGCAGTATTCCACCCACCAAAAGATCCTTCCCATGTGTCCTACTCATTGATAAAGCATCCACAACGGGATGCTTCCGAGTTTGTAGAATCTCCGGTTCGCCGTCTTTGTTCTATCATGAAGGAACTGGGTCATGAGCATGTCGATCTACTCAAGCTAGACATTGAAGGTGCAGAATACGATGTCATACAAGATTTGATTGATCAACGGCTGCCCGTCCGGCAGATCCTGATAGAGTTCCATCATCGTTTTCCTGAGGTTGGTATTCAAAAAACTCGTCAAGCGATTGCGTCTCTCGATGCAGTAGGGTACCGTATCTTTTTTGTTTCATACATGGGTGAAGAAATCTCTTTTCTGAAGATCCCGGAATAAGATTTTAAATGAACGATTGTTTGCAAAATAAAAAGCATTTTGGATACGATAGCTGAAGAGTGGTCTTAATGATAACGATGGTCAAGGTTGTTCATGTTTGTCAGGAATTCTAGATAAGTTCCAAAATAGCCGAGGAATAGGCGATCCATGAACAAAATCGATTGGAAAACAGATTCTTATGAAATTGTCGGGGAATATCGAGTGCCCACTGTTTGTAATCTCATAGATGGGTACAATCAAGGATCTGGAATTAAACGAAACTCAAAGAAGAGGGTAATGTTAAAACGTGTCGCCTGGGTCCTGTTAAAGTTGCGGAACGATTTAATGGTAGATGGGTTTATTGAATGGGAAGTAGGTAAATTGATTAAGAAATACATGACTGCAAGTTCTGTATTTTTAGAAATCGGATGCGGGGATATGAGCCTAAAGAAATATTTGCCAAGGGACATTTGGTATAATGCGCTTGATTTGGAAATAGCAGATTTTCACATCTTAAGATCTTTTAAAAGTAAGCGGAAGGTTAATTTAGTGGTGGCATCAGCCGTAGAAATACCTGCTCAGCCCAATATCGCTTCGTTAATAGTATCAACTGAAACATTTGAACATATGCCGGAAATAGATAGAGTAATAGAAGAAATCTACCGAGTTGCCACACCCGATGCCACACTAATTTGCAGTATCCCTAATAACTATTGTTATAAATATGCGAAGAAAGGGCCTCATGGCGGCCATATAAACAATTGGGAATATCATGAATTTATAGCATATATGAAATCTCATAAATTTGAATTTGTTGAAGGTTTTATGAAAGGCAGATGGATTCCAGTTCCAGTGTGGCTAACGAAAACATCTTATCAATTGCCACTTTCATCAAAAAAAGAATATTATAATACAAACTTCTTTTATGTTTTCAGAGCAAAAAAATAGCCGCGACTAATCGAATAGCCGAAGGGTTTTATCTAGTATCTTTGCTTTGTTTATCTATAAGTACCGCGATTCCGCCTGACAATTATGGGAAAAATTAAAGAGCTCGTCCGCGTTTAATGAACAAGGGATGAGCAGATAAGCATCAGAAAATGCTTCAAAATGCCCGGGGAAACAATGCAGCCAGATCTCTTGGTCTTGCTTATTAACAATCATGTAGTTCCATGAATATTTCTGAAAAACCCATTATTCTTGCCTTTATCGGCAATTATCTCCCCGGCTATAAGGCAGGCGGTATCCTGCGTGTTACCGTCAATACCGTTGATCATTTGTGCGACGAGTTTGAGTTCAGGATCGTGACGCGGGACCGGGATCTGGGGGACGATCAACCGTATACTGGCATACAGATCAAAGAATGGCAGCAGGTTGGCAATGCCATGGTGTATTACCTGCCGCCCCAGTCTGAGACGACAGGAGACATATTGCGTTTGATAATGGAGACACCTCACCATATCTTGTATTTAAACAGTTTTTTTGATCCCTTTACGATAAAGGCCTTATTGAACAGAAGGCTTCATCGGTTATCATTCAGGCCGGTGATTGTCGCACCGTGGGGTGAATTCTCATGGGCCAACTTAAAGCAGAAATACCTCAAGAAATTTCTGTTCATTCAAGCGGCCAGGCTTCTGGGGCTGTATCGTAATGTTACCTGGCGTGCATCCAGTGAGTTCGAAAAGTTGGATATTATGAAGGGGATGAAGATCAGTCCTGATACGATCCATATTGCGGATGATTTCCCTCTTAAGAAGATTCCCGATATCGCTCCTGATTTAAATTTCAAGTCATCGACGGAGCGAGAGGGGTTACGGATAGTGTTTTTTGCTCGGATCTCGCGCGAGAAAAATCTGGATTATGCCCTGAGGGTCTTAAGGAGAGTGAAGGCCCGGATAATCTTTGATATCTATGGTACCACGGAAAATGAAGAGTATTGGCGGGAATGCCAGGAGTTGATCAGCCAGTTGCCGCCGAATGTCACGGTGAAATTTTTAGGAAGCGTCAGGCCCACCAACGGAGGGATCGTCCATATCTTCAGCCGGTACGACCTGTTTTTATATCCCACCGGTGGCGATGCCTATGCCCACGTAATTGCCGAGTGTCTCATCTCCGGGACACCGGTGCTCGTGAGCACCGAGACACCATGGCGCGATCTGCAGGCTGAGGGGCTTGGCTGGGATGTGGATCTGGCCCAGATGGATTCCTTTATTGAAATTATTGAGAGGCTGGCCGGATTGGGGGATGATGATCTCCTGGACATGCGGGCCAAAGTCAGAACCAGCATTGTGAAACGCCTGTCCAACCCGCGTGTGCTGGAAACGAATCGCCGGCTTTTTCAAAAGCAACTGTCGGGGTGAGAATATCCTGGGCATATCCGGTTTTTCTCATTGGGACTGCTTGAAGTTATATCTACAAACCTTTGCACAATGTCATTTCGAGGAGCGTAAGCTACGAGAAATCTATTAAATCTTAATATGTTGAAGATTTCTCATCCCGGTACATCGGGATTCGAAATGACAGAATTGGTCGTTATGTAAAGATCTTATCCGGAGGAACAGAGGTGGATCAAAGAGAGTATCAAATATGTTCTAACTGCATAATGGACACCACGGATTCCGGTATCACGTTCGATGAACGGGGGTGGTGCGATTATTGCCGCAATTATTATGAAAACATCCTGCCCAATTGGCATCCGAATGAGACAGGCGAAAAGATGTTGGCGCCGCTCATCGACAAGATAAAGAAGGATGGGAAAGGACGTGATCACGACTGCCTGATCGGTTTAAGCGGCGGCGTTGACAGTTCGTACGTGACATATCTTGCCAAAGAGAAATTCGGTTTGCGGCCCATGCTGTTTCATATCGATGCGGGGTGGAATTCACAGGAGGCGGTCAATAATATAGAGAGGCTGGTTGACGGGCTCGGTCTCGACCTCTACACCGAGGTTGTCGACTGGCCTGAGATGAAGGATCTCCAATTGGCCTTTTTCAAGGCCCAGGTTCCCCATATCGATACCCCTCAGGATCACGCGTTTTTTGCGGGGCTGTATAACTTTGCCGCTCAGCATGGGCACAAATATATTTTGACAGGCGCAAACTATGCAACCGAATGTGTCCGGGAACCACTCGAATGGCACTACCATGCCTCCGACCTGCGTCAGATAAAAGATATCCACCGGCGATTCGGACAGCGTCCTTTAAAGAAATTTCCGACAGCGGATATCTTCACGTATAAGATCTATTACCGGTTCGTGAAGGGGGTGCGGGTGGTCAAACCCTTAGATTATGTCCCCTATGTAAAAGAAAAGGCCATGCGCGAACTGACGGAGCGTTTCGGATGGCAGACATACGCATACAAACATTATGAATCACGGTTTACGAGATTTTATGAAGGGTACTGGCTTCCCAAGAAATTCGGGTACGACAAACACCGCGCCCACTTTTCCAGTCTGATTTTGAGCGGTCAGATGACACGGGAAGAGGCACTTGAACGGATCGCGCAGCCGGCATATGACGAAGATGCGATAGCTCAGGATTTTGAATATATCGCCAAGAAGCTGGATTTAACCGTTTCTCAATTGCAGGAAATAATGGATGGCGAGAACAAGACATACCGGGACTATAAAAACCGTGTGAATCTGATCAACCTGGGTACGAACATTCTGCGACTGGCCGGGATACAAAGGGCTATCATACGATGATTGCGATCATTGATTACGGCTTGGGAAATGTGAAAGCATTTGCCGATGTTTATAAAAAATCGAATATCCCGGCCATCATTGCCTCACAGGCAGATGACCTGAAGGAAGTCAGCAAGATTATATTGCCGGGTGTCGGTGCCTTCGATCAGGCGATGCAGTTACTTGAAAAATCGGGTCTGCGGCAGCAGCTTGATGAGATAGTGCTGGACCGCCATATCCCGGTGCTGGGTGTATGTGTAGGGATGCAGATCCTTGCCGCCTCCAGCGAGGAGGGAACCCTGCCCGGTCTTGGATGGATAGGTGGCAGAGTCAAAAGATTTGATCTGTCCAGTGCCGACCAATCCATGCGTGTCCCTCATATGGGATGGAATAATATCAACCCGCTCAGGGAAAATGTGTTATTGCGAGGCCTTGATAATGAATCACGATTTTACTTTCTGCACTCGTATTATTTCCAGCCCGATAGAAGTGAGGATGTCATTGCGGTAACCGATTACTATGGGGAATTTGCCTGTGCGGTAAATGTGGGGAATGTTTTCGGCGTTCAATTCCATCCGGAAAAGAGTCATCACTGGGGCATTCGCCTCCTTGAAAACTTTGCGAAGGCATAAAGATGTTGTATCCGAGAATTATTCCGTGCCTGCTGGTCAAGGACAAAGGGCTTGTCAAGACAGTCAATTTCAAGAGACCGAAGTACGTTGGTGATCCCATTAATGCGGTGCGCATCTTTAATGAAAAAGAAGTGGACGAACTGATGGTCCTTGATATCGATGCAACCCTTGAAAAAAGAGGACCTGATTATACCATGATTAAACATCTGGCGGAGGAATGCCGGATGCCGCTGTGCTATGGCGGGGGAGTTACGACCAGTGAACAGGTGCAAAGCATTGTTCAGCTGGGTGTGGAAAAAGTGGCGATAAGCTCTGCGGCCATGGAAAACCATAAGCTTGTAACCGAAGCCGCCGGATGCGTCGGAAACCAGAGCGTGGTAGTGGTATTAGACGTTAAGAAACGTCTTATAGGTGGTAAGTATGAGGTCTGGACGCACAATGGGTCCAGAAATACTCGAACCTGCCCAGCAGAGGTTGCTCCGCAGATGCAGAAACTGGGGGCGGGCGAGATCGTGATAAATTCCATTGATAATGATGGCCGAATGAAGGGGTATGATTTCGCTTTGGCGGACAAGATTCGCGAGTCGATTAGTGTCCCTTTGACGGTACTTGGCGGGAGCGGTTCACTTGATGATATCGGCCGGCTCATTCATACATATGGGGCCATCGGTGCCGCCGCCGGGAGCCTGTTTGTGTTTAAAGGTGTATACCGGGCGGTCCTCATCAATTATCCGAACAGGGCGGAAAAAGAGGCGCTCATTAGAGATAACCACCCTCTATCTTACTGTTGAGGATCGATCATGTTTAAAGACAGAAACCTTTTAATTACCGGGGGGACCGGTTCTTTCGGCAATGCGATGATTAAGAAGTTCCTGCATACCGATATCAGAGAGATTCGTGTCTTCAGCCGTGATGAAAAGAAACAGGATGATATGCGGATCCAGTACCACAATGACAAACTGAAATTTTATATCGGGGATGTAAGAAATTATAACAGCGTATATTCTGCCATGTACGAGGTGGATTACGTTTTCCATGCCGCCGCGCTGAAACAGGTTCCATCCTGTGAGTTTTTCCCGATGGAGGCCGTGAAGACGAACATCCTTGGGACAGAGAATGTCCTTAACGCGGCAATAGCTCAGAATGTCGGGAGGGTCGTGGTCCTGAGCACAGACAAGGCAGTGTATCCGATCAATGCGATGGGGATGTCGAAGGCCCTGATGGAAAAGCTGATGGTTGCCAAGGCACGCATGTCCGGGGACAAACCGACTGTCTTCTGTGGAACCCGCTATGGGAATGTGATGGCATCACGCGGCTCGGTAATTCCGCTTTTTCTCCGACAGATTCAGCAGGATGCACCCTTGACCCTGACTGATCCGAACATGACGCGCTTCATGATGACGATCGACGATGCCTTGGATCTCGTTATTTATGCCTTTCAAAACGGGAACCCTGGTGATATGTTCGTTCAGAAAGCTCCGGCGGCTACAATCGCTACCCTGGCTGAGGCAATGCTTAATCTCTTTGATGCGAAGAATGACATCCGCATTATTGGCACCCGCCATGGGGAGAAACTCTATGAAACGCTTCTCAATCGTGAAGAGATGGCCAAAGCCGAGGATATGGGCAATTATTACCGCATACCAGCCGATGTACGCGATCTGAATTATTCTTGCTACTTCGTCGAGGGGCAGGAGGAGGTTGCGCTGAAGGATGACTACAATTCACACAATACAGAGCGCCTCGATATGGAAGGCGTTATTCGACTCCTTTGCAAATTGGATATTATTCAACAGGCACTCCAAGGAGAAAAAATAGCGGTTTGAAAGGCAGTGCACATGGAGGCAATGAGATCAAGTCAGAGATGAAAACAATACTGGTAACCGGTGCGCAGGGTTTTATCGGAAAGAATCTGGTCGTCGCGCTCAAGCGAAGAGCCGATGTACAGGTTATCGAGTATGACATTCATTCCAGGCCGGAAGTCTTGGATGATGGGTTACCCATCGCGGATGTGATTTATCACCTGGCCGGAGTGAATCGTCCGGAGCGGGTTGATGATTTTATGGAGGGAAACTTCGACCTGACGCGCCAGATCTGTAATCGATTAAGGAGCATCGATAAAAAACCGATCTTCGTTCTTTCCTCTTCCACACAGGCTGCGTTGGAGAATCCTTATGGTATCTCCAAGCGTCGGGCGGAAGAAGTTGTTTTCGACTTTGGCAGGGAAACAGGGGCATCGGTCTTTGTCTTTCGATTGCACGGGGTCTTTGGAAAGTGGTGCAGGCCCAACTACAATTCAGTGGTTGCCACTTTCTGTAACAACATCTCCCGCGATCTGCCAATCGAAATATCCGACCCGGCAAGAGAAGTTGAATTGGTTCATATAGATGACGTAGTCCGTGCATTCATCGGAATCGTGGATGGCAGCCAGCCTGCTTTCGAAGGCGAATACTGCACTGCAAAGCCGACATATAGAATCTCTTTAGGCGCTTTGGCGGAAACGATCTCCGGGTTCAGAGACAGCCGGGTTAATCTTTTCCTGCCGGATATCGGTGATCCCTTTGTCAGTGCCCTATACTCAACGTATCTTTCCTACCTTCCAACACATTCCTTCGCCTATACCTTGACCCAAAGGGCAGATCCCCGGGGAGAGCTCGCCGAGTTCTTGAAATCGCCCCGCATCGGTCAGATTTTCGTGTCGCGAACACGACCGGGGTTCACGCGAGGCAACCATTATCATGACACCAAGGTTGAAAAGTTTGTTGTCATGGAAGGTGACGCGATGATTCGTTTTCGCCATATACTGGAAGACGATGTGATCGAGTATCCCGTTTCCGGTCGAGAATTTCGGGTGGTTGATATACCTCCGGGATACACTCATTCCATAGAGAACATAGGTCAGAATGATTTGGTTGTTCTTTTTTGGGCATTTGAGATTTTTGACCCGGATATTCCGGATGCCTTTGTAATGACGGTATAAAAAAGAGGAAGCAGATTCAATGAAAGTCATGACAGTCGTTGGTACGAGGCCGGAGATCATCCGTTTGAGCCGTGTCATCGCTGCTCTGGAGCGATATACCCGTCATGTTCTTGTTCATACCGGGCAAAATTACGATTATGAATTGAGCCAGGTGTTTTTCGATGACTTGGAGATGCGGTCGCCCGATCATTTTCTGAAAGCGGCGGGGAAGACGCCGGCAGAGACGGTTGGTCTCGTCATTGCGAAAGTAGACGATGTGCTGGCTGCGGAAAAGCCTGATGCAGTTCTGATCCTCGGTGATACAAACAGTTGTCTGGCAGCCTATCCGGCAAAACGGCGCAAGATCCCTATATTTCACATGGAAGCGGGCAACCGCTGTTTCGATCAGCGGGTCCCCGAGGAAATCAACCGGAAGATCGTCGATCACATCAGCGATATCAACATGCCCTACAGCACCATCGGCCGCGAATATCTCCTGCGCGAGGGGCTTTCGCCTGATCGCATCATTAAAACGGGCAGCCCCATGTTCGAGGTATTGCATTACTACGCACCGAAAATCGAAAAGTCGACGGTGCTGGAAACATTGCACTTGGATGCTCTGGATTATTTTGTCGTAAGCTGCCACAGGGAAGAGAACGTCGATGATGAAAGTAATTTTCGGGGACTGATTCAGGTTTTGCAGGGATTGGCCGCTTCTTTCGGCAAGCGCATCATCATGACCACCCATCCCCGCACCAGAAGGCGTATCGAGAACAAGGAGATAACGCTGCCTGCGTTAGTGGAACTGTACAAGCCTTTTGGTTTCAGCGATTACGTGAAACTCCAGATGAACGCCCGTGCCGTCCTGTCGGACAGCGGCACGATCACAGAAGAATCATCAATTTTGAATTTTCCTGCACTCAATATCCGCCAAGCCCATGAACGGCCCGAAGGTATGGAAGAAGGAGCCGTGATGATGATCGGTCTGTCCTGGCCGAGAATTCAGGAGGCGATCGACCTGTTAGATGGCCAACACAGGGGTGCTGATCGGTCCCTTCGGCTGGTTGGGGATTATGATGTTTCCAGCGTCTCAGAAAAAGTCGTCCGTATCATCCTGAGCTACACGGATTACGTCAACAGGGTGGTCTGGCGAAAGCATTGAATGGCTTGAAGTCAGGGTTTCCTGCCTGTTGCGTTTGATGGATTAAATTTTATGGCTGAAGTGTTGCTGCTGTCTCTTGTCTTTCCGCCGGACAGTGTGTCGACGGCACAGATTATGAGCGAACTTGCTGTTGACCTGGAAAAGCACGGTCATCGGGTGACGGTGATCTCGACGATACCTCACTACAACCCGAACCGGGAGAACGAGAGAGAGCAGCCTTTACGACCGAAATGGGGGAAAATACTCTGCCAGAGTGAATACCATGGTATGACTGTTTACCACACCTTCATGCCGGCCAAGGGACAAAATATCTTGTGGCGGTTTCTGGCATGGTCATTTTTCCACATCATTAGTTTCATAGCAGGGCTGACGATCATCCCTCGACCGCGTGTTATCATTGCCCCGTCTCCACCCTTGACGATTGGACTATGTGCCTGGTTGCTTGGTCTGGTGCGCCGGGCACCATATATTTATAATGTTCAGGAAATCTATCCGGATATCGCCATTCGACTGGGTGCGGTTCGTAACAGGCGGATCATTGACATGCTGTATCGCGTGGAAAAATTTGTGTATGCAAAAGCGGCGGCGGTCACTGTGATCGCGTCGCGAATGCGCGAGCAACTCTTGGAGAAGGGCGTACCGAACGATAAGGTTCATGTCATTCCAAATTTTGTTGATGTCAGCGATTTGGTCCCTTTACAGAAAGACAATGATTTTAGTCGGAAACACAATATTTATAGCAGATTCGTCGTCAGTTATGCAGGCAACATGGGCCCTGCTCAGGGGCTGGAGCATTTCATAGATGCCGCCAAAATCTTAAGAGAGCAGGCAGGCATTTGTTTCTTAATGATGGGTGATGGCATCACCCGTGAACCCCTCCGACAGAGAATCAAGAGGCATAATCTGGAAAATGTCATCTTCTTGCCATATCAGCACTATTCTCTGATGGGGCAGGCTTATGCTGCATCTGATCTATGCTTGGTGCCGCAGGCCATTGAGACGGGGTTCGAAGCCGTGCCCTCTAAAGTGTATCGCATTATGGCGTGTGCACGCCCCGTATTAGCCGTCACTGACCAGAATTCTGATCTGGCGCGCTTGGTAAGTGAGGCCTCGTGCGGGGCTTTTGTATCGCCGGGGTCGGCAGAAGTAATGGCTGAAATGATTATGCGGGCATACCGGAACCAGCAAGAATGGCGAAAAATGGGCATGTCCGGGAGAGAACACGTCGTTCGTTTCTACGCGCGCCAGACGGTGACCAATCAGTATCACGAGTTGATAGAAATTCTTATTTCCAAACCAGAAAGACAGAGCAAATTTGTCAGATAACAGGCAATCCGTTCTCATTACCGGCGCCACCGGTGCGGTGGGTCCCCTTGTTGTAAAAACGTTCCACGATGCGGGTTATTATATCCGCACCTTGTCAATTGATGATCCGCCTGTCGACACCTGGCCCAGTGATGTGGAAGCACGTATTGGAGACGTTACTGATCAGCCGGCGGTGCAGTCTGCGATGCAGGGCGTGGACGCAGTGGTTCATCTGGCGGCGCTTCTGCATATTGTGAATCCTCCTGCCGAATTACGTGAAAAATATGAGCGCATCAATGTTGGCGGGACGGCGGCAGTAGTCGATGCTGCGATTGAGACGGGTGTGAAGCGAGTTGTACTGTTCAGTACGATCGCGGTGTATGGGCCTTCGGATGGTTGCGTGCTCAATGAGGATTCGCCGACGCACCCTGACACTTTTTATGCTCAGACCAAATGTGCTGCGGAACAGATTGTCCTGAATGCGAGAGGCTCCGACGGTCAACCATTGGGAACCGTGTTGCGTCTGGGGGCTGTTTACGGTGCACGCATAAAAGGGAATTATGAACGCCTGACGAGGGCCTTGGCAGCTGATATGGGTGCACGACACCAATTTCTGGCGACATTGGGCCATGCCCCCCGATTACCATTTATCCCTGTCGGCAAGGGTCTCAATCGACGGACGCTTGTGTATGGTAAGGATGTTGGTCAAGCGGCGGTATTGGCCGTTTCTCATCCCGGTGCAGCGGGCAGGGTCTTCAATGTAACTGATGGTGATTTTCATCCCCTGAATGAAATTGTAGAAGCTATTTGTTCCGCCCTCGGACGGAAGCCGCCCCGTCTATCGCTACCGCTGGGGCTTTCGCGAGGTGTCGCCGATCTGATAGAGGGGTTCGGCCGCATTACGGGATTAAACCTTCCGGCCCTGCGCGCAATGATCGATAAATATAATGAGGACAGTGCTGTTGACGGCAGCCGGATCCAAAAAGAATTAGGGTTTTCTCCGCGGTATGATTTAAAGACGGGATGGGAAGAGGCGATTAAAGAAATGAGAGAAAACAATAATCCGGGGAGATAATCCCGGGTAATCCTGGGACGCAATACTGATTTCTTGTAAAATTGTGCCATGAGACCTCTGCATAACGATCGATTTTGTCATTTCGAATCCCGATACATCGGGGTGAGAAATCTTCAATTAATTAAAAGCTCATAGATTTCTCGTCGCTACCGCTCCTCAGACCTTATGATAAAAAAGTAAAAGGCAAGTCTCAACTTTGCATGGTATATTTTGTTATCCACACAAAAACATACCCAAAGAAGGAGGCTTGCCATGGATAACGGTAACAAACTTGATTTCACGGGTCAACACATTTATGTCGGCATGGATGTTCACAAGAAGAGCTG
>ENA-ORXD01000691-ORXD01000691.1-sediment-metagenome-genome-assembly--contig:-NODE-691-length-38048-cov-4.333518_pt1 | contig 38048 bp, 31 predicted proteins | sample MGYA00237862_ERZ511471 | MGnify/ENA metagenome assembly ERZ511471 | reverse complement strand
TACCGGATCGTCATGAAAAATGGCGAAATACGCTGGGTCGTCGAGCGAAACCGGCCGGAGCGCGATGCCAAAGGCAGGCTTGCTCATCATTTCGGCGTCGTACTGGACGACACGGAACGAAAAAAGGCGGAGATCGAAGCGAGGATGAACCACGAGGCCCTCCAGAAAAGTTTGCAGCAACTGGAAATTTCTTTCAGGAAAACGATCGAGGTCCTATCATCCACGACGGAAGCCCGTGATCCTTATACCGCCGGCCACCAGAGGAAGGTGGCCACCCTCTCCGAAGCCATCGCGAGACGAATGGGCCTGCCTGAAGAAACGTGCGAAGGCATCTACCTGGCGGCGATGGTTCACGACGTGGGAAAAATCTCCATCCCGGCCGAACTTTTGAGCAAACCGTCCAAGCTTAACGATGTCGAGATGGCCTTGATCCAGACGCATCCGGACTCGGCTTACGAGATCCTCAAGAACGTGGATTCGCCCTGGAACCTGGCCGAGATCGTCCGCCAGCACCATGAAAGGATGGACGGAAGCGGATATCCCATTGGGCTTCGTGGTGAGGAGATCCTCCTTGAAGCCCGGATCATCGCGGTGGCCGACGTCTTCGAAGCCGTGGCTTCAGATCGTCCCTACCGGCCGGGGCTTGGTCTCGATGCCGCCATGGCTGTCCTTGAAGACGGCAAGGGGACCGAGTTCGATACCGACGTGGTCGAGATTTGCAGGAGTTTGTTCGATGAAGGCTTCGAATTCGAACCCGTTGGCGGGCGCTTCTCATTCGCAACGGCAAGAGGAGGAAACCCCTTTGAATGAAAGGTTCAAGCCCTGGGTCCTTATTGCGCTTATCGCGACTGGTATAATGGTCGCCGCGGCCTGGACCCTGTTCAGGATGCCGGAAACCCCGTCAAAGGGAAAAATCGAAACCCAGGGAGGAATACTCATGATCAAGCTTGAGACAAACAAGGGCGACATCCTGCTTTCCCTAAACGCCGAGAAAGCTCCCGAAACCGTTGCCAACTTCGTCCAGTATGTCAAGGACGGGCATTACGATGGAACCATCTTCCACCGCGTCATCAACGGTTTCATGATCCAGGGCGGCGGCTTCGACAAGGACATGAACCAGAAGGAAACCCGGGCCCCGATCAAAAACGAGGCGGATAACGGCCTGAAAAACGCCGCCTACACGATTGCGATGGCCAGGACCTCAGACCCCAACTCGGCCACGGCCCAGTTCTTCATCAACGTCAAGGACAACGATTTCCTCAATTTTTCCTCCCGCAGCCCCCAGGGATGGGGATACGCCGTATTCGGCAAGGTCACCGGTGGGCAGGATGTGGTGGATGCCATCAAGTCGGTGAAAACGGGCAATCGCGGGTTCCACCAGGACGTTCCGGTCGAACCGGTCATCATTCTAAAAGCTTCAGTCGTCGAACCCTAGGCAAAAAGGGGACCGGGCCCAAATGGGCCCGGTCCCCTTCGACAAAATCCTCCGCTAGCCTTTTTCTCCTTCGATCATTTCCGGCATCATGAAAATGATCGCCAGGGGAGGAAGAACCAGGGTGAGGGACTGGTCAAACCCCTGGAAAGGAACCGGCACGGACTCCACTTCCCCCAGGTTGCCGTGGCCGCTCCCGCCGTAGTCTTTGGCATCGCTGTTCAGCCTTTCCCGCCATTTCCCTGCAAAGGGGACTCCGATCCGGTAATTGAAACGCGGTACCGGCGTAAAGTTGCAGACGACCAGGACGGCATCCTCACTTTCCCCTGGCCGCTTGCGCAGGAAGGCAACCACGCTTTTTTCCGCGTCCTTGAAATCGACCCATTCGAAACCGGAGGGGTCGAAATCTCCCTCGTACAGGGCCGGTGTTTCCCGCAGAAAGCGGTTCAGGTCACCAACCCAGCGGGATAGTCCCGCGTTTTCCGGTTTTTCAAGGAGGAACCAATCCAGCCCGCTCTCGTGATCCCACTCCCGCTCCTGGCCGAATTCCCCTCCCATGAAAAGCAATTTCCTGCCCGGATGCCCCACCTGGAACCCCAGGAGAAGACGCAAGTTGGCAAATTTCCTCCATGGGTCTCCCGGCATCTTGCCGTAAAGCGACCCTTTGCCGTAGACCACCTCGTCGTGTGAAAGGGGGAGCAGGAAGTTTTCCGAGAAGGCATACCAGATACTGAAAGTCAGCCGGTCTTGCCGGTACTTCCTGAATACAGGGTCCTTTTCGAAGTACTCCAGGATGTCGTGCATCCACCCCATGTTCCATTTCAGGCCGAACCCCAGCCCCCCAACGTGGACGGGGCGGGTCACCATCGGCCAGGCCGTCGATTCCTCGGCGACGGTCTGAATCCCTTCAAAATCCCCGTAACAGGCAACGTTGAGCTGCCGGAGGAATTCGATTGCCTCGAGGTTTTCCCTTCCCCCGTAGCGATTCGGGATCCACTCCCCCGCCTTGCGCGAATAATCGAGATAGAGCATTGAGGCCACTGCATCAACGCGAAGGCCGTCCGCATGGTAACAGTCCAGCCAGAAGCATGCGCTGCTGAGGAGAAATGATCGGACTTCGTTCCGGCCATAGTTGAAAATGGCGCTTTTCCAGTCCGGATGAAACCCCTGCCGCGGGTCCCTGTGCTCGAAAAGATGACTCCCGTCGAACTGTCCAAGCCCATGGGGGTCATTCGGGAAATGGGAGGGGACCCAGTCCAGGATGACGCCGATTCCTGATTTGTGCAGGGTTTCGACGAGGAACATGAAATCCTGCGGGGTCCCGTAACGACTGGTGGGAGCAAAATACCCGAGGGTCTGGTAACCCCAGGAACCATAAAAAGGATGCTCCATCACCGGAAGGAACTCCACGTGGGTGAAACCCATCTCCCGGACATAACCGGACAAAAGCGGGGCCATCTCCCGGTAGGTCAAGAAACCTCCATCCGCCGGGGAACGTCGCCAGGACCCCAGATGTACCTCGTAAACCGACATCGCCGAAGACGCCAGTTTCTTTGCCGGGCGGGCCGTCATCCATTCGATGTCTTCCCATTCCTTCGAAAGTTCCCAGACGACCGAGGCTGTTCCCGGGGAGATCTCGGAATAGAAGGCGAAAGGGTCCAGCTTGTCCGGAAGCCTCGCTCCATCCCTTCCCCTGAGGTGGAACTTGTAAAGTTCCCCCTGGCGAACCCCGGGAATGAAGCCTTCCCAGATTCCCGAACCTTCCCACGGCATCTCCAGGGGGTTCTTCCCAGGATCCCAGCCATTGAAATCCCCGATTACGGAAACGCCCTCGGCATTGGGCGCCCAGACCCCGAAATGGACCCCCGATACCCCCTCCTCTTCGAGAAGATGGGCTCCCAATTTCTCGTAGAGGCGTCGATGCGTCCCTTCCCGAAAAAGATAAAGGTCCTGTTCCGAAAAAAGCGACCGGGGCGCGGATCCTTTTTCGACGTTTTTTCTCATGCCTTGCCTCCTCTTGATTCGGCTTGTTCGCGAAGGAGTTCAAGTATCCCCCGGATTGGAAGTCCAACCCATTCGGGCCGGTTGTTCATCTCGTATTTCAGTTCGTAAAACGACTTTTCGACCGAGAAAACCTTGATCAGGCTCTGCCGTTCACGCGCCCCCGAAGGAACGAACCCTTCCCCCCCGACGGACTGGAAGTAGCCTTCGAGGAAAGAAGAAGAGGTTTCCTTCCTCCAGGCGGAAAGCCACCGACGGAGGGGGACTTCCTCACCCGGCCGCCGCTGGACCCTCGCCAGGGAAACTCTCCAGGCCGCGTAATCGAACGACCGCAACATACCTGCAAGGTCCCGGAAGGGAGACCTCTTTAGGCGCCTCTCGCTCAGGGGCCGCATCGGTTCACCTTCAAAATCGATGATGAAGAAATCCTTCCCGGTGAACAGGACCTGCCCCAAGTGGTAATCCCCGTGGATCCGTATTTTCAAACCGCCGAATTTTTCCCGGGTCAGGGGAGACAAAAGGGAAAAGACCTCTCGTTCTGAGGCGACCAGTTCCTGTGCCCTCTCTCTCAGTTCCTCATCGAGGGAAGGCAGGTGCTCTTTCAGTCCCTGGAGCGATTCCCGGACCAGGCCCCTGATGGATTGGTAAACCGACCGCTGGTAAAGCCGCGAAAATGGCTCGGGAACAAATGCCGGGTCATCCTGGCCGGAGGCCAGGGCCTGGTGCAGTTCTCCCGTGCGCTTGCCCAGGAGAGTCGCCATTTCGAAGAAAAACTCTCCCCCAACCTCGCGAACCGCCGTGGAGATTTCCTCAGGCTCGAGCTTGCGGGCCAGGGCATTTTCGCAGAACTGGTCCAGGGCGGAAAGGAAAAAATTCCAGGCCGTGCCCTGGTTTCGGACAAAGCCGTGGAAAGTGCCCAGAAGCAAGGTCCCCCCCGGACCAGAATACTCCAGGGCACCCAGGAATGGCGGCGTATGGACGAATCTCGTCTTTTCCGTCAGGTACTGGCTGATCTCACGGTCCGGGTTGATTCCCTCCTCCGGTTTCCGGATGAGCTTCAGGATACAGTCTTCGTTGTAGATGACCGAACTGTTGCTTTGCTCTTCCGACAAAAGGCGGCTTGCCGTGCCCGATACCGCTTTCGTGCGCCACGCACGGAAAGCCCGGCTTGCCTGGCCGGCCATCTCCCCGATTTTGCCCTTCCGCCGTTTCCGGCCCAATATGAAATCCAGGATCGCGGCGTGGAAGCAAGTGTCCGCGGCCGCATCGAAGATGAACCCCGCTTTCCCGCCGATTGAAGCCCTTGCGACAAGAGCCTTCCGCAGTCCCTCCCCGGCAGGCTTCTCATCCAGGCCGGGAGCAAAACCGAGGGGAATGAAATAGGAGTCGCTGGCCCCCTCGACGTAGCCAACCGAAACAAGGAGCAGGTACGTACCCTGCCCGGAATCGTCGAGAAAGATTCCGTCCTCGATCGAAAGGGCACGGATTCGCCTGGCTTTCGAGCCAAACCAGCGGCACCTGGCCAGGAAGGGCTGGATGGCGGCTTCCAGAAGCCTTCGATTTTCCATTGACGACAACAGGTCTTTCCAGCTCAGCGAACTGTGGAAAACAGGAAGCGGTTCTGGTTGATCGAGATAGCCCGATGGAGCCTCCTCCTTGACGAGGGACATCCAGAAATAATCGTGGAAGCCCATGGTGAGGAAATAGGGCCTTGCGGTTACGGGGGGAAACCGGTTACCGCTGAAGAGTTCGACAGGGACGGCTCCCTCGTATTCCGAAAGATCCAGTTCGACCGCCTGGGCAAAGCGTGAAAGGTTGGCGACCACGAGAATGGTTTCGCCCTCGAAAGACCGGATGAAGGCAAGGACCTTCGGGTTTTTCGGGTGCAGGAACCGTGCATCCCCACGGCTGAAGGCATCGTGCCTCTTGCGCATGCCGATGACCCGGCGCATCCACCAAAGGAGCGATGAAGGATTGCGTTCCTGGTTCTCGACGTTCACCGCCTCGTAGGCGTATTCCGGATCCGTGACCACGGGCAGGTAGAGCTTCTGGGGGTTCGCCCTGGAAAAGCCGGCGTTCCGGTCCGGGCTCCACTGCATAGGGGTCCGGACCCCGTTCCTGTCACCCAAGAAATAGTTGTCCCCCATGCCGATTTCGTCTCCGTAGTAGAGGCAGGGAGTCCCGGGAAGCGAAAACAGGATGAACTTCAGGAGTTCGACCTTCCTGCGGTTCTGCTGCATGAGCGGAAAAAGGCGTCGCCGGATCCCGAGGTTGATCCGGGCCCGCGGATCCTTCGCGTACGTCCGGTACATGTAGTCGCGTTCCTCGTCGGTCACCATTTCCAGCGTCAGTTCGTCGTGGTTCCTGAGGAACATGACCCACTGGTTGACGTCGGGAATCGGCGGAGTCTGGTCCATGATGTCGATGACAGGATGGCTGTTCTCCATCCACAAGGCCATGAAGATGCGCGGCATGATGGGAAAGTGAAAGGCCATGTGGCATTCGTCCCCATAGCCGAAATACGCGACGGCATCTTCCGGCCATTGGTTGGCCTCTGCCAGAAGCATCCGTCCCTCGAATTTCTCGTCCACATGGCTCCGAAGCTCTTTCAGGAATTCATGGGTTTCGGGAAGGTTCTCGCAGTTCGTTCCCTCCCGCTCGAAAAGGTAGGGAACCGCGTCAAGCCGCAGGCCGTCAACTCCCATGCCCAGCCAGAAGTCCATCGCCTTCAGCACGGCCTCCCTGACCTTCGCGTTGTCGAAATTCAGGTCCGGCTGGTGCGAGTAGAACCGGTGCCAATAGTACGCTTTTGCAACCGGGTCCCATGTCCAGTTGGAAGTCTCGAAGTCCTGGAAGATGACCCTCGCGTCCGCATATTTCCCGGGGTCGTCGCTCCAGACATAAAAGTCCCGTGCCGCAGAACCCGGCAGTGCCCGCCTGGCCCGCTTGAACCAGGCATGCTGGTCGGACGTATGGTTGATGACCAGTTCGGTGATGACCTTGAAACCCCGTAAATGGGCCTCTTTCAGGAAGTGCCTGAAATCCTTGAGGGTTCCATAGTCCGGATGGATTCCGTAATAGTCCGCGATGTCATAGCCGTCATCCCTCATGGGAGAGGGATAGAAAGGCAGAAGCCAAAGAGCCGTCACGCCCAGGTCGTGAAGGTAATCCAGTTTTCGGGTGAGCCCCCTGAAGTCTCCGATCCCGTCGTCGTTGCTGTCGCAGAAAGCTTTCACGTGCAGCTGGTAGATGATTGCGTCCTTGTACCAGAGGGAGTCCGAGTCGCTCATTCCGACACCTCCCTACATGAAGTAATCAAAATCGTGCTCCCGCCTCAGGTGGCGGCGAAGGGAAAAAATCCGCGCAGGGAGCTCATGCGGGTCGAGCCCCAGGTTGTTCCATTCCCCGTGCCAGATCACCTTTTCTTCGCCCAGCAAATCGTGAAGCATGTAAGGCTGCGAGGACACCATGCCCAGTTCCGCCAACGGCAGCCGGATGTTTCCCGATTGCGGACGGAAGGGATCCAGCGTGATCGCAACGAGAAGCGTATTATCGCCCGCATGCTTCAGGAAAGCGATGATATTGTCGTTATCGCATTCCACGAACCGGATATTCCTTGTTTCCTGCAGGGCGGGGTTCTGGCGACGGATTCGGTTCACACGGGCAATCATCTCGCGGAGGTTGCCCTTCTGGTCCCAATCCCAGTTTTTGGCCTCGTATTTTTCCGAATCAAGATACTCTTCCCGCCCCGGGACGGCTTCGGTGACGAGAAGTTCGTAGGGAGGCCCATACAGGCCCCAGCAGGAGGAGAGAGTCGCGGCCAGAGCGAGCCGGATCAGGAATGCCGGGCGTCCTCCGAACTGCAGGTATTCCGGAAGGATATCCGGGGTATTGGGCCAGAAATTGGGCTGGAAATACTCCGCCATTTCCGTCTCGGTCAGCTCCCGCATGTACTTTTCGATCTCGTCCCTCGTGTTCCTCCAGGTGAAGTAGGTGTAGGACTGGGAGAAACCGATCCTGGCCAGTTTTTTCATGACCTTTGGCCTCGTGAAGGCCTCGGCCAGGAAAAGGACGCCGGGATCCCTGCGCTTCGCCTCTGCGATAAGCCACTTCCAGAAGGGAAAAGGCTTGGTGTGCGGGTTGTCGACACGGAAGACCCTGAAACCTTCCCCCATCCAGAAGAGGACGATCCTCAGGAGTTCCTCCCACAGAGACTTCCAGTCAGGGGTTTCGAAATTGAAGGGAACGATATCCTCGTATTTCTTTGGCGGGTTTTCCGCAAACTGGATCGACCCGTCCGGTCGCCAACGAAACCATTCCGGATGCTCGCTGACGTACGGATGATCCGGGGAACACTGGAAGGCCAGGTCAAGGGCCACTTCCATGCCGAGGGATTCCGCCTCTATTCGGAACTCGCGAAGATCTTCGAGGGTTCCAAGCCCGGGCTCCACGGAATCGTGACCTCCCCGGGCGGAACCGATCGCCCATGGGCTGCCTGGATCATCGGCCGCCGCCCACAGCGCGTTGTTCCTTCCCTTTCGGCTGGTCGTCCCGATAGGATGAATGGGAGGCAGGTAGACAACGTCAAATCCCATCCGGGCTATCTCTCCCAGGCGAAGGCGGGCCTCGCGAAGCGTCCCGGCGGCGCTGAAAGGCCCGCAGGCCGACCTCGGAAAGAATTCGTACCAGGAACTGAATCGCATCTTCGGCCTTTCGACGACAACCGTAAGGACTTCCGGGAACTGCATCACGAGTTCCGGGTCGGGATATCGCGAAGCGCAGCGCCGGATTTCCGGGCGTCCCAGTATCCGTTCAACACCCTCCGGCGCCCCGGAGGCATCCAGGTCCGCAGCTGCCTCCTCAAGAACCTGGAAGTCCTCTCCCGATGCCCGGCGGGAAGCCAGCCGAAGTTCTTCTGCCAGGGCCCGGCAATCGTTTTTGTCCGCCTGGCCTGGAACCCGCTTGAGGAAATCGCGAAGGAGCGTCTCCAGGCGATCCACCCAGGCCCGCACCGTGAAGAGGAATTCCCCCTGGGCTTCTACCCTGAAATCGCCTTCCCATCTATCGTTGCCGACCGGTTCCATCGGGACTGCAGCCCATTCCTGCCGGTTTGCCGGTCGATACAGGAGTTCCACGCGGACCGCGTCATGCCCGTCCGAAAATACATCTGCATAAGCGTGAACCGTCTCACCGGGACAGCGTCTCACGGCCCCGCCTTCCGAGACACGCGGCCCGACGTTTTCAATGACAACACGGACACGGCCGTCCATCCCTTTCACCTCCCTTGCCATACTCTAATTAACATTATAAAGCATCATCAAAAAACCCTCCCCCCAAAAGACTTCTCCTGGTCAGTTTGCATGTCTGTTAATTTACTTTAAGATAACCTCATCCGTGGACCATCATGCCCGCCGGAACATCCCGGCCGGATACCGTTCCCTGCCCTCCTGGGCCGGCGGCCCGCTCGTGATGGTCACCGGGAAGAAAAAGACGGCATGCCGGCGCTTAAAAAAAAGAATCTTACTCCCCTCCCGGGTGAAGAATCGCCTGACTCCTGAAAAATCCGGGAAAGTTTTATAATCAGGGAATCCGTTCCCCGCGCCTGCAGGCGCGGGGAGAAAGCGAGGAGTCCTCATGAACGGCTGGAACGGCAGGACTCTATGGGTCGACCTGGAAACGGGGAGGCTGGAAATCCGCGAAACCGATCCTCGCGTCCTTCGATCCTTTATCGGGGGCAGGGGGCTGAATGATCGGCTTCTGTTCGATCGGGTCAAGCCAGTCATCGATCCCCTTGGACCGGAGAATATCCTTGCGTTCGCCGTCGGGCCTTTGACGGGGACTCCCCTTTCCTCCACAAGCCGTGTCCATGTCAGCACCCTGTCCCCCCTCTCCGGCATCCTGGGTGACGGCAACGCAGGCGGGGCATTCGGACTTTCAATGAAAAGGACGGGCTACGACCAGTTCGTCTTTACCGGGACTTCTCCGCGGCCCGTCGTCCTCCTAGTCGACGGCATGGAGGCCCGGTTAGCGGAAGCACCCGACCTTGTCCAGACGTCCACGTGGGAAAAAACCGACCGGTTGCGACAGCTGCACGGCGCCAACTGTTCGATCGCCGCCATCGGGCAGGCGGGGGAAAACCTCGTCCGCTTCGCATCGATCATCTTTGACAGGCACAACTCGGCTGCCCGTGGGAGCGGAGCGGTGATGGGCTCTAAAAATCTTTTGGCCGTTGTCGTGAAAGGCCGCTTCGGCACTTCCCTTGCGGACCCGGAGGGTTTCAGGGCCCTGGCGGACATCGATCGCCAGTTCCTGAAGAACGACCCTTTCCAGCGCGACACGGTCGCCCGCATCGGCAGCCACATCGGGATGGTCCGGTGGTTCCCGGGTTTTCGTAACAACGAAAGGTACCTTGGGCCGGACGACTCTCCGAAAGAACTTCTCCCGGAGGCCCTGAAAGCCTACGAGGAAGGAAGGACAGCCTGCGCAGGCTGTGTCGTTCCCTGCAAGGACATCTTCCGCATCCCCTCGGGGCCCTATGCCGGCGAAATTGGCAAGGCGATGGAGCATGAATGCCTTCACTGCCTGGGGACAAACTGCGGACTATCCGATCCCGTGGCCCTCATGACGATGGAAAACCTCGCGGACAAGTACGGCATGTGCGTGATCGGCCTGGGCAACGCCATCGCACTGGCCAAGGACCTGTTCGCGCACGGCCTCATCGGTCCTGGAGAAACGGAAGGACTGGATCTTTCGTGGGGAAACGCGGAAGACCAGATCGAGCTGATCCATAGGATCGCGCTCCGGCAACCTTTCGGAAGCCTGGTCGCAGAAGGTTTGCTGAACATGGCCCGGATTGTCGGGGGCAAGGCGATGGATTTCTGCTATCACGTCAAGGGATTGAGCCGGGGGCATCACCCTGCGGGTATCTTCGCCCTGGCCCACGCGACCTCCACCAGGGGAGCCGACCACCTTCGGGGACGCAGCTGGGCCTTCGGGGAGAATGACCCCGAAATCTGGCCCATGTTGATCAGGGAGGGGTTCATCCCCGTTTCGGACCCGGTGAAAACCCTGTTCCTCTCCGAAAGGGCAGTCACCCTGACGGACATGATCGGTCGTTGCAAGGGCGCCGTCAACAACTGGGCGAGTGCCGTTCCCCTCGTCGCCAGCCACCCGCTGCTAAAAGGGGAAGCCCTTCTCCTGGAAGCCGCCACGGGAATTCCCTACACCGAGGCCGAGCTGGAAACCGCCTCCGATCGCGTTTACCTTCTAGAGATGGCATTCAACGCAAGGCAGGGGATCCGCAGGAAAGACGACCGATTTCCCGTCAAGTGGGACCGGGTCGGATCCGAATGGGCCGGGAACGAATTCGCCAAGCACGAAGCCATGCTGGACGCCTATTACCCGTTGCGCGGGTGTGATCCGGGTACAGGCCTACCCAGTCTGGACGCTCTTGGGGAATTGGACCTGGATTTTGTGGCGAAAGCGCTCTCGGCCGATCCCGGGAAGGAAACATGGGAAGGCCCTCCCCTGTGGAGTTTGGGGGAATACCCGAAGGGCTCGAGGCGCGCCTGAAAAGAAAGAAGGGGGGAAAGGCCCTGGCCTTTCCCCCCTTCTTTCATGCCATCTCGGCTTTCAGGGCCTCGACCCACTTGGAAGGAACCGCCAGGCCGGTAACCCCGTTGACCCAGGAAGCCGCACCGCCGCCTCTTGCCTTGAGGCACGGGTGCTTCTTGAGGACGCTTCGCAAGTCGATCCCGGCCTCCGTTCCGCAAGCCAGGATAAAATTTCCTTCTTGATCCTCCCCTGAAGGAATGAGGACCAGCCCCGTCGTCGAAGGATCGGCCTCAACGAGTGCCTTGAGGGCGGGAACGGCCATCTCGGGCAGTAAACCCGGCAAAAGAGCCACGGATAGGGTTTTCGACTCCATCCGGTGGCTTTCCCAGGGAAGGGCCAGCATTCCCTTGGCCTTGTCCACCGCGCGGGAAAGGGCTTGCTTTTCCTCCTGCAGGCGATCGTAGACTTTCTCCAGCTTTTCGAGGGGGCAGCTGACCTTCCGGAGCAGCACCCGCATGACGCGAGAATACTCTTCAAGAACACGCTCACGCTGGACGGTGAACTTGACCTCCCAATTCGGGGCGGTCCCCCTGTAGCCGGTCACAAGAAGCCCGCCGATTTTCCCCGTGGAGGAAACATGCGTCCCCGAGCAGGCGATGCAGTCGAATCCGGGTATCGTCACGACCCTGATGGGCTCGTCCCCCAATCGGTCCCAGTTCGCCTTCAAGCCCTGGATCGACTGCGCTTCCCCGGGTTCGTGGAGCTGGATCGAAACGGGAAGATCACGTGAAATCACTTCGTTGGCTCCATTTTCCGCCTCGAAAAGGAGTGGCCACGACAACTCCCCTTCCCACCGCATGAAGACGGTCGTCTCCTCTTCAGCGACGGCGACCTTGTACACCTCGAGCCCCTCGTGACGGCTTTCCAGGACCCGGGAAAGAACATGTTCTCCGGAATGCATCCTGGAAAGGAGATCCTGTCTCGACAGGTTCACTTCGGCCCTGACCGGCAGGCCATCGTAAGGATCTCCTTCCGCAATCCTGACGGTAAGGACGGGAGACTCCCCGTCACGGACGCAATCCATGACCTCCCCGGAAAAGCCTGGAGCCGTCAGGTATCCCGTATCGCCGGGCTGTCCACCTCCCGCGGGATGGAAAAGGTTTTCTGCCAAGGCCAGGCGCGCCTCTTTTCCTTTTCTCGAAAAAACATGGGTGATTGTCGTCTCATATCCTGCATTCAAGGGCTTTCGCCTCCCCTCCAGGGGACATTATATCCCTGCCGGCCGGGAGGAAACGGGTTAAGATATTGGTGAAGCATCATGGCAGGAGGGGGTAGAAGCGATGCCGTCAAAAGTGTTCTTTACGGGAATGAGAACCAATGCAAGGCAAAACATGCTGGACCGCCTGGAAAGGCTTGTCCTTGCGGCCGGACTGGACAATCTGCCGCTCAAGGGGCGGATGGTTGCGGTGAAGATCCATTTTGGGGAACCCGGCAACCTGGCCACGATCCGGCCGAATTACGTGGCTCGGCTGATCCGGCTCATCCGCGAAAGGGGAGGCAAACCCTTCCTTACGGATGCGAACACCCTCTACAAGGGTTTCCGGGCAAACGCCGTCGATCACATGCAGGCCGCCTCGGAAAACGGATACAACCCGCTATCTGCCGGTTGTGCCGTACTCATCGCCGATGGATTGTGGGGGTTCGACTACCGTGAGATCGAGATCAACCTCAAGCATTTCGCCACCGCCCGAATCGCCTCGGCCATCGCTGAAGCGGACGTCCTGGTCTCCCTCAACCATTTCAAAGGCCACGAGATGACGGGCTTCGGCGGAGCAATGAAGAACATCGGCATGGGTTCGGGCTCACGAGAGGGAAAAATGGCCATGCATTGCGATTCGCCGCCCAGGATATCCGCCGGCAAGTGCATCGGATGCGGGGAGTGCGTCCGGAACTGCGCCCATGGTGCAGCCCGGATGGGCACCGATGGAAAAGCTTTCATTGAAACCGGCAGCTGTGTGGGATGCGGGCAGTGCGTCGTGGTCTGCCCGACAGGTGCGGCACAAATCTCATGGGGCAGCGGGGGCACCCTTGGGGAGAGGATCGCGGAGTACGCCTACGCAGCCCTGGCAGGCAAACCCCATTTCCATGTCAACTTCATCATGGACGTTTCCCCTGAGTGCGATTGCTGGGGACATAACGACACCCCCATCGTTCCGGACATCGGCATAGCCGCGTCGGAAGACCCCGTCGCCGTTGACCAGGCCTCTGCAGACCTGGTCAACGATGCGCCCCTGCTTCCCGGGAGTGCCCTTCACGAGAAAGGGTTTTCACACGGGGACAAATTCCTCGGGCTTCACCCCAAGGGAGATTGGGAACAATGCCTGTCCCATGCCGAGGCGATCGGGCTGGGAAGCCGCTCCTACGAACGGGTCGACCTGCCTTAAACACACAGGAAAGGGTCCGGCGGCCTTTTTCGGCTGCCGGACCCTTTCCTGCTTTCCCCTAAAGAGTCCTCATGTACTCCGAGATGGCTGCCAGTCCTTCCTTCAGGGTTTCCGTCGCGCAGGAATAGCCCAGTCGGAACCAGCCCTCGAAATCAAAAGCTCGACCCGGGACGATGAAGGCGCCGTTCAAATCGAAAAGGCCCCTGCAGAAATCCTCCGAGGGAATCGGGAAATCGTACCGGATAAATGCTGTCGTTCCAGCCTTTGGACGGACATAGGAAAGCCCCTTTTCCCCGCTCACCCATTCGTCAAGGATCGCCGCGTTCCTCCTCACCAGGGGAAGGTTGCGCTCCCTAATCTTTTCCCTGTTGGACAAAGCCCTCAGCGCCAGCATTTCGTCAATCATCCCGCAGCTGATCGTCGTGTAGTCCCTGCGACTGAAGCACTCCCGGATGAAGTCCCTCGGACCGGCAACCCAGCCAAGCCTCAAACCCGCAAGGGAAAAAACCTTCGAAAGGCTGCCTGTGACGACCGCCTTTTCGTAGATATCCACGACCGACGGGACGTGTTCGAGCGGATCATGTTCCAGTCCCCTGTAGACTTCGTCGCAGAGGATCCAGGCACCCGCACGCTCCGCAATCCTGGCAACCTCCCGGAGGAAAGGCCCGTCCATCAGGGCTCCGGTGGGATTGTTGGGGTTGTTGAGAACGATGAGCTTGCACCTGTCCCCTGCAAGCTTTTCAAGTTCGTCAAGGTCAGGCACGAACCCGTTTTCGGGGCGGAGTCCCAGCATGCGGACATCGGCGCCGAACGCCCTGGGAACGGAGTAAAGTTGCTGGTAGGTCGGCTTTACGGCCACAACCCTGTCTCCCGGCTCGACCAGGGTGAAAAGCGCCAGGAAGTTGGCCCCGATGGCCCCGTGGGCGAGCAGGATGTTGCCCTCATCCTGTGTATCGTAAAGGCGGGAGAGATGGGCCCGCAGTTCGAGGGTGCCGGGAATTTCCCCATAGGTGAGTTTCCGGGCGAGAAACTCTTCGATGAACGATTCCCTTCCTCCGGCAAGGTCCAGGAGCTCTCCCACGGTCAATGATTCCACACACGTTTCAGCAACGTTGATCCGTGCGCTTTCTTCGTACGCGTTCATCCATTCTTCCACGCCAAAGGCTTCGATCTTCAATTTCTGTCCCCCAATTCGTCCGTTTAGGCTCCTTATTCTTCCAGTTCCGATTTCCAGTGTTCCCCGGCATGCCCCACTTCGTCCGGACCGGGCGTCATGTCCAGGTCCCCAAAGGCCCAGTTTACGGGACAGACATGGACTCCCCCGCTTTGGCGGACATGCTGGAGGGCCGCGAGCTGGCGCAGTATTTCGTCGATGTTGCGGCCCACGGAGCTGTCAAGGATCTCCGCCGCCTTGAGAACTCCGTCCGGATCGATGATAAAGCGGCCGCGCAGGTTCACGCAACCCTCCTCGTCAAAGACCCCGTATATCCTGCCCAGTTTCCCGGCCGGGTCGGCAAGCATGGGGTAAGGGAGACCGCCTTCGACGAGTCCCGCAAGTTCTCCCTCGTTCCAGACCTTGTGCGAAAAGACCGTATCGATACTGATCGCCAGTATTTCTGCTCCCATTGACTTGAATTCCTCGTATTTTTCAGCGACCGCTGAAAGTTCGGTCGGTCAGACGAAAGTGAAATCACCGGGGTAGAAAAAGAGGATCACCCATTTCCCCAGGAGATCCTCAAGCCGGACGCGCGTCAGTTCTCCACGGATGTGGGCGGGTACATCGAACTGCGGCGCCTTGCATCCGACCCTTGCAGAGCCCCCTCCCCCTTCGAGAAGCTGAAGCAGCCTGGATTTGTCCATGCTCAACTGGCAGCTGACCTGAATCTCCATAAGAACACCCCCATCGCCAGGATTTCGGTTGACCGCATTAAAGTAAGGATACCATGAAACGGGAATCCCTCCCGGTTTACCGCGCTCCCGCCAGTTGGTATCATTCTTCGGGTGGACGGGCACAATACCGCCACGTTGGAGGCAGCCATGCTCAAGAACCGGTCCAGGGCTTTTGCCCTTTTGATGTTGGCAACATTTTTCCTTTTTTTCCTTTTTCTCGGAAGCCACCCCCTTCTCGAACCTGACGAAGGGCGATATTCCGAGATTCCTAGGGAGATGATCGAACGGGGAGATTCCATCACTCCCACGCTCAACTATGTGAAATACTTCGAGAAACCAGTCCTTCACTACTGGCTCACGGCCGTGGCGTTCAAGCTTTTCGGCTACACGGAATTCGCCTCCCGTTTCTGGCCCGCCCTCCTGGGTGTCCTTGGCGTTGCGGTTGCCTTCTGGCTTGGCACATCTCTTTACGGAACCCGTGCGGGATTCTTCTCGGGACTCGCCCTTGCCACGTCCTGGGTTTATTTCGCCCTTGCCCAGATCAACATCATCGATATGGGCCTGTCCGTATTTATCACGATCGCCCTGGCTGGCTTCCTGATGGGTTCGATCCACGACCGGCGCCACTTGCTTCTCTTCTACGGGGGGATGGCCCTGGCCACCCTTTCAAAGGGACTGATCGGCATCGTCCTTCCCTGTGCCGTTGCCGGAACCTGGATCCTCGCAACACGAGACTGGCGGTTGATCCGGAGAACCCTGTACGGCTGGGGAATCCTTCTTTTTTTCGCCCTGACTTTGCCCTGGTTCGTTGCGGTTTGCCTCAAAAATCCCGAATTTTTCCATTTCTTCTTCATCCGGGAGCACTTCCTGAGATACACCACTCGCATCCACGGGCGTTATGAACCCGCCTGGTTCTTCATTCCCATACTCCTTGCAGGGGGGATTCCCTGGACGGCATTCTGGCTGCGTCCCCTCCTGGGTGTGCGGGAATCCAGGGAAAGGCTCTACCTGTCCCTCTGGTTTGCGATCATCTTCCTATTCTTCTCTTTCTCGAGTTCCAAGCTCATTCCCTACATTCTCCCGGTGTTCCCCGCACTTTCGATCCTGGCGGGGCAAAAGCTGGACAGGTATCTCACCCACCCGCAGGCGGACGGCATCGGGACCGAACTCGTCCTGTCGACCCTCCTGATGGGGCTTTTCTCAGGAGCCCTTCTGGCCTACCCATTCTTCCAGGATCGATTTTCCCCCGGAATCCTTCTAAGGGTCACGGTTCCCCTGGCCGGGGCGCTGCTCCTGACCCTTTTCGCCGCCTGGGCCTCATGGAAGAAACGTCACGCCCATGCGGTCGTCACCGCCCTTTTCATCGGTGCGATCTTCACGTGCCTTGCCTTGAAGGGCGTGTTCGCTTTCTATGGAACGTTCCTCTCCGCCAAACAGACAGCCGAGATCATCGAGAAGGCCCGCCAGCCGGGCGACATGATCGTCAGCTACGAAGACTACGACCAGGGTATCCCCTTCTACCTCAAGACACGGGTCGTACTCGTGAACTGGAAGGGGGAACTTGAATTCGGCAGCGAAATCGGCGACCAGTCGGAGTGGTTCATCGACCGGGCAACCTTCATGAAACATTGGGAATCCGGCCGCCACATGATTGTCATCTTCAGGGAAAAACGATATAGGGAAATGCTCGAGAAGGGAGTGGGCAACATGCACGTCCTGGGAAGATCCAACGAAGCGGTCATCGTGACGAACAGAAGCGGGGATGGGAAAAGATGAAAAGGGACACATTCCTTCCCTTTGCCCGTCCCAGCATAGACGAAACAACGATCGAAGACGTCTGCGAATCGCTGCGCTCGGGGTGGATCACAACCGGGCCAAAGTCGATCCGGTTTGAAAACGCCTTCCGGGACCGCATCGGGGTCCCTTTCGCCCTGGCGGTAAACTCCGCCACTGCAGGCCTGCACCTGGCCCACCTGGCACTGGGGATCGGTCCGGGCGACGAGGTCATCACGACCCCCATGACTTTCGTCGCGACCCTGAACACCATCGTTTTCGCAGGTGCCCGCCCCGTGCTGGTCGATATCGACCCCGGGACCTTCAACATGGATCCCGGGAACCTTGAAGCCGCGGTGACACCCCGCACAAAGGCGATCGTACCGGTCCACTTTGCGGGCCTTCCCGTGGACATGGACGCGGTTGACGCAGTGGCTGAAAGGCACGGGCTCGCAGTCATCGAGGACTGCGCCCATGCTCTCGGCGCCTCCTACAAGGGACGGACGGTCGGCTCCAATCCCAACCATGTCAGCGTTTTCAGTTTCCACCCCACCAAGAACATCACGACGGGAGAGGGCGGCATGGTTTGCACGGGACTCGAAGAACTCGCCGAACGCATCGCGATCCTTCGCCAGCACGGCATGTCGAAGGGAGCATGGAGCCGCTACGCCGTGACCGGCACTCCGCATTACGACGTTGCCCTACCCGGCCTGAAGTACAACATGCTGGACATCCAGGCGGCAATCGGACTCGGGCAGCTCGGGCAACTCGACGCTTTCAACGCCCGGAGAACCGCCATCGTCGAGCGGTACAGGGCGGCCCTTTCGGGCGTTGCGGGACTCACCCTTCCCTCGACGCCAGCCTACGGGTTCACTCACGCCTGGCACATCTTCACCCCGATGCTGGATCTTGACCGGGTGGACATTTCCCGCGACGAATTCATGGCCCTCTTGAAGGCCGAAAACATCGGGACGGCCTACCATTACCAGGCGGTGCACCTTTTCGAGTTCTACAGGAAAACCTTCGGGTTCAAGCCCGGGGATTTCCCCAACGCGGAGAAAGTGTCCGAACGCATCCTCAGCCTGCCCCTCTTCCCCTCGATGGCCGATTCGGACGTGGAGGACGTCATCGAGGCCGTGACCGGTATCCTGAAAATGCACGTCAAGGGAGGCGTGAAAGCGTGACCGACCCTCTCGTTTCCGTCGTCATCCCCGTCTACAACGAGCAGGAAAGCCTTCCCCTGCTTTTTGACAGGCTGATGCCGGTCATGGAAAACCTGGAGCGCCCCTATGAAATCGTCTTCATCAACGACGGCAGCCGGGACCGGTCACTCGCCCTGCTTCTGGACTGTAGGGAAAGGTTTCCAGGACGGGTCGTCGTGGTCGATTTCAACGGAAATTTCGGCCAGCACATGGCAATCATGGCCGGTTTCGAGCAGGCCAGGGGAGAGATGATCCTCACGATGGACGCGGATCTCCAGAACCCGCCCGAAGAAATCCCCAGGATCGTCGCAGCCATGGAAGAGGGCCACGATGTCGTGGGAACGGTCCGTTCAGGCCGAAGGGATCCCTTTTTCCGAAAGTTCGCCTCCCGGATCGTGAACCGGGTTTCCAACCGGATCACCGGGCTAAAGCTCAACGACTACGGCTGCATGATGCGCGGCTACAGCCGCCGTATCATCTCCTTCATCAACCAGTGCAAAGAGACGACGACCTTTATCCCGGCCCTGGCGCAGAAATTTGCCATGAACCCCGTGGAGATCCCGATTGCCCATTCGGAAAGGGAACAGGGGGAATCCAAGTACGGGCTTTACCGCCTGATCCGCCTCAATTTCGACCTCATGACCGGTTTTTCGCTGATCCCGCTCCAGGCCGTCACGATGCTCGGAATGGTCGTATCGGTCCTGAGCTTCTTCTTCAGCGTCTTTCTCCTCCTCCGCCGCCTGATCGTCGGACCCGAGGTGGAGGGGGTGTTCACCCTGATGGCCCTGAACTTCCTGTTTATGGGAATCACTCTTTTCTCCGTCGGTCTTGTGGGGGAATACATCGGGCGAATCTACCAGGAGGTCCGGGAAAGGCCGCGATTCGTGATAAGGGAGGTTTGGGGCCGTGAAGAATGAGCCCCGTGTCCTCCTTGCAGCCTACAGCGAAGTGGGCGTCGTATGCCTTGAAGAGCTGCTTGCCCAGGGGGCCCATGTTGTCGGGGTCTATACCCATGCAGACGACCAGTTCGAGGAAATCTGGTTCCGGTCGGTTGCCCGGGTCGCCGCCGAGGCCGGGATTCCCGTTTACACCCCCGGGGATATCAACTCTCCCTCGGAAATCGAACGAATCCGGACCTTGAGGCCCGATTTCCTTTTTTCCTTCTACTACCGCAAGATGATCGTCCCCGAGATCCTCTCGATCCCGGCCATGGGCGCCTACAACATGCACGGGTCACTCCTGCCCCGCTACAGGGGACGGGCCTGCGTCAACTGGGCCGTCCTGAAAGGTGAAAGCCAAACGGGGGTCACCCTCCACGTGATGACCGAAAGGGCCGATGCAGGGGATATCGTCGACCAGGAAGCCGTTCCCATCGAATTCACGGACACGGCACAGGACGTGTTCTGGAAGGTCCGGGACGCCGCCAGGAAGGTCATGGCACGAAGCTGGGCCCTCCTCCGGGCCGGTATCGCCCCGCGAAAACCCCAGGACGAAACCCTGGCGACGAAGTTCGGGCGGAGGGGGCCACAGGACGGGCTCATCGATTGGACAGCCGCTTCGAGGGAAATCTACAACCTGGTTCGCTCGGTCACCCATCCTTTCCCGGGGGCTTTCACCCACCTCGACGGACGGAAACTCTTCGTCTGGAAAGCCTGGCCCCTCGAGGGCGACAGGAGTGGAAATCCCGGGGAGGTCCTTTGCGTCGACCCCTTCCTCGTTGGCACCGGCAAGAGTGCCCTGAGGATTGACCGCTGCCAGCTGGAGGGAGAAACTGAGATGGACGGACCCGCGTTCGCCTCGAAGTCGCTCCGGCCCGGAAAAAAGTTGGGAGGCAATCACCTGTGAAAGTGCTGATACTGGGAGTCAACGGTTTTATCGGTTCGCACCTCGCCGAACGCATCCTTTCCTCGACCGACTGGGAAGTCCGGGGACACGACCTGCAGGCGACGAACCTGCAGTCCTGTCTTTCCCACCCCCGCTTCACCTTCAGGCAAAACGACATGCGGCAGGACAGCGAATGGATCGAGCTGCAGGTGTCCGAATGCGACGTCATTCTTCCACTCGTGGCCGTCGCCCAGCCGAAAAAATACGTGGAGGACCCGCTGCTCATCTTCGAACTGGATTTCGAAGAAAACCTCAAGATCGTGAGGCATTGCGTCAAGTACGGGAAACGCCTCGTTTTCCCTTCAACCTCGGAGGTCTACGGGATGTCCCAGGATCCCGAGTTCAAGGAAGACGAAAGCAACCTGGTCCTGGGCCCCATCTCCAAGACCCGGTGGATTTACAGCTGCAGTAAGCAGATGCTCGACCGGGTCATTGCCGCCTACGGCATGCAAAAGGGACTGCGCTACACCCTGTTCAGGCCCTTCAACTGGCTCGGACCGAGGCTTGACGACAACTCCCTGGCATCCGAGGGAAAATCCCGGGTTTTGACCCAGTTCATCTACAACATGCTCCAGGGATTGCCTGTCCAGCTCGTGGGGGGCGGGGAGCAAAAACGCTGCTTCACGGATATCGACGACGGGATCGAGGCCCTTATGGCCATCCTGCAAAACAATGGCAACGTGGCGGACGGACAGATTTTCAACATCGGGAACCCGAAAAACAACTTCTCCATCCGGGAACTGGCCGAAACCCTGAAGAAAGTGCTCTCGACCTTCCCCGCGTTCAGTGACAAGGCCAGGCAGGCCACGATCCTCGACACTCCCAGTGCGACGTATTACGGGGAAGGGTACGAAGACGTGGAACACCGCGTCCCTTCCATCGAGAAGGCCAGGCGCCTGCTGGGCTGGGAACCCAGGTTCACCCTCGAGGACACCCTCAGGAAGACCCTTTCATCGATGGTCTCCAGCACTCCGTCATGAGCGCAATCCTCGGTCTCAAGCTTGACGTCGACACACTGAGGGGCTACCGGGAGGGAGTTCCCGCCCTCCTGGCACTTCTCGACCGTTTCAATATTCGCGCCACCATGTTTTTTTCCATGGGACCCGACAACAGCGGCAAGGCTATACGGCGGATCTTCCGCAAGGGGTTTCTCTCGAAGATGCGGAGGACTCGTGCCGTGAGCACCTACGGCCTGAAGACCCTGCTTTACGGCACGCTGCTGCCCGCTCCCCTCATCGTCGAATCCGAACCGTCGATCCTCCGGCAGGCCGTGGAGCGGGGACACGAGTGCGCCGTCCATGCATGGGACCATGTCGAGTGGCAGGACGAACTTGACGGGATGAGCGCCCCGGCCATCCGCCGTTCCTTCGACCAGGCCTTCGGGCTTTTTGAGCGATTCGCAGGGTTTTCCGCCAGGTCCTGCGCCGCTCCCGCCTGGAAGGTTTCCCGCAGCAGCCTGGCAATCCAGGATGAACTGGGGCTCGATTACTGCAGCGACAGCCGGGGGAAGAGCCCATTCTTCCCCGTCTGGAACGGGCAAAGATTTTCGACCCTACAGATCCCTTCGACCCTTCCAACCCTGGACGAGATCCTGGGACTGGACGGCCAGGGGCCCGAACAGGCCAACGGGACCCTTCTCGAAGGGCTCACGCAGGGAATCAATGTCCATACCTTCCACGCCGAGATGGAGGGTATCGGCCAGATCGCCCTCTTTGAAAATTTCCTGAAGGAATGTCTGTCCCGGGGCGTGTGTTTCTCAACCCTGGGGGAAATTGCCCAGTCCCTGCCAAGGGAAAATGTTCCGGCCTGCGTCATCGAACCGGGTGAAATTCCGGGACGGGCGGGGACAGTCGCCTTGCAGGGGAAGGAGATGAAGGCATGAAGCTGGCAGTGGTGGGAACAGGGTATGTCGGCCTCGTGACGGGAAGCTGCCTTGCCAATTTCGGCAACGAGGTCGTTTGCGTCGACGTGGATGCGGAAAAGGTCGAAACGCTGAAGAACGGACGCGTCCCTTTTTTTGAACCCGGCCTGTCCGACGTGATGGGGTCGAACCTCGCTTCGGGACGGCTGGATTTCACTACCGACCTCGCCTCGGCGGTCAACGGTTCCGAGATGGTTTTCATCACCGTCGGGACTCCTCCGGACACAACCGGTTCCGCGGATCTCTCAACGGTTTGGGAGGTCGCCCGGGCCATAGGCCGGTGCATGGAAGACACGAAGATCATCGTGACGAAATCGACGGTCCCCGTGGGGACCACCCTTAAGGTCAAGGCGCTAATCCAGGCGGAATTGTCCGCGCGAGGCCGGGAAATCCCCTTCTCCGTGGCGAACAACCCGGAATTCCTGAGGGAGGGCTCCGCCGTCCTCGACTTCATGGACCCCGACCGCGTGGTCGTCGGGACGGAAAGCGACGGGGAAAGGGAAGCCCTTGCGAAGCTTTATTCGTTCCTTGACGAGGAAAAGCTCCTTTTCATGGACATCCCCTCCTCGGAGATGACCAAGTACACGGCCAACGCCTTGCTGGCGACAAAAATCTCTTTCATGAACGAAATCGCCGGGATCTGCGAAAACGTCGGAGCCGACGTCGAAAAAGTCCGGCTTGGAATCGGGTCCGACTCCCGTATCGGCTACGCCTTCATCTCGCCTGGCTGCGGTTACGGCGGATCCTGTTTCCCGAAGGACGTTCGAGCCCTCATCCAGACGGCTTCAAGCCTGGGCTACAATCCTCGCATCCTGGAAGCCGGAGAAAAGGTCAACAACGTCCAGAAACATATCCTGTTCAAGAAGATCGCCCGGCATTTCGAGAGCACTGCGGGCAAGACCGTGGCGGTCTGGGGGCTTTCCTTCAAGCCGAACACGTCCGACACGCGCGAGGCATCCGCCCTGGTCCTGATCGAAGACCTGCTCCGGGCAGGAGCCCTTGTCCGGGCGCATGATCCCGTAGCCATACCCGAGGCAAGGAAAGTCATCCTGCCCCATCCGAACCTCGAGTTCACGGGAAACCACCTGGAGGCCGTTCGCGGCGCCGATGCCCTCGTCCTCGTCACGGAATGGGATCTTTACAAGCAGCCTGATTTTGACCGGCTGGCCCGGCTGATGAATTCGCCCGTGGTCTTCGACGGAAGGAACCAGTACAACCCCCATGAAATGAGGCGCCACGGATTCACCTATTACTCCATCGGGCGCCCCTCCGTCAGCGGCGGGAATTCAGAACCTTAAAGCCAGCCCTTGCGGTGGAAATACCGCAGCATGAACCCCGCTACGGCGATCATGACACCCCAGGCTGCAGGGTAACCCCAATGCCACTCCAGTTCTGGCATGAAGCGGAAATTCATCCCGTAAACCCCAACGATGAAGGTCAGGGGGATGAAGAGCGTGGAGATCACCGTCAGGACCTTCATGATCTCGTTCATGCGGTTGCTGAGGCTGGAGAGATAGATGTCGAGAAGCCCCGATAGGGTTTCCCTCAGGTTTTCCACCGTTTCGAGCACCTGGATCGTGTGGTCGTAAAGATCCCGCAGGTAGGGAGCCAGCTGCCCGCTCAGCAGGGGAGACTCGCCCCGCTCGAGGTTGCCGATCAATTCCCGCAGCGGCCAGATGGAGTGCCGGAGGAAGATCAATTCCCGTTTCTGGTGGTGGAGGGCGCGGAGAGTTTCGGGGGTCGGTTTGGTGACCAGTTCCTCTTCCAGGGTTTCCACCTGGTCCCCGAGTTTTTCAAGGATACTGAAATAGCCGTCCACGACGGCATCGAGAAGGCTATAGGCCAGGGCGTCCGAGCCCATTTTCCGAAGTCTTCCCTTCCCCGCCCTCAGCCGGTCCCTGACGGGACCGAAAACATCACCGGGCCGCTCCTGTATGGACAGGACGAAACGGTCCCCGAGTATGATGCTGACCTGCTCCGATAGGAGCCGCCCGGTTTCCTCCTCGATGCTCAGCATGTTCAGGACGGCAAAAAGGTATTCCCCGTAATCTTCCAGCTTGGGCCGCTGTTCAAGCGCAGCGACATCTTCCATGACAAGGGGATGGATGCCGAACCTCCCCAGGAGGGTTTCCAGGAGAGCCGGGTCCGACAGGCCGTCCACATTGATCCAGCGGATTCCACCCCCGTTGTGCGACTCCAGGCACTCCTCCAGGCTGCAGGGCACCTGCTCGGAGAAGTGTTCGGTATCATAGGAGATCAGGCTGAGCCTGGGAGCTTCCCCGTGAACCGGCCCGGTTTTCCCTTTCCCCGGTCCTGGGCGAACCCTGGTTTTCCTGTCCCTCGGCAAGAGGACAGCCTCCCTAGGCGAGGTCGGCGACGGACCGGTTTCTCAATATCCCGATCCCTTCGATTTCCACTTCCACCTCGTCGCCGGCCGTCATGGGACCGACACCGGCAGGCGTCCCCGTGGCAACGACATCTCCCGCATGAAGCGTCGCAAAGCGGCTGATATGGGAAATCAGGCGCGGGACGGGAAAGATCATCATGTCCGTATTGGCGGACTGGACAACCTGCCCGTTCAGGCGAGTCTCGATTCGACGGCCCTCGGTCTCCGACGACCTGACGATCCAGGGGCCCAACGGGCAGAACGTGTCGAACCCCTTGGACCTCGTCCATTGCCCGTCTTTGTTCTGCAGGTCCCTTGCCGTGACGTCGTTCAGGCAGGTCAGGCCGAATATGGCTCCGCGCGCCTCCTCCTCGGAAACGTTGCGGCAGGTTTTCCCGATGACAACGGCCAGTTCCCCCTCGTAATCGATGCGCCCCGCCCATAGGGGGATCCTTACCGTTCCTTCCGGCGCCAGTACGGAACCCGGGGCTTTGAGGAAGATCAACGGCTCATCGGGCAAGTCGTGGCCCAGTTCCTTGGCGTGTTCGGTGTAATTTCTTCCGACGCAAAAAATATTGGCCGGTTCCAGGGGGGCAAGAAGGCTGATTTCCTCAAGCGCAAAACTTTCTCCCGAAAGCGGCTCCACGTTCCAAAGGTCACCCCTGAGCGGAGTGACGATCCCGTTTTCAAGGACACCGAAGCGGATATTCCCTTCTTTTTCAAACCTTACAAAACGCATTCGCTCTTCCCTCCCATTTTCTTTCAAGTCGCGTCACTTCCAGTTCGGAACGATCAGGGCCAGCGACGATCCGTAGCTGATCACAAGGGCCAGGAGCACGGATGCCGACAGCATGTCCTTCGTCCTTTTCACGTCCTCGTTGAATTCGGTTCCCACGTGGCTATCGATCAAAAGCTCCAGGGACGTATTGATCAGCTCGATGACCATCGGGACAAGGCTGAGCAGGAAAACCCTGAAGGCCAGCCAGAAATTCCCTTTCCCCGCATAAATCGCCAGGGCAGTGAAGAGAAAGGCACAGGCCGTTTCCCGGGCAATGGCGGTTTCCATGAAAAAGGCCGCCTTCAATCCGTTGAACGAATTCATGCATTTCCTGCCCAGGGAGTCATTTTTCCAGCTGCACTTTGCCTTCGTAAGGTCCGACATCAGGCCCTTCCCCTTTCTGTCGCTGAAGACCTGGCGAAATCCCTGGCTCTCCCGATGATCGAGCGTACCCGGGGCTCGGCCGGGAGGCGGGCTTCGATCCTTTCGATCACGCCCCTGTCAAGAACCCTGCGGAAGGAAGGCGGGTAGTTCATGTCGAAAATCCAGGACAGCTGGACAAGGAGGAAATCCGCTACGGAACCGACCTCGCTGTAGGATGCCCTTCCCGTTTCCGCCAGTGAATCCAGAAGGCTCCCGCTGACCTCCCTGGATTCGGGGATCCGGGGCAAAAGTTCCCGAATTCGTCCCTGGTCGAGATAACGCTGCACCACCTCGAAAACATCCAGCTTGTCCGCATCCCGGATTAGCCTGACCATGCCCCCGCTTGACGGGCGCAGGTCAGGGGGAATTTCCTTCCTGTTGTGATATCGAATCCCGTCCAGGATCGCAAGCCTATCCCCTTCGTCGAGGGTTGACAGGATTTGGGATTCGGAGACGGTTTTCCACCCCAATTCCCCGTGGTCGACCGAGGCCGCATCGTAAAAAGTTCCGAAATCACGATACTGGGGAAACCTTCCGACGTCATGAAGCAGCCCCAGGATCTCTGCGTGCAGTACCTTTCGGGGTTCGTACTCCATCCCCCGGGCAATACAGCCAGCCTCAAGGGAAACGCTGAAACTGTGACTCCACTTCAGGGCCAAAAGCGGTTCGAGGCCTCCGCCATCGGCCTCGAATCCGCTTGTATATCCCCTGAACCAATCAAGGACATCGTTCATTGACATCATGGCAAGACATCCCTTTCGTCTTCTTCGTCAGGTCCATATTCCGTTGCGGCCGTTACTTCGGGCTGTTATAGTAATCGCAACAGCCGTCAGGGAAGGAGCGATTTTCGGTGGATTCCTCCGAGCGTTACAAAAAAACTTTTCCCATATCATGGGACCTGCTCCACAGGGACTGCAAGACCCTGGCCCTGAGGCTCCACGAAAAGGGAAAGTGGAACCGGATTCTCGCGATCGCCCGCGGAGGGCTGGTCCCTGCAGCGATCATCGCCCGTGAACTGGATATCCATTTTGTCGATACCATCTGCGTTTCCAGCTACACCCTGCGCACCCAGGGCGAACCTGCCATCCTCAAGCAGGCGGTCTCTTCCGAGGCCGACCCGAAAGGTTGTCTCATCATCGACGACCTCGTAGACACCGGCCGAACCGCGCAATTGGTCAGGCAGATGTTTCCCGAAGCCTATTTTGCGACGGTCTACGCGAAACCCGACGGGCGCCCCCTTGTCGACTCCTTCATCACCGAGGTCAGCCAGGACACCTGGATCCTCTTCCCTTGGGATTCCGAGTTTTCATTCTCCCAGCCGATCATTGGTCGAACCTAGTCCCTTTCCTCCCGGTGGAAGGACTGCCCCAAGGCCGCCGGGGCCCCCAGGAGGATGCCTTTCCCCTTCTTGATGGAGATCGCCACGAGCACGACGATGGTCAGCACGTAGGGCAGCATCAGGAGAAGCGGAGCCGGTATCGTCGTCCCGGCCGCCTGTATTCGAAGCTGCAGGGCTCCCACCCCTCCGAACAGGTAGGAACCGAAAGCGGCTCTCAAGGGGTTCCATATCCCGAATATGACGAGGGCCACGGCGATCCATCCCCTGCCTGCCGTCATCATCTCCACCCACATCTGGGTATAGACGACCGACAGGTAGGCCCCACCCAGCGCGGCCAGGCCGCCCCCCACCATCGTGTAGGCATATCTCAGGCGAGACACGTTCAAACCTGCCGAATCGACGGCCCTCGGGTTTTCCCCGACAGCCCTCAGGGTCAGTCCCCACCTTGTGGAAGCAATGAACCAGCAGAGGAAACCGACTAGAACGTAGGAGACGTACACCAGGGGATCGTGGTTGAAGAGAACCGGGCCCAGGATGGGAATCTTTCCCAATAAAGGGATCGGCATGACGCCGATGCCCTGGATCGTCTCCCCGACATAGGCTTTTCCAAGAAGCGCGCTCAGGCCGGTTCCGAACATGGTGATCGCCAGGCCGCTGACCACCTGGTTTGCCCCCATGCTCACGCAAAGAAAGGCATGAATGGCAGAAACGGCCATTCCCGCGATCACTGCCGCCGCCAGTCCAAGCCAGGGGTTCCCGGTTGCCATCGTCACGGAAAACCCGGAAAAGGCTCCCAGGAGCATCAGCCCCTCCAGCCCGAGATTGAGGACTCCGGCCTTCTCGGTCAGGATCTCCCCAAGTGTGGCGTAAAGAATCGGCGTTCCGCTCCGGATCGCGGCAGAAAGGATCGGGATCAGGATTTCCACTCGTCTCATTCCCCCTTGCCGATGGGCACTATCCGGTAATTCCTGAAAAACTCTCCCCCCAGGACGCAGAACAGGATAAGCCCCTGGAGGACCTGGACGCTGGCGAGCGGCAGCCTCATGACGACCTGCAAGGTGTCCCCCCCCACGAGGAGCGCCCCCAGGAGAAAGGAGACGAGGATGGTTCCAAGGGGGTTCAGCCTCGCTAGCCAGGCCACGATGATGGCCGTGTAGCCGTATCCCGATGAAAAACCGGGCTGGATTCGCCCCTGGAGCCCGGCAACTTCAGTCATTCCCGCTATGCCCGCCACGGCCCCCGAAACGAACATGGCCAGGAGGACATTCTTCATGTAATCCATCCCTGCGTAACGGGCGGCGTTGGCGTTGTTCCCGATGACGCGGAGCTCGAAACCCCAGCGCGTCCAGCGGTAGAGCACGCGGAAAAGGAGGGCGAGGAGGATGGCCAGGACAAGTCCCACGTGAACCCGGGTTCCGCCGAACAGGGGAAGCCTCGCCGCATCCGGGAATGGGGCCGTCATCGGGAAACCCAGGCTGGAAGGATCCCGCCACGGTCCGTAAATGAAATACTCGGTCAGGAGGATGGCGATATAGTTCATCATGAGGGTCGTAATGATCTCGTTAACGTTCCACCTGGCCTTAAGGAATCCGGCGAACCCCGCCCATAGGCCTCCAGCCAGGGCTGCCGAAAGGAACATGAGAACAAACATGACAGGGAGGCTGTCCACGAAGGCATAGCGAACGACCGCCACCGCAGCAAGCGCTCCCATGACGATCTGTCCTTCCGCCCCGATGTTCCAGACGACCATGGTGAACGAAAGGCCGACCGCGAGCCCCGCAAGCGTCAGCGGTATCGCCTTCACGATCGTTTCGCTCAGGCCCCAGGCGTCACCCAGGGCTCCCCGGAACATCGCCGTGTACGCCGCAAGCGGTGAAACACCCAGGAAAAACAACAGGACAGCGCCTGCCAGAAGAGCCGTCGCAACCGCACCCACGGGAATCGCCCAGTTTAGCCAGGCGGGACAGTCAAGGCGGCGTTCAACCCGGAAAGGAACGCTCATCGGCCGCACGCCTCCCTCATTGCCACAGACATGGGTGTCCCCGCCATCATCAGCCCCAGCGCTTCCTCTGTAACGCCGCGAGGATCATCGACAACCCCCATGATTTCCCCCTTGTGTATGACAGCCAGTCGGTCGCTCAGGGCCATGACCTCTTCCAGGTCTTCGGAAACGAGAAGGACGGCCGCTCCCCTTTCCCGCTGCAGCAGAAGTTGCTCCCTGACAAATTCCGTCGCTCCGACGTCGAGCCCCCATGTGGGCTGCATCGCCACGATCAGGCGCGGGGTTCCCGAAAGTTCCCGGCCCAGCATGAGGCGCTGCTGGTTTCCGCCTGAAAGGTTCCTCACGGGCACACCGAGCCCCGGGGTGGAGACCCCGAACCTTTCCACGATCCGGCCCGTTTCACCGGCCACGTTTTCCCAGCTCAGGAAGATCCCCCTGGAGTAGGGTTTTTTCCAGAAGTTCTTAAGGGTGAAATTCTCGCGCAGGTTCATGGCACCGACCAGTCCCGTACCTTTTCTGTCGGCGGGGATGTAGCCCACTCCCGCCTGGATGAATTTCATGGGATGGGCCCCGGTCATGTCCACACCCATAAGCCTGACCCTGCCGAACTGGATGGGCCGCAGCCCTGACAGGGCTTCGCAAAGTTCCCTCTGGCCGTTGCCTGCAATCCCGGCCATGCCCAGGATCTCGCCTTCCCTGATGGACAGGCTCAGGTTGCGCACCGCGGGCAACCCCCGGTCGTTCAGGGCGCACAACCCATCCGCCTCGAGAACCGTCTCGCCAGCGTTCAGGACCGTCTTGTCCACGGCAAAAACGACCTTCCGCCCGACCATTTTCTCCGCCAGCTCTTCCCTGGTGGCTTTCCGCCCCGGAAGAGTCTCGACCACCTCGCCCTTCCGGAGGATCGTGATGCGGTCGGAAATTTCCATGACCTCGTCCAGCTTGTGGGAAATGAAGACGACACCATGTCCTTCGGATGTCATCTGCCGGATCGTGTCGAAAAGGTGACGGACCTCCTGTGGCGTCAGAACCGAGGTCGGTTCGTCGAGGACAAGGAGTTCCGCCCTGCGGTAGAGCATCTTCAGGATTTCCACCCGTTGCTGCTCCCCGACGGAAAGCTGCCACACGGGGGTTTCGGGTTCAACTCCGAGCCCGTAGCGGGTGGAAAGGTCGCGAATCCTTTCAACAACGGTCTTCTTCGGAAGGATCGCTTCCAGCCCAGGCAACCCCATGATCATGTTTTCCCAGACCGTGAGAACAGGCACGAGCATGAAATGCTGGTGAACCATGCCGATCCCGGCGGCAATGGCGTCCCTCGGCGAGGAAAAGCGGCGGTTCTCCCCCTTGACCCGTATCGTTCCGGAATCGGGGATGTAGAGACCGTTCAGGATGTTCATCAACGTGCTCTTGCCGGCACCGTTTTCGCCCAGGAGCGTATGCACCTCTCCAGGCCTGACGTCAAAGTCGATTCCCACGTTCGCCCGGACATTGGCGAAGGCCTTGCATATGCCCCGCATCTCCACGATCGGTGTTTGCAAAGAGGGATCCATCGGGTTCCACGCTCCAGGGAAAAATTTTCTTTATGACCATCCAAGTTTGCCTCAAAGGGCCGAATTGTCAAACCTGACAAGAAGAGGGGGCCCCTCGAACGGGCCCCCTCGCTTTGCCGTTTATTTTTCCAAGGCCTACTTCGGGATCGTTCCCTCGACGCCCTGGACGAACCAGCTCATGGAAAGCATGTCTCCATCGGACATCCGTTTGCCGGCCTCGACCCTAACCTTGCCTGCCTGGTCCTTGACGGGGCCCGTGAAGACATCCCACTTGCCCGAAACGATCTTCGCCTGCTCGTCGGCAACGATTTTCTTCACGCTTTCCGGGACGGCCTTGCCGAAGGGAGCCAGGCCCACCATCTTCTCCTTCAGTCCCCACCAGATCGATTCGGACTTCCAGGTTCCCTTGACGACCTTATCCGCCGTGTACTTGTAAAGCATGCCCCAATCCCAGATGGGGGCGGTCAGGTGACGGGTCGGTGCGTACTTGCTCATGTCGTTGTTGTACCCGACGACCCAGACCTTGGCCTCCTCGGCAGCCTGCGGGGCGGCGCCGGAGTCGGCATGCATGGCGATCACGTCGGCACCCGAGTCGATGAGGGCCTTGGTCGCTTCCTTTTCCTTGCCCGGGTCAAACCAGGAAAACAGCCAGACAACCTTGACCTTCGCCTTGGGATTGACCTTGCGGACCCCGAGGGTGAAGGCATTGATTCCCCGGATGACTTCCGGTATCGGGTTCGCAGCCACGTAGCCGATGATGTTGCTCTTCGTCATTTTGCCGGCAACGAGGCCGGAGAGGTAACGCGGCTGGTAAATCCGGCCGAAATAGGTTCCCACGTTCGGCGCCGACTTGTAGCCGGAGCAATGCATGAAAACGACGTCGGGATACTTCTTTGCCACTTCCTGCACAAAGTCCATGTACCCGAAGGACGTTGCGAAAACGAGTTTCGAGCCGTTGCGAACAAAAGTCTCCATGACGCGGACGGCATCGGGGCCCTCCGGCACGGATTCGACGATGCTCGAGGTCAGGCCGGGGAATGCCTTCTCCATTTCAAGGCGGCCCTTGTCGTGCATGTAGGTCCAGCCGCCGTCTCCAACCGGTCCGACATAAACGAAACCGGCCTTGATCTCCTTCGCGGGGACAGGAGCGATTGCCCATGCCGCTGTAGCCACAAGGAGAAACGCCATGACGACCGCGATTGCCCAGTTCTTCCTCATCCGTTATTCCGCCTCCCGAATTTGACTTCGATCTTCGACTTTTGCCTCATCACCATTGATAACATGGGGTAAATTTTGCCGCAAGGCCCAAATAATTCCAACCTCATGGGCCCACGCTCCCCTTCCTGTAACAATCAATCCCCGCCGTTTTCCCCTCTCGTGATCCGGATTTCAAAAAGACGGCCCCAAGGGTAGCTCACCTGGTAATCCATGGCACCGAACTCAGCCAGGGCCAAACCCGAAAAGGCGGACAGCGCTTCAAGGATATCCGCTTCAAGCTTCCCGGGGGAAGCCTGCCCACCGAAAGGGCCTTTCGAAGAAATTGCAGGGCGGACATTGGCCTGGTATCCCCATTCATCCAGCAGGCGGGAGAAAAGGATCCACTTCCTATGGGATTCCGGCATCCACCGGGATAGGACACCGGTCGCCAGGGCGAGGCCGATGGCATTATCCGACGTGTTTCCACCGGAATAAGCCGCAAGGCGATCCAGCAGTTTCCTTTCCCTAAGTACTTCCATCAACCCGTTGTCTGCCCCGTTGTCGAAGGCAAGATCAGCCAGTGCCACCCGCTTCCCCATCGAAAGGAATCCTTCGATCGATCCGGCCAGGGCCCGGTCTGCCCCGTCTGCGAGCGGGCGGTTCGCAGGGGAAGAAGCTTCCCTTGTGCAGCCGTCGGGGGGAAGGTTTCCCACCAGGACCAGGTCGGCTTCGTTTGCGTCCTCTACGAGCCGCACTCACAGGACATCCGCCTGGATTTCAAGCGACTCCCTGGGGGAAAAACCCGAGTAGTTCGGCCTGGGATCTGTCTCGGAAGGTGCGGGAAAGAACGGGTAAACCTTCTGGGGGGGCTTCTCCTCCAAAAAGAGCCTGCCGAAAAGAAGAAGCCCCATCTGGTCCACGCCGGGCACGACCGCCGCCTGGTGGCGTGAAGCATTCCCGATGGTCCCCTTCATGGATGAAAATTCCTGGTCCAGCCAGAGGGGAGAAACGTTGTCGTCAAGTCCAATCCCGACAAAATCGATTCCCCTTGAACTGTGGAGGGCCAGAAGCCGGTTGGCGGCCCGCAGGCTCTGGTTCCGCCGGTTTGCCCATTCCTGCATCACGGGGACGGGTATGGTCCTGAGCAGCTTTTCAGCCGATACCAGCTCTTCCCCGGACAATAACCCCCGGGAAGCCGCCGATTGAAGCCTGGCCAGACGAAACAAATGGGGCGCCCACCTGGCGTTGTAATCTGCATCCAGGATACCCTGGCTCTGCCTTGGCAACCGCAGAAGGGTCCCGAAAATTGCATAGGAAGGGTTCGAGAGAGCGGAACTCAGGATCTTGAGCGCCTCGAACCGCCTGGAAATTTCCTGTTCATCCAGGCCGTGGGTCCGGGACGAAACAAGGCCCCCGAAAAGGAAGGCGTCCGCGGCAACGACCGCAGGACCGTCCTTCCGGTGGGAGGCCAGCCATTCGCAAAGCCCTTCGAAATCGGGGATTCCTTCCTGTCCCCTGAAAAAGGTTTCGGGAGGCAGGAGAAGCCTCACCCGGAGGGCGTTAGCCGCCTCCACAACCCGGTCGAGGGAATAGGGTCGGTCGTCGAGCGGGATATAAACCACCGTTTGGGCCCATGCGGCCTGAACCTGAAAAGCCAGGATTCCCAGCAGGGACAGGATCGCCAGGAACCCTCTTGCAGGTTTTCTCATCGGCCTTCCCCCCCGATTCGCAAATGGAAAAAGCCCCATCTTGCGATGGGGCTTCACTCTTCTGGCTCCCCGACGAGGACTTGAACCTCGAACCTAGTGGTTAACAGCCACCCGCTCTGCCGATTGAGCTATCGGGGAATCTTCGCTTCGCACCCGTGGGCGCTGTAACACCCACAGCGGTTGGAAATATAGCATAACCGCAACGGGCTGGCAAGAGGTTAAATGCGCCTCTTTATCTAGCATTTGCCTTGCATGCACAACGGGGGTTCGAGGTGACACCTTTCAAGAAGTTCGGCATTTTCGAAAATTTCCCTGGAAGGACCGTCTGCTGCCACTTTTCCCTCGTGAAGGACGATCGTCCGGGGGCAGGCTTCCATCACGAGATCCAGGTCGTGGGTTGCAACAAGCCGGGTGTGCGTGAATTTTTTCAGCAGTTCGATGAGAAGTCGCCGTCCCTTCGGGTCAAGACCGGAACTCGGCTCGTCCATGACCAATATGTCCGGCAGCATGGATAGCACCGTAGCAATCGCAACCGCCCGTTTCTCCCCCCCCGATAGCCGGTAGGTCGGCCTCTCCGACAGGTGAGCCGCACCGACACCCTCCAGCGACTCCCTGACCCGGGAAGAGACCTCGGGGAGGGATAGCCCCTGGTTTAAAGGGCCAAAAGCCACGTCATCGAAGACGGTGGGCATGAAAAGCTGGTCTTCCGGATCCTGGAACACGAACCCCATACGCTTCCGGATCTCCCCTACGGTGTTTTTGGCCAGGATCGTCCCCCCGACATTCACCGTTCCGCCGGAGGGGAGAACCAGCCCTGCCAGCGCTAATAGCATGGTCGATTTCCCCGCCCCGTTTGCTCCCACCAAACCGACGGCTTCTCCGTGCTCAAGCCTGAAAGAAACCCCGTTTAGGGCCTCCGTCCCATCCGGGTAGGCAAAACAAAGATCCGCGACGTCAAGAAAATGATGACTCACTTCCCCACCACCCATCCAAAAAGCCATTCAGGCAAGTTGACGAACCGGACCAGTGCAAAGAAGAGGATCCAGGCCAGGGTGAAAACCCCGTCCCGAGACCAGGAAAAACCTAGGGGCTGAAGCACCCGGACTTCCCCGTCAAATCCCCTGACAAGCATGGCCCGGTGTACCCTTGTCGCCCGGTCCAGGGCCCTCAAAAGGAGGAGCCCGATCATCGAGCCGGCGGTTGAAAGGGCGATCTTCGGCTTGTTGCCCTGGGCCCTCAGGTCGTGGGCACGGACCATGCGCAGGGCTTCTCCCCGAAGCAGGAACATGTAGCGGTAAAGGAACTGGAGCTGGGTGACCAGGACCCGGGGGACCCTCATCTTCTCCAGTCCCAGGCATAGCCGGTCGAAAGGCGTCGTCATGACCAGGAGGATCGCCGAGGTTACCGCAAGAAGAGACCGCATCGTGATGGAAAAAAAGGAAACCCAGCCCCCGCTTATGGCGTATCCCCCTACCACCAGCAGTGCCTGCCGGTCGAAAAGAGGGTTGAAAAGGCCGACGAAAAGGGCAAAGGGAAGGACGAAAAGCGCCTTCCGCAGGAGGGACCGGGCAGAAACACCGTATAGGGTCGTAATTGCGACGGGATAGAAGAAAAGAGGGGTGAGCCTCGAAATCTCGTACTTGCCAAAAGAAGTGACCGTGAGGACGAACGCGAACGTCACAATCCAGAACGCCCGGGGGTCCGGCCGATTCGACTGGCCGGACCCCTGGGCGTAAGAAGGGGAAAAGAGCGAAGGATCAACCCTTCCCATCTAGACGATTTTCAATTGCGACCGGAAGAGAGTCGCCTTAGCAGGATTCCCGCCATCCCGGCCAGGAGAAGCGTCAGGCCCCCGCCGACAAGGCCGGACACGCTTGTCCCCGGATCGACCGCTGGCCAGTGCGCGGGTTCCTCCATCGCCGTTTCGGTTTCATTGGCAGGAGCCTTCCTGAATCCATAATCAGGCAGGAAGGCGCTCTTCTCCTGCAAGGATGAAAGAATGGCGTGGATGCCTCCTTCCGGGGCCTCCAGTTCTTCGGAACCCGATGTCCTGGCCATGGACCATTCAAGGCCATCCGGATAACTCGAAGCGAACCAGGAAAACACCCCGCCGGTCACCACGGCAGCCAATGCCAGCCCTGTCAACACTTTTTTCATGGAAATACCCCTCAAACCGGTTTTGCGGGAGGAGGCTTCCAGCACTTCGGGACGTGCTTGCCACACAAAGGTCACGACCGCAGTGGTGATGAGCCCTTCGATGAATCCTATCGCCAGGTGGATCGGCTGCATGAGGAGCACGAACGTCTTGAACGGCAATTCGGAGATCCCCGAAGCCATGGTTTCCAGGACAACCGAGAAGGCTCCAAGCTGAAGGCCGATCACTGCCGAAAGGGTCGCCGCAAGAAGGATTTTTTTCCTGGTCGGGTTTTGCCCGGCAATTTTCAGGTAAATAAAGGGGTACGCAATGAAACAGGGGAAAAAGCCCATGTTGAATATGTTGCACCCTAAAGCCAACAGGCCGCCATCTGCAAAAAACAGGGCCTGCACGGTGAGAACCGAAACAAGGACAAGAAAGGCGGCATAGGGGCCCAGGAGGATCGCCAGGATCATCCCTCCCCCGATATGTCCGCTGGAGCCTGTAACTGGTATGCTGAAGTTGATCATCTGGGCGGCGAAGATGAAAGCTCCGAGGACCCCCATCAGCGGAACCCTTGATTCATCGGGCGAATCCTTCAGTTTTTTCGCCGAATAGGCTGTCAGTCCCGCCGCAACGGCCCACATGGTTCCACCAACCGCCGGAGAAAGCAACGCATCTGCCATGTGCATCGGTAGGCCACCCCTTCGTGTTACGTTTTGTCATTTTAATAACACTAGAGAACGACCTTGTCAACGGGAAAGGGGCGGGAATTTTTGCCCCCGCCCCTTCAGTTTCCGCTCCTTGTTCGCAACAGTTTATGACTTTTGCTGCGCCTTCGCCCAGCTGTCCTTCAGCGAGACGATCCGGTTAAAGACAGGCATTCCCGGGCGCGTGTCCGGGTCGACACAGAAATACCCGTGCCTGAGGAACTGGAAGCGGTTCCCCGCCTCAGCGGATGCCAAGCCGGGCTCGACCAGGCACCCGAACAGCACTTCAATGGAATCCGGGTTCAGGTAATCCCGGTAATCCTTCCCTTCTTCCATCTCGTCCAGGCTTTTCAGGGTGAACAGGTGGTCGTAGAGCCGGACCTCCGCCTGGACTGCGTGGGCGGCCGAAACCCAGTGGAGGGTTCCTTTCACCTTCCGGCCGTCGGGGGCGTCCCCGCCCCGCGTCTCAGGATCGTACTCGCACCGGAGTTCGGCGATCTCTCCGCTTTCGTTTCGGACAACGGACTTGCAAGTGATGAAATAGGCATGCTTGAGCCGGACTTCCTTCCCGGGTGAAAGCCGGAAGTATCCTTTCGGGGGTTCTTCCATGAAATCGTCCCGCTCGATGAAGATTTCCCTGGAGAAGGGCACCTTCCTAAGGGTCTGCGTTTCCGCCTCGGGGTTGTCCAGGGCCTCGATTTCTTCAACCTGGTTTTCGGGGTAGTTTTCGATCACGACCTTGAGCGGCCTCAGGACCGCCATGACCCGGCCTGCAGTTTTGTTGAGCTCTTCACGGATGCAGAACTGCAGGAACTCCATGTCGACCATGCTGTTGGTCTTCGCGACCCCGATATCGTCGCAAAACCGGCGGATGGCGGATGGGGTATAGCCACGCCTGCGGAGGCCGGAAATGGTGGGCATTCGCGGGTCATCCCAACCGGAGACGCACTTCGTGGCGACAAGCTCCAGGAGTTTCCGCTTGCTCATGACGGTATAGGTCAGGTTAAGGCGGGCAAACTCGTACTGGCGGGGCTTGTGGGGCACGGACACGTTATCGATGAACCACTCGTAAAGCGGCCGGTGGTCCTGGAATTCCAGCGTGCAGATCGAGTGGGTAACCCCTTCGATGGCGTCCTCGTACCCGTGGGCAAAATCATACATCGGGTAGACGACCCACTTGTCACCGGTGTTGTGGTGGGGTTGCTTGAGGATTCGGTACATGACCGGATCCCGCATGTTGACGTTGGGATGCGCCATGTCGATTTTTGCCCTGAGGACGCACTCCCCTTCGGCAAACTCCCCGTTCTTCATCCTTTCGAAAAGGTCGAGATTCTCGGCAACAGACCGTCCCCTCCAGGGAGATTCGACGCCCGGCTCGGTCAGGGTACCTCGAGTCCTGCGAATCTCCTCGGGAGACTGGTGGTCGACATAAGCCTTTCCCGCCTCTACCAGTTCGAGGGCCCAGAGGTAAAACTGGTCGAAATAGTCGGAGGCGTAACGAAGGTTGGCCCACTTGAAACCAAGCCACTTCACGTCCGCCTTGATGGACTCCACGTACTCGACTTCCTCTTTTGTCGGGTTCGTGTCGTCGAAACGAAGGTTGCAATCCCCGCCGAATTTTTCCGCCAGGCCAAAATTCAGGCAGATCGACTTGGCATGGCCGATATGGAGGTAACCGTTCGGTTCGGGAGGAAAACGGGTGATGACCTTGTCGACCTT
>ENA-ORXD01000688-ORXD01000688.1-sediment-metagenome-genome-assembly--contig:-NODE-688-length-38160-cov-4.893443_pt1 | contig 38160 bp, 28 predicted proteins | sample MGYA00237862_ERZ511471 | MGnify/ENA metagenome assembly ERZ511471 | reverse complement strand
TTTAAGGCCGTTGGTGAGTCTGTAGCCAAGCCATTAAACTACTATCGGAACAACCTGGTATCATTAATAAACCTGTTGGAAATGATGCCCAAACACCAGATTCCCAATCTCGTTTTTTCTTCGTCCTGCACGGTTTACGGTCAGCCCGATATTCTTCCGGTAACGGAAGACACCCCCCGAAAGGAAGCAGAATCTCCTTACGGGAATACCAAAGCAGTTTCGGAAGACATTATCCGCGATAGTGTAAAAGCCACAGAAGGAATTAATGCCATCGCACTTCGCTATTTCAACCCGATCGGTGCACATCCGTCTGCACTAATAGGCGAACTGCCGCGTGGTGTTCCCAATAACCTGGTCCCTTTTATCACGCAAACCGCCGCAGGTCTTCGTGAAAAACTGAGCATTTTCGGTGATGATTATAACACCTCTGACGGAACCGCAGTCCGTGACTACATCAACGTGGTTGATCTGGCCAAAGCCCATGTGGTAGCTATCGAGCGACTTCTGGAAAATAAAAATAATGCTCGTTACGAGTTCTTCAATATCGGTACCGGACAAGGTTCATCGGTGTTGGAGCTGGTTAAAACCTTTATCGAGGTAACCGGAGTCGACCTCAATTACCAGATTGTCGGACGGCGCCCCGGCGACGTAGAACAAACCTATGCCGACACGACCAAGGCCAATACGGAACTTGGATGGAAAGCAGAAAAAACATTGGGAGAGACATTGCTTTCGGCCTGGAATTGGGAGAAAAAGGTACGAAACATTCAGTAGACTGATTTGTTTCGTTAGCATCCCTTAAAACATATGACTATGCAGAAGACCATATTGATTACCGGAGGAGCAGGATTTATCGGCTCGCATGTAGTTCGCCGTATGGTAAACCGTTATCCGGAATACCAGATTGTTAACCTCGATGCGCTGACGTACGCTGGAAACCTTGAAAATCTGAAAGACGTTGAAAATTTGCCCAATTACCAGTTTGTAAAAGGCGATATTACCGATGGAGCTTTTGTTCAAAAGCTTTTCCAGGAATATCATTTCGACGGAGTTTTGCACCTGGCTGCTGAGTCACACGTCGATCGTTCCATCAGCAACCCTATGGAGTTCATCATGACCAATATCGTGGGCACCGTTAATTTGCTGAATGCTGCCCGTGAAATCTGGAAAGATGATTATTCCGGCAAACGGTTCTACCACATTTCCACCGACGAAGTATATGGCTCCCTTGGCGCAACTGGTTTCTTCACCGAAACCACTGCTTACGATCCGAAAAGTCCATACTCCGCGTCTAAAGCGAGTTCCGATCATTTGGTCAGAGCGTATCACAATACCTACGGACTTCCGATAGTCATTTCGAACTGCTCGAACAACTACGGCCCGAATCAGTTCCCTGAGAAGTTGATACCGTTGGCCATTAACAATATCAAAAACAACAAGCCGATTCCGATTTACGGAAAAGGAGAAAATATCCGTGACTGGTTGTATGTAGAAGACCATGCCCGAGCCATCGACCTCATTTTCCATGAAGGAAAACAAGGCGATACCTACAATATTGGTGGAAACAACGAGTGGACGAACATCGACCTCATTCGTGCCCTTTGTAAGGTGATGGATAAAAAACTGGAGCGGGAGCCCGGAACATCAGAAAAACTTATCACGTATGTGAAAGATCGGGCCGGTCACGATTTGCGTTACGCCATCGATTCTTCCAAACTGATGAAGGAACTTGACTGGAAACCATCGCTGCAATTCGAGGAAGGCATTGAAAAAACCGTAGACTGGTATCTGGAAAACCAGGAATGGATGGAAAACATTGTGAACGGTACGTACGAAAACTACTACCGCGAAATGTATGAAAACCGGTAATCATCGGTTTATCAAACAATAGAAAAGCCGGAAGAAAAACTTCCGGCTTTTCTATTTCATATCATTTCCTTTAATCAACTTTGGTAGCCTTCACTTCAACAGGGCCGTCGGGGCTATTGGCCTCACCCACCAAACTTCCATCGACCAGTTTAAATTTCACGGTAACCGGATTATATTCAATCTCCAATTCCATCACCAGCTCATCATTTTCAAAAGCCACTGACGACGCAGGTAAATGATTTCCTTCAACAACCAGCTCTCCAGCCAGACCATTTTCCGCTTCTTTTAGCACAATTTGACCGGATGTGTATGGATAAGGCGCGGTAGGTGCTGAATATTCCCATGTGCCGGCAATCTTCTTGTTGTCATCGGTATTGGCCTGTGCCTGAAAAGCAAGCATTAAAAGCATAGCGAATGCAGCAAATATTCGGAAAGTTTTCATAAGCATTGTTTTAGCAGTTATTGACTTTGGTTTCATCTGTATAGTGCATCCTAAATTTAGGGCATTTTCTGAACAATAAAAATGTACATAAAACAAAAAAAACCTGTCGGATGCCGACAGGTTCATATGCAGTATTGAGTGATTTTAACCTATTTTTTCAGTTCCCAGGAAAAACCATCCTTGGTATCTTTTATTTCAAATCCGAGGGCACTCAATTCATTCCGAATCTTATCGGCTGTTCCCCAGTCCTTGTTTTTCTTGGCTTCCATCCGAAGATTCAACAGCAAGTCTACCACATGAGTCATGGTTTCATCTCCACCTGCTTCGGCTTGTTCTTCTTCCTGTAAACCCAGAATATCACGAACAAAGTTGTGGTAAAGCTTTTGAAGCTCTGCTAAATCTTCGGCCGTAATCTTCTCTTTGCCGTCATTTATTGAGTTGATCATCTTCACACCATCGAACAAATGAGCAATCAGGATTGGACTGTTTAAATCGTCATTCATTGCGTCGTAGCACTTTGACTTCAAACCAGCCACATCGACGGTTGATTCCGACGACGCATTCAGATTTCCCAATACCTCAACCGCTTTCATCAGACGTTCCATTCCTTTTTCGGCAGCTTGCAGCGCTTCGTTCGAGAAGTCGAGCGGACTACGATAATGTGCCTGCAAGATGAAGAAACGAATCGTCATCGGGCTGTAAGCCTTCTCCAGCAATTCGTGTTTGCCTTCGAAAAGCTCGTTGAGCGTAATGAAATTACCCAACGATTTTCCCATTTTCTGCCCATTGATTGTAATCAGGTTATTGTGCATCCAGTAGTTGACCGATTCGTGTCCGGTACAGGCCACACTTTGTGCTACTTCCGCTTCGTGATGCGGAAAGAGCAAATCCATTCCACCTCCGTGAATATCGAATCGTTCACCCAGGTATTTCGTACTCATCGCTGTACATTCCATGTGCCAGCCGGGATAACCATCGCTCCACGGCGAAGGCCAGCGCATGATATGCTCAGGTGTTGCCTTTTTCCACAAAGCAAAATCGAGCGAGGAATTTTTCTCCGATTGTCCATCAAGATCACGGGTGTTCGAGTAAAGATCTTCCACTTTTCGACCCGACAATTTACCATACTGGTGATCTTGCGAAAATTTGGTCACATCGAAATAAACCGAACCATTGCTTTCATATCCATAACCGGCCTCCAGAATCTTTTTTACAGCCTCAACCTGCTCAATGATATGCCCGGAAGCAGTCGGTTCAATGCTTGGCGGAAGATTATTCAGGCGGGCCATGTTTTCGCGGTAGCTATTGGTATAAATCTGAACCACCTCCATGGGCTCCAACTGCTCAACCTTCGCTTTGCGTTCAATCTTATCCTCCCCTTCGTCAGCATCGTCAACCAGGTGTCCTACATCGGTAATGTTTCGCACATAGCGAACTTTGTACCCAAGGTGTTTCAAATACCTGAAAAGCATGTCGAAGGTAATGGCCGGCCGGGCATGGCCCAGATGTGCCTCTCCATATACCGTAGGACCACAGACATACATTCCCACAGCACCGGGATGAATGGGGGTAAATAGTTCTTTTTTCCGTGTAAGCGTATTGTAAACGACGAGCTTGTCCATTCGGGTTAAGAATTAGAAAATTGATGCACAAAGTTAGAAAAATAGGCGTGGATGTAAAAGTATCTTAATCCAGCTTTCGCTGAAAGATACCGGACGCCATTTACCGATCGGTATCCGTCATTCGCCGATTTGCCATTTCATCTCTCTTCAGGTTATTCGATTTTTGATTTGTCATAGATAAAATGACCCCACGACTGAAAATGAATGACGTGAGCATTTCCCGATTTCGGAAAATGAGACGACGGCCGAAAAACGCCGACATAGCTTTGCCTCAACTTAGTATCAACCCGGATTCAGACAAATGACAGATTTTACTGGTCCTATGAAAAACGAAAACCATGGAAAACAATACCTCAAAACAGGAACGGTTTCATATTATTTGCTTCCTGTTCGGACATAATTTCGATCCCATAAATGCCTGCTCGGAGGAAGATGAATATTGTGAACGGTGCGGAAAAAAATGTCATGAACACGACCGCTGGTTTGACTGGCACTCATACATCAGTTGGCGATTGCTCCCAATTAAAAGAGTGGTCCAGCATGCAAAGGGTGAAAAGGATATTTATTCATTTTGAAAATTCCTTTTTCGACTCCTGAACGCCATTCGCCGATATTGATCCGCCGTTTACCGATTCCCACTTGAAGCGGGTACTAACTCCGCGTAATTTTGCTGTAGCTCATTCGAGATAATAATTAACCTAATACAAGATTTCAATACATGCAGACTTTCTGTGTCCCCCTAAGTTCACCGAAAGACAACAGATATTGAGAAAATAAATTAAGCATTAACCTGAAAAAGATGATGGGACAAAAATTTCTTCTTGTTACACTCGGCCTGATTTTCTCTTTTACCGCAAAGGCTCAGCAACAGGACACGCTATACTTCACGCTTGACGAGGCGCTTCAATATGCGATGGAGCACTCATTCAATTCGAAGAATGCAGACCTGGACTTGCAAACATCGCAAAAGAAGGTGTGGGAAACCATTGCCTCGGGATTGCCGCAAGTCGATGCGTCAGCGGGATACACTGCCTATCTGAATCTGCCGGTTTCGCTCATTCCGGGCGAATTTTTCGGAGGCGATCCGGGAACATATGTGCCGGTAAAATTCGGACAGGATTACGATTCCAATTTTGGTCTTTCTATCTCCCAGATGATTTTTGATGGTTCATATCTCATTGGCTTGAAATCGGCCAAAATCTATGTGAACCTGGCCCGAAATGCCAAAGAAAAGACCGATATTACCGTAAGGGAGGCGGTCATCAGCGCTTACTACACATCGCTTATTGCTGAAGAGAAAATGAGCATTGTTAAGGACAATCTCAACAACAGCGAACAACTGCTGAAAGAGGCTAAAGCATATTATGCTAACGGATTCAGAGAAGAGCAGGATGTGGAACAATTGCAATTGATGAAACAACAAGCCGAAAATGAGGTAATCAAAGCAGAACGGGAGATCCGGGTATCCAAAATGGTCCTGAAATTTGCCATGGGAATGAATGTAAACAAAGACATTCAGTTAAAGGATAGCATCCAACGGTTCATTCAACCCATCCAAACTGGAGCAGCATTGGCCGACCGATTTGATTATTCCCGACACATCGATTACCGAATACAGGAGACACAGGTCGAAGCGAAAAAATCGTTATTAAGCCTCGAAAAGGTCAGTTTTCTGCCAAAGCTTAACGCTTTTTACAATTATCAGAAAACAGCCTACTCCAATGAGATTAATGTTCTATCTGCTGATTGGTACCCTTCCTCAATGGTGGGATTGAAGATTACTCTTCCTATCACCTATTCAGGGGCAAGGATTTCGCGGATCAATCAGGCAAAACTCGATTTGGAGAAGGCAGAGAACGATCAACAGCAGAACATTCAGAATCTTCAGATGCAATATTTGACCGCTCTTTCCGATCTGGAAAGCGCTATGGATAAATACAAGAATGATAAGGAAAACAGGGCCATCGCACAGCGAATCTATAATAAAACCCAGGTAAAATTCAACAATGGAATTGCAACCAGCACTGAGTTATCGCAAAACGAATCACAGTACCTGACAGCTTACTCCAATTACCTGATATCCATGTTGCAATTATTGCAGTCGAAAATCAACCTCGACAAAGCAGAAGGAAACTTGTAAATCGTATTCATCGGTTTAAAAACCAGCCAAATGAAAGAATACCAGCTTAAAGATTTGAAATTGATACAACCCAGGAACATGAAAAAGCTATTGTTAATATTACCGCTTGCCCTTCTGTTGGCTTGCAGCGCCACCACAACCGAAGAAGGTGATCGGAAAGCAAAAGAACAGTTGTTGCAGGATTATCGTCAGCAAGCGACAGAACTGAAGCAGAAAATTGCTCAATTAGAAAAAGAACTCAATACAGGAACCACCGATAAATCGATTCCTGTTAAAGTGGATACCGTCACACTAAGGCCCTTCAGCCACACTATTGAAGTTACAGGTAATGTGGAAGCCGATGAAGATATCACGGTTTCACCAGAAACTGCCGGCAACATCATTTCCATCGATGTGGTCGAAGGTCAGCGCGTGAAAAAAGGAACCATTATGGGCCGGTTGAATACCGAAGCTATTCAGCGTAACATCGAAGATCTGCAGATCCAGCTCGAACTGGCTCAGACGGTTTTTGAGCGACAGAAGAAACTTTGGGGTATGCACATCGGTTCGGAAATTGAATTTCTGCAAGCCAAATCCAATAAAGAATCACTCGACAGGAAACTAGATGCTTTAAAAGCCCAGCTTGACATGGCCACACTAAAATCACCGGTTGACGGAGTGATCGATCGTATTTATCAGAAACTGGGCGAAATTGCCGGTCCTTCTATTCCCTTTGCTAAGGTGGTCAATATTTCCAAAGTGAAGATTTATGCCGATGTTTCGGAAACTTACCTGACTTCTATTCATGCCGGACAGGAGGTGGAAATCAACTTCCCTGCGTTGAATAAATCATTAACCGCACCGATTTTCAGAAAGTCAAGTAGCATCAATCCCGACAATCGCACCTTCCAGGTAAGAGTGAACCTGAATAATCCGGACAATGAAATCCGGCCCAATCTGGTTTCGTTGCTCCACATTACAGACTATAAAGCCAACAACGCTATTGTCGTTCCGTCAATTCTGATTAAAAATGATTTCAACGGCAAGTATGTTTTTGTTGCAGCTGAAAACTCTGGGAAGTGGAAAGCGTCGAAACGGTATGTGCAGACCGGGCGAAATAACAACAATTACACTATGTTGAGCAACGGGCTAAACCCCGGAGAAAAGCTGATTGTAGAAGGATACGAACAAATTGTCGACGGTTCACCCATCTCGATTCATTGATTACCAAACACCTTGAAATAACTGATTCCGATGACAAATATTGAAAACAATAATAATTCATCTAATACCGAGAGTATACACCGGGTTTTCAAGCCGACGTATGCGGCGCTGAAAAACAAGACCACTGTTTTTATCCTAACGGCTATTCTGGCGGTCTTTGGATTGCTCTCGTACCAGCAGATGCCGCGGGAACTCAATCCGGAGATTGTGATTCCTTATGTTATGATATCAACCGTTTACCCGGGGAACTCACCGGTCGATATTGAAAACCTAATTACACGCCCAATAGAGAAGGAGCTAAAAAACCTGAAAGGCGTCAAAAATGTCAGCTCTTCCTCTTACCAGGACATGAGTTTGATTGTCCTGGAATTTGAAACTGACGTTCCGGTAAAGCAGGCATTACAAGACACAAAGGACCAGGTCGACAAAGCCAAAAGCGAACTTCCTGACGATTTGGATACCGATCCGTCGGTGGAGGATTTCGACTTTGAGGAGTTTCCCATCATGAGCATTAACCTGTACGGTGACTACAGTTTATCGGAGTTAAAGCGCTATGCTGAAAAGCTTCAGGATGAACTGGAAGGATTGCCCGAAATATCGGAAGCCGATATTCAGGGAATCGACGAGAGGGAAATTCAGATTGATGTTGACCCTTACATGCTCGAAGCAAGTAATGTCGGTTTTCAGGACATTGAAGATGCCATCCGGTTCGAAAACGTGACCATGGGTGCCGGTGAAATGATTTCCGATGATACCCGGCGGTCCATACGCACACAGGCTGATTACACCAACATGAACCAGATCCGTAACACCATTGTGAAATCGGAGAATGGCAATGTGGTGTACCTTCGCGATATTGGAAATGTTACTGACGGATTCCAGGAACGGACAACCATTTCCCGGTTGGATAAGATGCCGGTTGTCAACCTATCCATTGTGAAGAAGAGTGGTGCCAACGTATTGGATGCTTCAGACAAGGTGTACCAGATTATTCAAAAAAATAAGGATAGCGGAGCCATTCCGGCAGGATTGAATGTGGTAGTAACCGACGACAATACGACTTACATCCGCAACCAGATTAACAACCTGGAGAATTCCATTATCATGGGAATGTTGCTGGTGATGTTCATTCTCTACCTCTTCATGGGGCCACGAAACGCATTGTTCTCCGGGCTAGCTATTCCCATGTCGATGTTTATCTCATTCATCATCATCAAGCAAATGGGGTACACACTGAATTTCATGGTTCTTTTCTCCATGATCCTGGCACTGGGGATGCTGGTGGACAACGCCATTGTGGTCGTCGAAAACGTGTATCGGTTATATTCACACGGAAGTGATGCCATGACAGCCACGAAGAAAGGAGTAAGTGAAATTGCCTATCCGATTATTTCGTCTACAGCTACCACGCTGGCAGCGTTTTTTCCATTGGTTTTCTGGAAGGGAATTATGGGAGAGTTTATGAAATTTCTCCCAATCACACTAATCATTGTGCTCTCATCATCGCTGTTTGTTGCATTGATTTTGAATCCCGCATTTACCTCAACTTTTATGAAACTTGAGAATCTCAGCGGGAAAAAGAACCTACGCAGGTTATGGCGAAATGCATTGATATTTATGATTCTTTCGGTCCCCTTTTACTTCATGCAAGTGTACTGGATGGGAAATTTACTGGCTGCGGTCACGTTACTGATACTGGGCAACCACTATATGATGCGCCCGTTGGCAAGAGGGTTTCAAACATACTTCATTCCGCGAATGGAAAAAGCCTATGAAAACACGCTCAATTTTGCACTGAAGGGAAGAAATCCATGGCTTTTCGTCACCGGAACTTTTTTCCTACTGGTCTTTTCTCTTATGTTTTTCATGAGCCGTCAGTCTGGTGTCCTGTTCTTTCCTGATGTCGATCCGACTTCGGTATACATTACGATGGAACTCCCCGTCGGAACCGATCTGGATCGAACCAACAAGGTTTCCCAACAGGTGGAAGGAATCGTCTACTCCACACTAAAACCTTACATGGACATTGTGAAATCCATCAACACCGTTGTTGGTGTTGGAAAAGGAGAAATGATGGGTTCCAGTCGTGAGACCAATAAATCACTAACGACAATTTCATTTAAGGAGTTTAAATACCGGCACGGAGAGAATACATCGGAGATCATGCAAAAGTTGACAGATAACCTGTCGGGATTTGTGGGAGCTAAAATTTCGCTCGATAAGGACGAAATGGGACCTCCGGTAGGCAATCCCGTTAACCTGGAAATTTCGGGTGATAACTTTGATGAGTTAATCAAGCTCTCGTCGCAGGTAAAGTCGATGATTGAAGCAGAAAATGTACCGGGGATCGATCAACTGAAAATCGACCTGAACGTTGATAAACCCGAAATGTTGGTGGATGTGGACCGTGACAAAGTGAGGCGGTTTGGTCTTTCAACACAGCAGGTCGCCTATGCGCTGCGGAGTTCATTATACGGACGAAAGGTTGGTAAATACAAGGAAGGTGAAGATGAGTATGATATCATGCTCCGATTTAAGGACAAGTACAGGAATAATGTTGCTTCGCTGATGAACCAACGAATTGACGTGAATGGCGGAGGCGATGGCCCGAAAAAAGCCATCCCGATTTCAGCCGTAGCAGATTTCCAGTATGGTACCACGTATGATAAAATCAATCGGAAAGACTTTACCCGCGTTATCACACTGTATTCAGGGGTGAAAGAAGGCTACAATGCCAATGAAATTAATCAACGTATCCGACAGATTCTGAAAGGATTTAATGTTCCACCCGGATACAAAATCAATTTCACCGGAGAGCAACAGGAACAAGCCGATACGATGGCATTTCTTACCCAGGCGCTGGTGATTGCACTATCGTTGATCCTGTTAATTCTGGTCACCCAGTTCAACTCGTTAATCAGGCCACTCATTATCGTAGGAACAGTACTTTTCAGTACCATCGGCGTTTTTCTTGGGCTGGGCGCATTCAAAATGCAGTTTGTCATCCTGATGACGGGAATCGGGATTATCTCGCTCGCGGGGATTGTGGTGAACAATGGAATTGTATTGGTCGATTACATCGATTTACTGCGCCAGCGCCGGAAGGAAAAACTTTCGTACAAACAAGATGCTTTTCTCGAATTAAGCGAACTGCAGGGCTTGATTGTAAAAGCAGGAAAAACGAGGTTGCGTCCGGTATTGCTGACTGCGATAACCACCGTTCTCGGATTGCTGCCACTAGCCATCGGACTGAATTTCGACTTCATTAAACTGTTTACTTCCTTTGACCCGGATTTCTATGTAGGAGGAGAAATGACCTCTTTCTGGGGACCGATGTCCTGGACAGTGATTTTCGGTTTGGTTTTCGCCACTTTCCTTACGCTAGTCATTGCACCGGTGATGTACCTAATCACAGTTAAGGTCAATTACACAATACGAAAATGGCAGGGAAAGATACCCACAGAATTGATGAACGAAGACTACGGAACAGAATTGATCCAATAGAAACACAAACTTCACTGAAATAAAAAAAGGCGGCCAGTAATGGTCGCCTTTCTTTTGTGTTGTAATATTTTAGTATTCCCAAAGATCCTGTTCAAAATTAAATATTTCGTTCTTTATCCGATCCGATTCACTGGCTGCATATTGGCCACTCGCATACTGGATAATCGCCCGATTATTATAAATATTGGACTCTTGTGAGATGTAACTATCAAATTTTCTAGTCAGGAAAACATCATCGAAGCTGAGGCTGCGCGAGTCGTTATCGGGATTCAATACTTCATATTTCGCCAATAATGGTCTCGCCTCCGGATAATATACCCAAAAAACCTTGCGGCGAAGTGGACGGTCGTGATTCACATCATCGTCACGGAAGAACTCCTGAATTGGACACAAGCCAATAATACGCACCTGCAAGGTTGAGGTTTGCTTGTCAAAATACCAAACTTCCTTCACCATAATTTGCTTGATGTCTTCCGGATTAATATCCTGGTTCACCGTCACATTTTCCATTTCTCCGGTTTCGAAATTTCGACGTTCAACAACCTTCGTAGTTGCTCCAAACGCCTCTTTCACCTGATCAAATGTCATGGGAAGCTTGAATTCGTTGTCCGTTGTTGCATCATAAGCTGTGATTTGCCCCTCTTTAATTCCTTTCAGCAAGACATTAATGAGACTCATCCTTCCATGCATTTCACGTGTAGGATAATACAAATCCTGATTCATCTTCTCACGCAGATCGATGATTCGCCAGATGGTTTTGGACCAAAACACATCTGCTTCCCGCACCGTTGGAAGGGGTGCCGGTTTCCGATCGCGTGTAATCCTTTTCTGGTATGGACCATCAACTACCTGGGCAACTACTGGTTTGGCGACAGCAGTTACAAGTATCGTTGCAAACAGAATCAAAAATAACTTTTTCATTCTTCTCAAGTTTGTTCTTCCAAATTAATAATCTACCAGTTAGTGAATCAGTTAAGCATAGTTTCTTCTTACTTTTCCTACAGGTTGAAGTTGGTTATCTGATTCTGAAACTGATGGCCGAAAGGTTACGGGTTGTTCCGTCTTCGCCTTTGGCAACAATATTCTCTATGTACAGTCGACTCCCGGACGTCAATCCTTTCATCAGACTGACTTGATCGGGTGTAAACAGGTTGCTGTTTGATTTTTTATCCACCACAAAACCGCCCCGGGTAGTCGAGACCACAAAAGAGGTCACGGTGAATTTCATTTCGAAATCAAAATCAGGAATTTCTGCATAAACGCCCTGTTCCAGCAATAGCTCGTTTCTTGTAATCTGTCCTTCGTTTTTCCCTCCTACTGTAGCAACAGGGTCAGGAACACGTTTGACACGGAATTCCGTAGAACCAATGGTTTTAACTTGTCCGTCAATTTCGGCTTTTACAGTAATCACCGATTTAACTCCCGACTTTTTCGGATAAACCAAATAATTTCTACCATCTGTCTTTATATCAGCATTAGTAATCGACGGAATAATTTTATCAGATGGAATACCGGGAACCGAAATCGAAACCGGGTTCGCTAATCCGGCATAGAACACATTCATTTTCGTCGGGGAAATCGTCATGGTCGGTTTAGCCACCTGGTACTCTCCATCGAATGGATACTGAACGATCTGACCTGACGGATTTTTGAAATTGATAACGCCCTTCCACGAAAAATGACCTTCGTGCGTTGCAGGTACTTTATACAATCCCATTCCTTCGCCTGCAATAATGGGAATCTGCTTGTTATTTACCAAAATCTGAGGCTCGGCGGTAGTATCGACTGCCGACAGAAAGATTTGGGCTTCATAATTACCGCCTTCCAGTACATAATCAGTTTTAGGCAATACCTGTGCTTTTAATTTATTGAACTTAAACGAGTTCGCATCAATCTTAGCATACAGATAATTGGCCACATCCGATTCGGTATTGCGGATATCACTTTGCATTTTCGACATCAGGGTAACCACAGCGACAAGCGGATATCCCTGGAATATAGATTCTTCCCATGAAGGGGAATTTCCTTCAACCGCAGGTGGATCGGATGTATCCAGACTACTTTTTATACTTGCAATCAGTGCAGTATCTTTCGGATCGACCAGTGAAAGCAAATACTCACGATAAGCAGTAATTGAATTCTTCAACTCGTGACCCAGGCGCCCCTGATGTTTAACCAGCATTAATTCAGGTGCAGTCTCGGTATCATCCTTCGATTTGATGCTGTGGATATCACCGTCTTCACCGTCTGCAGCAACCACCAGCATCTTTTTCAGATCAGTAATGTAGTTGTAAAGTGAGTCTGTTTTTGCTTTAACGGTTTTCGCTTCAGCATTCAGATCTCCCGACTTCTCAGGATTTTCAAGAGCTGCCTTCTGAAAATCGGCATAAACCCTGGCATTCTTCGAATTGAAATTCTCGATAGTCGTTGATAACCCTCGATCCACAGTTTCAAAAGCATCCAGCACTGATTTATCGACGTTTAGTGCCAACAAAGCCATTAGCACCAGATACATCAGACTAATCATTCGTTGCCGTGGAGTTTCCGGACAATTTTTTGCACTCATTTCGAATCGAGAATTTGGTGAATTACTTCTTGATATTCATGGCTCCAAGCATATTTCCATATACACTATTGAGCGCTTCAAGATTTTTATTTAACTCTTCTGCCTGGGCCTGATATTTTTTAGCCTCTTGTACTGAACTGGATATCAATTCATTCATGTGGGCAAAATCCTTGTGCACAGAAGAAGCAGTTTCGGCTTGCTTACGAGCTCCTTCCAACTGAGCTTCATAAGAGGCATTCAATGATGAAAGATTCGAATTGATGCGCTCCAGTTCCCCAGTATAGTTGCCTGAATGATCGTTAAGTACCTTGAAGTCACGCTGAATTGTATTAACAAACTCGTGATAGGACTCAGCCAGTTTTTCACCTGAGTGAACCACCTTATTCACAGTTTTATCAACGCTCTCTCCAGCCCGTGTATTCACTTCCGCGAAAATAGTCATCGACTCGGAGGCTGCATTCAGGTTCTTCACATAAACATCAGTTGCCATTGTGGCAGAAGAAATGTCGGCAAAGCTCTGTGCAGTGTTACTCAGATCGGTCAGACCTTTTTGCAACTTATTCAACAACTCAGGCGATATCTCCGTGGAATCCAAAAAGGTATCCATATCGAATGAACTTTTGGGCTTCCTGTTCAGCGACTCTTCGAAAAGTTCATCAGCATCCAGATGAGCAAAATCTTCTTTCAACTGCGGATATACTTTTGTCCAGTCCGGTGGTTCACTTGAAGGTTCAAATGCAGAGAGGAAGAATATCAACGCTTCGGTCGACATACCTATCGTCAGCATGATCGGACCACCGGGCCAGTGCTGAAGTTTGAATAATGCACCCAAAAGAACGATAGCTGCTCCAATACTGTACACATAATTCATGAAGACCTTCCATCGTCTTGAATGCGTAAAATCGGTCAATCCCATGGCAAACGCAATTTAATTGTTTAAATCCTTTCTAAAATTCATCTCCAAATGACGATCGTACGCAACGGAATCCGATGTACGATTTTGCTGTATCCTGATATTCGTAAGTACGAGTACCTACTTGCAGGAAGTAAGAAATATCTTTCCATGAACCACCCCTAATGACTTTTCGTTTCATCGCCGGCGGATCGTCCGGAAGAGCATTGTATTCATAGTTCGGGTTAAAGTCGTTCATAAAGTTATATTCGGCTTCATCATAAGCGGTAATGGTCCATTCGGCCACGTTACCTGCCATGTCATACAAGCCGTAACCATTCGGATCGTACGTTCCCACTTTAACCGTTGCCAGTCCTTTGTCGTCGATATAATTACCCCGCATGGGTTTAAAGTTGGCCAGAAAACATCCTTCCTGCGTACGGGTATAATAACCACCCCAGGGATACATTGAGTTTTCCAGACCTCCACGGGCTGCATATTCCCATTCGGCTTCCGAAGGTAAGCGATAATCCTGAACCGCATATTCTCCCTGCTGAGCCAACGCCCGGTTCTTAAACTGGGTTCTCCAGATACAGAATGCTTTTGCCTGTTTCCAGGTAACGCCTACAACAGGATAATCATCAAAGCCCGGATGCCAGAAATACATGGTTGCCCAAGGCTCGTTGTAAGAGTATGTATAATCCCTGATCCACACTAATGTGTCGGGGTAAACATTTACTGCATCACTCATGATAAAGCTCGACCGTCCTTCAATAGGAGCCTCTTTACCATTGATATCAGTTACTGTGCCGTTGTAACTTTGTGTTTCGTAATTGTAAGCATTGGCGCGCTTGGCCGCCTGTTTCAGGTCAACCCAAAAATATTTGTAGTTCAGTTTATGCGTATCAATCTCTTTCTTTCCAAACAAGCGATCCTTGTCGGCATAATATAATCCTGACAATGCCTCCTGATAATCCGGATCGCTCCAGTCAATTCTCTCGTCCCAATTCAGAGCCGGAGGGTCAATTGGGTTTCCGTTTCGATCTTCAGTAATGAGAAAATCGTCAAACTGTTCTCCAAGCATACGTCGAGCAATTGAGTCGCGGACCCAATATACAAATTGTCGGTATTCGTTGTTGGTGATTTCGGTTTCATCCATCCAGAATGCATCCACAGAAACAGTTCTTGAAGGTGCGGTCGAATGAGAGATATCCTGATCACTCGGCCCCATGGTAAAACTTCCCCTTGGAACCATGGTCATTCCAAACGGAACGGGCTCAAAATACTTACCCCGGTTTCCAACTCCGACCAGTTCACCGTTTCCTCCGCGGTTACAACTACTCAGAGACAGAACGATGGTAACTACACTACCAAAGAAGAATAATCGTCTCATATTATTGTTCATATGTGGCACAAATATTTTCACGCTTCATTAATTATTATAGAAATCGAACGCTTTTATACTTCTGTTCCCTTCTTCTGTTCAGGTTAAACGAGTAAGCGACAAAAAACTCGTGAGAGCCTGAACTGTATTGGGCCAGCGGTGAAATGGTTAAATCGTATGAATAACCTAACTTTATTCCATTTCGAAACTCTGTCCCAAGCAAAACTATTATTGCATCGTTGAGTCTATAGCCCAGTCCTCCCCACATGCGTTTATCATAACGCACATTAACATCCAAATCAACCTGATAACTGGCAGCATCTGTCTTAAACAATAACGATGGCTGTACTTCAAATAACGGGTCGGATAAATGAATATTGTATCCGCCGGCAAAATAATAGTTTCTTACCAACGAATATTTTCCACTTTCTTCATAAGCATATACTGCCTGGTTCAAATGTTTTACCGAAAGACCAAGATAGTAATCTTTATGCTCGTAATATAGTCCCAACCCTACATCAGGAACCAATGCATTTACCTCATTTTGAGGAATCAGCGGGTCTCCAGTATCAATAAGTCCGGCACCTGCCTGCGAGCTCCAGTCAGGCTTCAGGTTTTTATTCATTAATCCGATTGAAATCCCAGTCCCTAGTTTTCCGTTCCCCACATCAGTACGCCATGCATACATCAGACTAACGGAGACATTTTTTTCATAACCGATTTCATCGTTTATCACCGAAAAACCAATGCCATCGTCAGGACCAATGAGGCCAACAGTTGCATCGGCATTAAATACGGTAGTAACAGGGGCCCCCGGAAATCCAACCCATTGGAAGCGGTTGAGCAAGGACGCGTTAATTGCGTCACCTTTACCTGCATATCCCGGATTAATAGTCAAATGATTAAACATGTTCTGACTAAACTGAGGATCCTGCTGGGCTCTCGCAACGAAATTAACAATAATTAAAAGAAACAAAAATATCAGTATCCGCTTCATAAAGTACGCTAACCTTGTCGAATTTCCACTCCTGAGGCCAGGTCGAAAGATGCTTAATTCTACCGTTAAAAATATGATTCAGTATAATATATAACTCACTCCTTAAAAACTTATTGTTTGGTTATGTTTATCCAATGCCGGAATAGCGCATCCAACGTTCCGGTATTTCATTTTTCTGGGCCAAAAGGTAATCATTTTCAGAACAGGCGATCCGAACCGTCTCATCCTTTTTTGGACTTACCTCCATCCACCATCTTCCGGTAACGGGATGCTTAAGGAAAATAATGGGTGCATCTAAACCTTCCACCGGAACCATGTAATGCAGAAAATCAGGTGCTTCTTCGGTTGGTTCTTCATCCTTTGCCTGAACAGCACCTTTCAGATAATACCAACCGATTTGAGCCGCCATCATGGCCCCCCAGCGCTGTAAATCGAGCGAAGGCGCATAACCAAAAACTCCGGCTACGTTAACATGGGTACTCATCCCTGCATACCATCCCAACTGACAAGCCTCTTCACCATACAACCCATTGGGCGACAATCTTTGCTGGCCGGGAGCCTCCTGAGCTTTCAATGCTCCAAAATCAAAGCTAATCACATCAGCTTCGCGAACCAAAGGTTCACTATCCCGAATATCTTCACGCAAATCACCCAGTGGTAACTGCATTCCTCTGTGCTTTTTCAGTAAATCATCCGCTTTATCTGATGGAGTAAAGTAGGCTTGTGCTGCCAATAAATGAAGATTGATATGAGACTGAAGCATTCCCAAAAAGTTCTCGTCCACTCCAAAATCTTCATCTGTCATGTAGTCCAGCCGATCGTCAATAACTGTCAATGTCTTTTTCTCTTTATTCAGGCCGTCCAGAATCGGCAAAGTCAAATCCTGGCTTCCCCCCAGAACTAATACCTGAATATCTTTTTCTGCCAGAAATTCGATAACCATTCGAACGGCGGCATATGTATCGGCAGGTGTATTTCCGGGACGTATATTCCCGATATCGGCGATGATTGAAGATTGAGTGACAGAGGTTAGCTGGTACAACTGCTCACGAACCAAATCCGGTCCATTTTCCAGTCCTTCGAAACGAGAGAAACGACTTTCAGGAATACCGAGAATGACCACTTTCAGGTTCTCGTTCGTTTGCCAGGGGCCACCATTAATTAACTGTTTCCCCAGTGAATCAGAAGCTCCCTGAAACAATCGGACGACAGTCAGTTCATTAGCCGGAATAAGCAGGTCGTTTAACATAGGCAGCAAAATACGAAATCTGCAACTTGTTTCGTAGCTTCAGGTCAATATTAAATCAATATAAAAAGGGGCAAACCTGATAAAGTGTTTGCCCCGGTTCAATGTTCTATTTAGTTTTCTTTTCTGGCGCTTTCGTTGTTTTTGTCTTGGCTGTGGTGGTTTTCTTTTTCGTTGTTTCAGCAGCTTTCTTCACTGGAGCTTTTTTCACTGTTTTCTTACCGGATGTTGGACCCTTTTCAATGATTTTCCTGCAATCTTCCAACGTCAGTTTTTCAGCATCGGTACTTTTGGGAATTTTATAATTCTTCTTCTCATAAGAAATATACGGTCCCCAACGGCCTTGCAATACCTTGATTTCCGGTTCCTCGTCAAACTCCCTGATAACGGCTTTGCGATCCTTTTCCCGTTTCTCTTCAATCAGGTCGATAGCACGATTCAGGTCGATAGTATGCGGATCATCCTCGCCCTTTTTCAACGATACAAATTTACTATCATGACGTACATACGGACCGAAGCGGCCAATGCCGATAACGACCTTCTTCCCTTCATATTCTCCGACTTCGCGTGGAAGTTTAAACAACTCAAGCGCTTCATCCAACGAAATCGTTTCGATGCTTTGTCCACTCCGGAGACTTGCAAACTGGGGTTTTTCATCCGATTCTTCAGCAGCTTCACCAAGTTGGGCAAATGCACCATACCGGCCAATCTTCACTGAAACCGGTTTTCCCGTTACCGGATCGTCTCCCAAAATTCGTTCACCGCGTGTACGTTCCGATACATTGAGAACCTCTTCAATATTTTCGTGGAAAGGCCGGTAAAATGAGTCAATCATATCATACCACTGCAGCCCGCCCATGGCAATGTCATCAAATTGTTCTTCGACGGATGCCGTGAAATTATAATCCATGATGCGCGGAAAGTACTTCATCAGGAAATCATTTACCACCAAACCAATGTCTGTTGGAAACAGTTTTGATTTTTCCGCTCCGGTAATTTCCGTTTTTACTTCTTCGCGAATCGAGTCATCCTTCAGAAGAATGGTTTTGTAATTTCGCTCAACGCCCTCACGATCTTCTTTCACCACATAATTTCGGTTTTGAATGGTTGTGATAATAGGCGCATATGTTGAAGGACGACCGATTCCCAGCTCCTCCAGCTTCCTAACCAGGCTCGCTTCCGTATAACGGGGTGGTTTTAGCGTAAAACGTTCCGATGCAATGATATTGTCCAGATCCAGTTTTTGTCCCTTGTTCAGCGGTGGAAGTAGTCCTTTTTGCTCCTCGTTTTGTCCTTCATCGTCAGTCGATTCAAGGTAAACACCAAGGAAACCATCGAATTTCAATACCTCACCGGTAGCAACAAAATGTTCCGGTGCTCCGGAAACATCAATTGTCACCGTTGTTTTTTCAAGTTCGGCATCTGCCATCTGGGAAGCAATGGTTCGTTTCCAAATCAGATTGTACAGCCTTTGTTCCTGCGATGAACCCGAAATATTCTCCTTCCACAGGTCAGTTGGCCGGATGGCTTCGTGCGCCTCCTGCGCTCCCTTTGCTTTCGTTTTAAACTGGCGGGTCTTAACATATTTATCACCGTACAGTTCGGTAATCTTCGCTTTCGCCGATCCCAGCGCAAGATTCGACAGATTCACCGAATCGGTACGCATGTAGGTTATTTGCCCGGCTTCGTACAAGCGTTGAGCCACTGACATGGTCAGGCTCACCGGGAAGCCAAGTTTACGGCTGGCCTCCTGCTGCAGGGTTGAAGTGATAAATGGCGGCGCAGGTGATTTCCGGGCCGGTTTAGTAACAATGTCGGCTATATCAAAATTAGCCGCGATACTTTTCTCCAGAAATGCTTTGGCCTCCTCAGCCGTATTGAAACGTTTGTCAAGTTCGGCTTCCAGAGGAGCCAGTTTCCCATTTTTATCGGGAACCAAAAATAAAGCCCTGACACGGAAAGAGGAAGTACTGACAAACTGATTGATTTCACGCTCACGATCAACGATCAAACGAACAGCGACTGATTGCACGCGCCCTGCAGACAACGAAGGCTTTACCTTTTTCCAAAGCACCGGCGAAATTTCAAATCCCACCAAGCGGTCAAGAACGCGACGAGCCTGTTGAGCGTCCACCAGGTTTTTATCCAGTGTCCTCGGACTATCGATTGCCTGAAGAATGGCATCTTTGGTAATTTCGTGGAAAACAATTCGATTGGTACTTGTCGGATCCAGCTTCAAAACCTCCATCAAATGCCAGGCAATGGCTTCTCCCTCGCGGTCCTCATCAGATGCGATCCAGACCTTTTTCGAGTTCTTCACCATTTTCTTCAGTTCACTAACAACTTTCTTTTTGTCGTCGGAAATGATGTACCTGGGTTGATATTTATTCTCGAGGTCAACACCAAAATCTTTTTTGTCCAAATCGCGGATATGTCCGAAACTGGAGGTTACCTGGAAATTTTTCCCCAGGAATTTTTCTATTGTTTTAGCCTTTGCAGGCGACTCAACGATCACAAGGTTTTCTTCCATCTTCCTACCCGATAATTTTGCATTTTGCATTGAAAACTATGCAAAGTAAAGGAAATCACGACCTATGTTCAAAATTTTTCTTCGCTTCTTTATTAACCTGGCATGGTTTTTTATTTATAATATGCCAATAAAACCGTTTATTTTCATCAGATACATAATCAATCATTCAGTCGTTTGAACCTTCTAACGGTTTAACGGAAGGAATATTAATTTTATATCTTTGTCCGTGTTCATCAGGATAGGCGCCATGACAGAAGAAAATAAAAAACCTTTCAGAAAATACCTTATTGCGTTTTGGAGTTTGTATACTCTGGGCCTAATCGGAGTTGTTATTTTGTTTACTCTGATTGCAAAAGGAGATTTGGGCTTCATGCCCACATTTGAGGAATTGGAGAACACCGAGCCGGCCTTGGCTTCGGAAGTTTATACCGATGACGGAGAGTTGCTCAGAAAATTTTTCAAGGAAAACCGCACTTACGTCCGTTACGAGGATTTGAATCCCAACCTGGTTAACGCACTCGTAGCCACTGAGGATGTACGTTTTTATCAGCATTCCGGAATCGATTTACGCGGTCTGTTCCGTGTAGCCAAGGGTGTCCTTACCGGGAATGAAAGTGCCGGTGGAGGTAGCACCATCTCGCAGCAAGTTGCGAAAATGCTTTTCCCTAGGGAACAATACGAGCACAAAATAGATTTTGTCATCCGGAAATTCAGGGAATGGGTCATTGCTGTAAAACTGGAACGTAGTTTTACCAAGGAGGAGATTTTGACCATGTACCTTAATAAATACGATTTTCTGAACTTGGCTGTAGGGATTAAATCTGCTTCCGAAATCTATTTCAATACGAGTCCCGACAGCTTGACGGTCGATGAATCGGCCACGCTGGTGGGAATGGCTAAAAACTCTTCTCTTTTTAATCCAGTACGTCGTCCGGAAATGGTGCTTAACCGTCGAAATGTAGTGCTTTCGCAGATGACCAAATACGGATATTTGACTCCGGCTGCATTCGACACGTTGAAAACAAAACCACTTGGACTGAAGTACCAGAAAGAAGATTTCAAAACCAGTCCCGGAACCTATTTCACAGAATACTTAAGAGTCATCATGACGGCTTCTAAACCCGATCGTAGCAACTATGCTTCGTGGCAGGATGAGCAGTTTAAGGAAGATTCCATCGAATGGGAAACCAATCCGCTTTACGGTTGGTGCACCAAAAACCTGAAACCGGATGGTACCAATTACAATATTTACAACGATGGCTTGAAAATAATTACCACTATCGATTCCCGCATGCAACGATATGCTGAACAATCGGTGGTGGCGCACCTGAGCACAGATCTTCAGCCTACTTTCTTCAGTAAGCTGAAAGAGTTAAAACATCCACCGTTTTCCGATGATTTGTCCAGCAGCCAGATTGAGGATTTGCTCGACAGGGAGATTAGAAAAAGCGAACGATACCGCGTGCTTCGTGAAAGGGGATTGAATTTCGACGAAATCAAAAAGGTATTCAATCAACCAACCGAGATGAATGTATTCTCCTGGAAAGGAGAAGTAGATACCACCATGACACCGCTTGATTCCATCAAGTATTACTTGAGCTACCTTCGCTCTTCCATGATGACGATGGATGTTAAAACCGGAGCAGTAAAAGCTTATGTTGGTGGTCCCAATTACAAATATTTCATGTACGACATGGTCACCGGTGGAAAAAGGCAAGTAGGTTCGACTGTAAAACCCTTCCTGTACACGCTCGCCATGCAGAACGGTTATTCACCTTGTACGCTTGTTCCGAACACCGAACAAACGTTCTATCTGCCCGATGGAACGACCTGGACCGCCAAAAACTCTTCTTCGGAGCGCGAAGGAGAAATGGTCACACTGAAATGGGGTCTGGCCAATTCTGTAAACCAGATTTCAGCCTGGATCATGAAAAAATTCAATCCGCAGTCCATGAAAAATGTAATGCGGAAGATGGGTATTATCAGTCCGATCGATGCCGTTCCATCCATGTTCCTTGGGACCTCGGATATTTCGTTGTATGAAATGGTGGGTGCTTTTGGAACATTTGGAAACCATGGTGTGTACACAAAACCCTATTTCGTTAACCGGATTGAAGATAAAGACGGAAACGTACTGGCCCGATTTACACCCCAGCAACATGAAGCCATTGATCAAAAAACAGCTTACTTGATGCTGAATCTGATGGAAGGTGTTGTGAACCAAGGTACCAGTCAGCGGTTGCGTTGGAATCCTGTATACGGTGGTTTAACCGCGGACATTGCCGGCAAAACCGGAACTACGCAAAACCAGTCGGATGGTTGGTTTATCGGGATTACACCTGAGCTGGTGACAGGTGTTTGGACCGGAGCCGATTTACGGAGTATTCACTTCAAAGGCATTCACTTTGGTCAGGGAGCCAATATGGCACTACCAATTTACGGCCGCTTCATGAATAAAGTATATGCTGATTCCACGTTGAATTTGTCACAGGATACTAAATTCGATCGTCCACCGAATTTCAACATCAATCTCGATTGTGATGAGGTGAATAAGAAGAACAGTCCCAAAAATCAGGGAGCATCACAGGACGATTTCTTCTGATTTGGTACAGAAACTACAGATAGATATTAAAAAGGCGGAACTCAACATTCCGCCTTTTCTATTTTCGTTGCGTGAAAACCATCCGAACCAGTTTTTCGATACGGTCCACCTGGTTCACTTGTATCTTGAAGCGCGAAAAGTCAACTCCCTTGTTATATCTGGAAATATAAATTTCATTGAATCCCTGTTTTTCCGCTTCAGTAATTCGTTGTTCGATCCGGTTAACGGGACGAATTTCTCCCGTCAATCCCACTTCACCGGCAAAACACGATTGCTTGCTCACCGGAATATCGAAGTTCGATGAAAGAATCGACATCATGACCGCCAAATCCATAGCAGGATCGTCGACACGTAACCCTCCGGCAATATTCAAAAAAACATCCTTAGCCATCAATTTAAAACCGGCCCTTTTCTCTAAAACCGCCAACAGCATATTCAACCGACGCAAATCAAAACCAGTGGCCGAACGTTGTGGTGTTCCGTATGCAGCCGAACTGACCAATCCCTGCACTTCTATCATAAACGAGCGCATCCCCTCGATAGAGGCCGCAATACTGGTACCACTCAACCCATCGTTATGCTGGAGCATGAGCATTTCTGACGGATTCGAAACAATCCTAAGGCCTTCCTGCCGCATTTCGTAAATTCCCAACTCGGAAGTAGAACCAAACCGGTTTTTCACTGAACGGAGAATCCGATACAAATAATTCCGGTCGCCCTCGAACTGCAACACCGTGTCGACGATATGTTCCAGAACTTTTGGCCCGGCCAGATTTCCATCCTTTGTGATATGACCAATTAAAATTACCGGAATATGTGCAGGTTTAGCTGTTTTCAAAATAGCGGACGCGCATTCCCTTATTTGACCAACGCTTCCCGGAGCCGACTCAAGGCCATCGGCGGTTAACGTTTGAATAGAGTCAATGATTACCAGATCAGGTCTCTCATTTTCGATATGCGCCAAAATACTTTCCAGCGAAGTTTCACTGAGAAAAAGACAATCAGCGCTGTCCATTTGTAATCGACGAGCCCGCATTTTTAGCTGCTGCAGGCTTTCTTCCCCCGAGATATACAACACTTTTCGGTCCTTCAATGCCAGCGCCACCTGCAATACCAGCGTCGATTTGCCAATGCCAGGTTCACCCCCAAGTAAAATCAGGCTGCCAGGCACCAGTCCTCCGCCCAACACACGGTTCAATTCACTGTTATTGGTATCAATTCGTTCCTGTTTGCCACTGCTGATTTCATCCAGACGCAACGGACTGGAATGACTCCTGGACACTGACTGCACTGGTTGTTTGTTCTGAACAACAATTTCTTCGACCAGCGTATTCCACTCACCGCAGCTGGTGCATTGTCCCATCCATTTGGGCCACTGGGCGCCACAATTCTGACAGGTATAAACGGTTTTGGCTTTGGCCATTTTAAGGGATTTAGAAGTTGTATACGTGTATCAAAATTAAAAAACCCCGCGGGAAAACCCACGGGGTATTGGAATGGAAAATATTTTTAACGTTTACACCAGCTTATTGGTTTCCGTATCAGGAAAAACCAAACTGGGTTTCCATGTTTTCGCTTCCTCAAAATCCATGGTAGCATAGGAAATAATAATAACCACATCTCCCACGGCAACCTTTCTGGCAGCAGGGCCGTTCAGACACACTTCGCCTGAACCACGTTCGCCTCTGATAACATACGTTTCGAGTCGCTCACCATTATTGATGTTGACGATTTGCACCTTCTCGTTTTCAATCAGGTTGGCCGCGTCCATCAGATCCTCATCAATGGTAATGCTTCCCACATACTGCAGATCGGCAGCAGTAACAGTTACCCTGTGAATTTTGGATTTGCAAACTTCAATATTCATTACCTGAATTTAATGTTTTTCAAGAATTACATTATCGATTAACCGGACTTTACCGGCATGTACAGCAATACAACCTACTTTTACGCCAGGTTCGTCCCATGTTTTCACCGATTGAAGGTGGTTGTCATCAACCACATCAAAATATTCAACCTCTAACAAAGGACTATTGTTTATTTTCTCTTGCACCCATGCTTTTAATTCTTCTACGCTCTTTTCACCCACCAGTTTCTTAGCTTCGAAAAGAGTTTTTGAAATCAGCGGAGCAACAGCACGATGTTCAGGAGTCAGGAGCTGATTACGGGAACTCATGGCCAATCCATCGGCCTCGCGAACAATTTCGCAGGGAACAATTTCAATATCGTAGTGCAATTGCCGTACCATTTCCTTAATGATGACCAATTGCTGGAAGTCTTTCAGTCCAAAGTAGGCCCGATGCGGCAAAACCACATCAAAGAGCTTACTGACAATTTGACCGACGCCATTGAAATGACCGGGGCGGAAGCGCCCTTCCATCACACTTTCAAGCGTTCCAAAGTCAAATTTGCGGGTATCGGGTTCGGGATACATCTCTTCCACCGTAGGAGCAAAAATAAATGGGTCGGCAACAGTTGCCAGTTTTCGCATATCTTCCTCCAGTGTTCTGGGATACCGCTCCAGGTCACCCGGATCGTTAAACTGAGTAGGATTCACAAAAATGGAAACGACCACCACTTTATTCTCTTTTCCGGCCTTACTAACGAGCGAAAGGTGTCCTTCGTGAAGCGCGCCCATCGTCGGCACAAAACCAATGCTTTCCCCCTTGCTTCGAAAGGAATCCAGAGCTTTTTGCAGCTCACTTTTGGTTGTAAAAAGTTTCATCTTTTCATTCGGTTACAGCGTGCAAAGTAACGAAATATATAAACACAATAAAAGACTCTTGCACTCCTTGAAGACAGGCCCATAACCCTTTTAACGTTGAATATCTGGTGGATTTTTTCTATTTTTGCAGGATAAATTCTCAAAAGATCATGGAAAAGAAGAAGGTTTTATTCATCTCTCAGGAAATTACTCCCTACCTGCCTGAATCAGAAATATCAGAAATTAGTCGATACTTACCTCAGGGTATACAGGAAAGAGGAAGAGAGATACGAACCTTTATGCCCCGGTATGGCAGTGTGAATGAACGAAGAAATCAACTTCACGAAGTAATCCGGCTTTCCGGAATGAACCTGGTTATCAATGATACCGATCACCCGCTTATCATTAAAGTTGCCTCTATTCAGGCGGCCCGCATGCAGGTTTATTTTATTGATAATGAGGACTACTTTCATCGCAAATCAAGATTTTCCGATTCCAAGGGAAAAGAATTTGAAGACAACGACGAACGGGCCATCTTCTTTGCCCGCGGCGTATTGGAAACCGTGATTAAACTGCGTTGGGCACCCGATTTGATTCATTGTCATGGATGGTTCACTGGTCTGGTTCCCATGTTCATTAAGAAAATTTATAAGGATAATCCTTTGTTTGCCAACTCAAAAGTGGTTTATTCCGCTTATAACGATGGATTTAAAACTCCGCTAAACAAGGAGATTATCACAAAAATTGAAGAAGATGGCATTCCTAAAAAAGATATTTCCATCTTATCTGATCCCACCTTTGTAAATTTGAGTAAACTTGCGGTTGATTATTCCGACGCAACCATTAAAGGGAGCGAGACCATCAATGAAGAGGTTGAGAATTACATGAAATCGTCCGGAAAACTATTTCTTGATCATCAACCAGCTGATACATATATTGATGCGTATTCGGAGTTTTACGATAAAATTTTATAATTTCCGCGTCTCTTTCAAAAACTACTAAAAACGGAAATACTTTGACAAACAAATATTTTTTCAAGCCCGGGGGTGCGGTGATAGGTTTGGCCCTCACCCTGCTGATGTTAGGAGGATGTAAAAAGAACGATCAATCACTGGGCCTGGACTTATTACCTGGCAGTAAACTGATTGATGCACGTTACCACAGAGAAACCGGGACCATCTCAGCGTACACGTTTACCGATGAAAAAATCAGGGTTGATAAACCGGGGTACAACATTTTCGGAAGCTTTAACGACCCGTTGTTTGGCCGCACAACTGCCTCATTTGCGGCACAGTTTCGGCTAACATATTACCCGCCTTACGGGAAAGATCCCGTACTCGATTCAGTAGTGGTCAGTCTGGTATACCGTCAGATTTATGGCGACACCATCACTCCGCAACAGGTAAAGGTTTATAAACTGGTGCAGCCGCTCAACTTCGACGCCGAATATCTCTCATCGTTCAATCCTAAAACTTTGACCAACGATACGGTTATCGGAACAGCAGATTTTATTCCCAAGTTCAGGACCGATTCAACCGGACAGGATACCACCGTGCAGGAAATATCCGTTCGCTTGAGTGATCAATTGGGGAACATGTTGCTACATGCCGATTCACTGGATATGATCAATAATGATGCATTTCTGAATTATTTCAAAGGTCTCTATATTGAATCGCAACCAGCGCAGTCGGGCGGAGGATTAGTATATCTGAAGGCGCAGGCATCACTGCTCAATGTATATTATCACAATGCCGATACTGACAGTATGGCCTATTCCTACATCGTCACAACGAATTCTGCGGATGTGCCATATTTTGATCATGATTATACCAATGCCTGGTTCGCCAACCACCTGAACCAGGAAACCACACAGGATACACTGGTTTTTGTTCAACCAACCGGTGGAACAAAAGTGAAAATTGAAGTTCCCTCGTTAGATAACTGGGCCGATTCGACCAATTGCCTTATCAACAAGGCCACTTTGACATTCCATGCCGACACTACCATGTCCGATTTCCACAATTACGCCATGCCTAATCAGCTGTTTCTTAAAATCATTAATGAGGACGGAAGCGAGGCATTTCCCATTGACAGTCAGCTCTCTTTGTCATATTACGGGGGAATTTACAATTCAACCGATGCAACCTATACCTTCAATATTACCCAACATTTACAGCAAATTCTTGACGGAAGTGTCCAAAACCTCGGTTTCTACCTGGTTTCAGCCACGCGGAAAGTATCAGCACAAAGGGTTGTATTGAAAGCAGGAAACAGCTCACAGCCCATCGAGTTAGAGGTAAATTACACACGGTATAAGTAAACATACCGTGTGGATGGTCTGACGTTTCCTTTACTGACAGATATTATTTTTAACCTCAAAAGTGAAAATCTATGTGTGGAATCGTAGGCTATATTGGCGACAAAAACGCCTATCCCATCCTGATTAACGGATTGAAAATGCTGGAATACCGGGGCTATGACTCCTCCGGTATTGCATTGCTTGGAGAAAAACAGCGTGTGTACAAATGCCAGGGCAAAATAACCAACCTGGAAGAGCTGGTTGCTGATAAAGATACCAGCGGAAAAATCGGAATCGGGCATACCCGTTGGGCTACTCATGGAGAACCAACCGACCAGAATGCCCACCCGCACACTTCGATGAATGGACATTTCACGCTTGTTCACAACGGAATTATCGAAAACTACTCCCGCTTACGCGACGATTTGGCCCAGCTCGGTTATACATTTCAATCACAAACCGACACGGAAGTGTTGGTTAACCTGATTGAGTACGTTTATCTGAATAGTGACGAAAAATCAGCTGAAATTGCCGTTCGTGCCGCACTAAAAAAAGTAGTTGGCGCATATGGTGTGGTGATTGTATGTAACGAAGAACCTAACAAACTCATTGCAGCCCGCAAAGGCAGTCCCCTGGTTATTGGTATTGGCAACGACGAATATTTTCTGGCATCCGACGCCACTCCTATTGTTGGCTACACCAACCAGGTACTTTACCTCAACGATCATGATGTAGCCATTATTGAACAGGGCAGCCTTACACTTAAAAATATCAACAACGATCCGCTGGTAGCCAAAATAAAGCAGGTGAATTTGAGCATCGGCGAACTGCAGAAAAATGGTTACGACCATTTTATGCTGAAAGAAATTTTCGAGCAGCCCAACACCATTGAGCAATCATTCAAAGGCCGTATTTTGTCCGACAACAGCGACATTGTTTTGGGAGGTCTGCACAACGTAATGCCAAAACTGAAGGAAGCCCGCCGGCTCATTATCATTGGTTGCGGAACTTCGTGGCATGCCGGCCTTGTAGGTGAATACCTGTTCGAAGAATATTGCCGCATTCCGGTTGAAGTAGAATATGCATCAGAATTCCGTTACCGTAATCCCATCATTGATGAAGACGATGTGGTGATTGCCATTAGCCAGAGCGGAGAAACTGCGGATACGCTGGCGGCCGTGAAATTGGCAAAAGAACGCGGAGCGACTGTACTGGGTATTTGTAACGTGGTCGGTTCTTCCATTCCACGCGAAACCGATGCCGGAGTATACATCCACGCAGGAGTAGAAATCGGGGTGGCATCCACCAAGGCCTTCACCGCTCAGGTAACCATCCTCACCATGATGGCGGCTCTTCTCGGAAAAGAGCGTGGCAAACTGAGTCCCGAAGATTACCGGGTCATCATACAGGAACTCACAGAAGTACCTGAAAAAATCAAAACCATTCTGCAAAGCACTGACCACATCCGCAAGGTGGCCGACAAATATAAAGACGCCGTAAATGCCTTGTACCTTGGACGTGGAGCCTTGTTCCCAGTGGCACTCGAAGGCGCTTTGAAACTCAAGGAAGTTTCCTATCTGCACGCCGAAGGTTACGCAGCCGCAGAAATGAAACACGGTCCCATCGCACTGGTTGACGACAACCTGCCCGTTGTAGTGGTCGCAGCCAAGGACCGTTATTATGAAAAGGTTGTTTCCAATATTCAGGAAGTAAAGGCACGTAAAGGAAACATTATTGCAGTAGTATCGGAAGGTGATACGCAGCTCGACAAAATGTGTGACGATATCTTTGAGATTCCCCGTTCACACCCTGCTGTGGCACCATTGCTGACCATTATCCCACTGCAATTGTTCGCTTACTATGTGGCAATACTGCGTGGCACTGATGTTGATCAGCCGCGCAATCTCGCCAAATCGGTGACTGTAGAATAATACAATATCATTATATAGACAAAGCCGGCAAGTTGAACTTCGCCGGCTTTTTTATTGACGGCGCCATTCATTCTCCTCTTCGTAGGCTCGAATACTTTTACTCCAAAGTTGAAAAGGATCGCGCGTTTCATTCATTCTTTGATATGCCCCTTCGGTTAGCTCGTCAATGGCCGGACCATACCGGTAGAACAGCTCCATGAACCAGGCTTCATCGATACCGGTTTGTTTTGCTTCGTAAAATTTTCGCTGCGCCATCTCAAATAACTGGCTAATATGCCTGTTATCCTCATTCGAAAACCAAATATCCGGAATCTGCCATTCAGTAAATTCAGGGAAAAGAGCAGACAGCTCTTCTTCCATATCTTCAACAGGAAAATCAACAATCTCCATATCGACCTCAATCAGTGGAACATTTGGTACCATCATTTCACGGGTTTTCATTATGTCCTCATCTTCCGGAAGAGCAAACAAATTCCGGAATTCGTTCCAGACATGAAACTCTTCACCGTGTGACACATCCGCGAAAGCGATAGCACCGACTTCTCCGTCTTCCCGCGAAAGAATGAATTCAGCACTTTCACCTGATACACGCACAGGATTATTCCATGAATTTTCGGGAAAACTTACTTTACAGGAAAACATCTGAGTTGCTGGTACCAGATGAATTACTTGTCTCGCTCGCACCATATGGTCCTGTTGTGTCAGCTCATCTAATAGTTTTAACGATATTCCTTCTCGACCCACAACAGATGTATAATTGCTGATGAAGGCTCCTTCGCGGGAAGCAGCCTTCAGCCACTCCATTACCATCCGGGAGTGATTGTAACGGTATTCCCGGCAAAGGATGCCGTGTGAAAATCCCCGATCGTGAAAGAAAGCATATTCGGGATAACTACCCGTTTTTAAGTTTCCAGCTCTTTCGGAGTGATGCCGCACAGCCAGCTGATTATAGGCTTGCGTCAGTAATTTATTGGACACTGCTGAATTTCGCAACCACAACATCCGCTGCTGAAGAAAAAGATGCGGCGTTTTATGCTGAAGACGGGAAGCCAATTCCAGTCGGGAGCGAACGTGTGTAGTCGCCTTCATACTTTTCGGAAAAATCCGGGTAAACCGAAAATCATCGTTGCGGGTAAAATCACCTGAACAAATCAGGGCCACCTTTTTACCTGATGCAGCCAGGCTATATGCAAGAAACGATCCGGGCAGGTTGGAACCAAGCAATACAACATCGAATTCAGTCTCGTACAAATCGTTAAAAAGGCTTACAGATGGGGCTTTCTTCATCAATTTTCCCTTCCTTACGGTGAATATTTTGGCAAGTTACCGGTTTTACTGAAAAAAAGAATTGCCGGTAAATCCTCTTTAGACCAGTTTTCGTAAGTTTGTAGCGTTTGTAAATCCATAATATCAACAGTTTGGACAAGAAATTTCTTTATCTGATAATCCTTGTATTTGGCTCATTAACATTGTATACCTCATGTGCCAATATGGGCATGCCATCGGGAGGTGCGAAGGATACAATTCCGCCCGTTGTCGTTCAGAGCATTCCGCGCGCTAATCAAACCAATTTCAAGGGTGACCAAGTCAGGTTATATTTTGATGAGTTTGTGGCACCTGAAAAGCTGAGTGAGAAGTTCGTCATTTCACCGCCAATTGAAAAACGACCCATTTTCAGAACCAAAGGCAAATCACTGATTGTGGATTTAAATGGTGCAAAACTAAAAGACAGCACCACCTATTCGCTCGATTTCAAGGATGCCATTGTAGACAACAACGAAAAAAACGCCCTGAAGAATTACAGGCTCGCCTTTTCAACCGGACCGGTGCTTGACACTCTGCGGGTGGTAGGTTTTGTATTGAATTCCTTCAACCTCGAGCCATCCGAAGGAACCTACGTGATGTTATATAAGAATTTGTCGGATACTGCCGTTACAACCACAAAGCCCGATTACATTGCCAAAACTGATGCCAACGGCTTTTTTGCAGTAACCAATCTGCCGAAAGCCACTTATCATGTATATGCTGTCACCGATAATGATAACAACATGATGTTGTCGTCGACCGCCGAACCAGTGGCCTTTCTCGACTCGACAGTTACCCCTTCGGCTAAATATTCACCCCATCGCGATACGACTGTAGTAGGAATGGATACCCTGTTGGTTTTCGGAAAGACCCGTTTCTATCCCAATCCACTGTATATGTTGCAGTTTGAACAACCCTTTTTCAATCTTCGACTCGACAACGAACAGCGCCCGACAAGGAAATACATCGATCTGGCATTTACACAATCTGTAAAAGACACCTTCGATATTCAACTGCTCAACTACCATCCGAAAGGCAACTGGAAATATGTTGAGCACTCTGCCAATGACGATTCATTGCGTATCTGGCTGACCGATTCGACAGTGTATAAAAAAGATACACTACAATTCAGGTTAACCTACGAGCAGCAAGATTCGACCGGAGCAAAATATGCTTACAATGATACCATCAGAATGTTTTTCAGTGACGTGCCCACCGACAAAAAGAAAGGGCGGAGGGATCGTAAAAAAATTGAAAAAAAGGATGAAAACATCAACCTGAGTGTCATGACCCGTGCCAATGGTTTTGATGTGTACCGGAACATAACCGTTGAATCGCCGGAGCCTGTAAAAAACATGGACACTACTATGATTCACTTGTTTGTGAAGCAGGATACCGTATTCAATCCCATTAACTTTAAAATACTTCCCGATTCTGTTACCAAGCGGAGGTTTTATATCCACTACCCCTGGGACTACAAAACCACGTACCGGTTGAAGATTGATTCAGCCGCGGTAACAACTATCTATGGCGCCGTATCGGACAGCACCGAAAATACCTTCGTTACACAGGAAGAGGAGCATTATGGAAAAATCATTCTTGCTGTGAAGAATGTTACGGTACCGACGATTGTACAGTTACTGAAAGACGACGATAAAGAAGAAGTCCTGCGGGAAAAAACAATTTACAAAGATGGAACCCTGGAATTTCCGTTTCTGGAGCCGCAGAAATACATGATTAAAGTGATCTTCGACCGAAACAACAACGGAAAGTGGGATACCGGCGATCTACAGGCTCACAGGCAACCCGAGGAGGTGCTCTATTACCCGGAAGTACAGAAAGTTCGCTCGAACTGGGACGTGAATGTTCCCACTTGGCAATTACCGGCACAACCAGTGTACAAAAAAGAAATTATCGATAAGGAGAAGCAGGAAGAAGACGCGAAAAAGAAGAAGAAAGAGCGCAACAAGAAAGCTTTTTAGTCTTGTATGATAGCAAGGCGATTTGTATCTTGCTTTGAGACTGAAACGATTAAGTAGCATTTAATAATACCGTTAGGACTGCTTATACGGCATCAGCAGTTCGACTTTCGGAAAATGATGCCGTTGATTACAGAAAACTGACCATTATGGCAAGTGTCCGAAGATTAAAAAAAGACATCGTTGAGCTGACAGCACAACTTATCGGCGATTGCATCGACTACGTCGAATATTTCGAAGAAGCAGACGATGAAAAAGCAATTGCGATTATTAGTGATGCAGTAAAATTGCACAACGAAGCCATCGACAAAGCCAACCATCCTGACGGGAAAGACAACCCGAAACTGGTAAAGGCTCATTACAACAAATTGCAGGAAGATTTTGTGAAAGGCATCGACGATGCGTATGCCGAACTGGAAAAACTTATTAAGGAATAATCCGCTTTCGCGAAAAACATAAAAAGGAACCACCGAAAAGTTGGTTCCTTTTTTATTTGGCTACCAGAAGTAACGTTTTTTGAGCCACAATTTTGCCATCTATCCAGGTCGTCATTGTCCATTTTCCCAACTTATCGTCAAGAGGTTCCCAGATGCAATCGCCCAGGAAAAATTCATAGTCGTTGCTACGGATAAACTGTTCGCCTGTAAATGATGGTACCACATTTCCTTTATCGTCAGCAAACGATGGATGATCGATCCGAAAATTCAGTTTTCGCCCCTTGCCGAAACGAATTTTCAGCACATAGCCAAATTCTGTGCCGATAGAGGCCGGAACTCTTTCTGTAATGGCCACCAGTCGCGGAATCGATTTGCTTTGCCGATCCCATTCAGCATATTCGCCATAACTGTAAATCTCCGTTTCTATTTTGCGTTTTGCCATCCGGTTAATTTTCTGCAAAATTAATCAACCCTCTATTTTTATGAAAATCACAAGCCGAATGAAATTCGTTATCTTAGCAAGAACCAAACGTTTACCTGACATGATAAAATATACGCTTGTTATGATTGCTGCCTCCATTTTATTTTCCATGCCCTCTAAAGGCCAACCTGTAGATTTAATCGTCAAAAATGCCAAAATATACACAGTCGATCCGGAGTTTACCATCGCTGATGCCCTTGCGGTGAAAGATGGCATATTTGTCGGAGTTGGCACAGAGGAAGAAATTCTGAATCAGTTCAAAAGCGATAATGTCATCGATGCCGGCGGGAAAACCATTTACCCGGGATTTATCGATGCCCACTGTCACTTTTTAATGTACGGGTTGACATTGCAACAAGCGAATCTGCGCGACACAAAATCATTCGATGAAATACTGGACATTCTAAAAAAGCATCGCAAAGAAAATCCGGAAGGCTGGCTCGAAGGTACTGGTTGGGATCACAACGACTGGCCGGTAAAGAAGTTCCCTGACAACCGAAAATTAGACGAGCTTTTCCCCAATGTTCCGGTTATTCTTACCCGCATCGATGGTCACGCCGTATTAGCCAATGAAGCTGCCATTGAGGCGTCGGGTATTCATCCTAATGATTTTGCTCCCGGCGAAGTTATCCGTGAAAACGGAAAAATGACCGGCATTTTCCTTGAGAATGCAGTCGATGCGCTAAAAAATGCTATCCCTCCGGTTTCCCGAAAAGGAAAAGAGGAAGCTTTGCTGAAAGCACAAAGAAATTGTTTTGCGGTTGGCCTTACCTCAGTGCAGGATGCCGGCCTTCCTCACACCGACATTGCAATAATTGATTCGCTGCAGGAAAAAGGCAATCTTAAGATACGCATTTACAGCATGATGTCACCCGACAAAGAAAATATGGAACAATTAGCAAACGGCCCTGTAGTAAAACCTCGTTTACATGTGGCTTCCATAAAACTTTATGCCGACGGAGCGTTGGGTTCAAGAGGAGCTAAATTGCTGGAACCTTATTCCGATGCACCGGAGACTTCCGGAATTTTTGTAAATGAAAAAGAATACCTTGAAAATATCTGCCGCAAAGCATATAAGGCAGGATTTCAAATCAACACCCATTGTATTGGCGATGCAGCCGTGAAACGTATGCTCGATATTTACCAGGAAATACTTGGCGGTCCGAATGATCGCCGCTGGCGAATTGAACATGTACAGATTGTTGCTCCGGAAGATTTCGCTCGTTTTGGCCAGTTCAATATAATTCCGTCGGTGCAAACTACCCACTGTACAAGCGATATGTACTGGGCCGAAGAACGTATTGGCGACCGGATTAAATATGCCTATGCCTACAAACAGTTACTAAACGAAAATGGCTGGCTGGCCAATGGCAGTGACTTTCCCATCGAAGAGATCAACCCCATACTTGGCTTTTATGCCGGTGTAGTCCGGAAAGATCCAGCCGGTTGGCCTCCCAATGGCTTTCATCCTGAGAATGCCATCAGCCGGAAAGAAGCATTACGCTCCATGACCATTTGGGCAGCCAAAGCTGCTTTCGAAGAGAACGAGAAAGGTTCAATCGAGCAAGGAAAATTGGCCGATTTTGTCATGCTTGATACCGATTTGATGAGAGCTCAAGAAGTTCAACTATCAAAAGCAAAAGTGCTACTGACCGTCTCTAACGGCGAAGTGGTTTACCAAAAGGAATAAATCAGGGAGCCAGGCGAACCAGTTTCCAGGCGTCTGCGGATCGACTGTAAAGTACGCGATCATGCAGGCGGTTGGAGCGTCCCTGCCAGAATTCAATCTTCTCAGGAACCAATCGGTAGCCTCCCCAGAAATCTGGACGATGAATAGTATCATCACCAAGCTCCTGCTGCTTTTTTGTCCACAGTTCCTCCAGAAAAGAACGATCCTTTACTTCTTTACTTTGCGGCGAAATAGCTGCACTCAACTGACTTTCGGGCGGACGCGAGGCAAAGTAGTTATCCGATAACTCCGGGCTGGCTTTGATTACATGGCCCTCCACACGAACTTGTCGTTCCAGTTCGGGCCAGAAAAACAGTAATGCGGCCTGCTCATTTTCGGCCAACTCGGTACCTTTTCGACTTTCATAATTCGTAAAAAAGAAAAAACCATCATGGCTGAAATACTTCAACAGAACAATACGTGCCGAAGGTTTACCATCTGCCGTAGCAGTAGCGAGGGTCATTGCAGTCGGATCGGATATTTTAGCGTCGAGCGCTTCGTTTATCCAAACCTCAAATTGCCGGATGGGATCGGCATTCACCTCTTTCGGGTCGAGTTGTTTCAACTGATAATCTCTTCGTATGTCAGATAAATTCATGTATGCTAATTTCAGTTCATTATCGATTCATCCGCAAGCTTTATTAAACAGGTTTTTCACTGAAAATACCAGCTGCCTCATGATGTGACTTAAAACAACAGCTAAAGATATTTTGTTGTCTTGAGCAGAATTATCACGATTCACATCAGGCAAAAAATAGCCGATGCGACGTTATTTTTCACCCGGTTGGCTCGTTTGATCGGGTCTAAAATAATATTACTTTTGTACGTATTCTAAATGGATTGAAACCTTCGCAATACAGGGAAAACATGGCAAATCAGGAAAATAAATCATCGGTTGACAAACGAAACAACATCATTGTTATCGTACTAGCTGTTTTGTTGGTTGTTGTAGGAGTTCTGTTCTTTCTGCAACGGAAGAATAACCAGCAAATGGTTCAGCAGCTTAATGTGGAGAAGGATTCAATTAAGTCCGAGCTTTCCCGGATGGTCGTAGCATATGACTCACTGCACACCGAAAATGACACGTTGAACACAAATATTGAATTGGCTCAGACCAAGGTCCAGAATCTCCTGACAGAAGTAGAGCAGTTGAAAAAAGCCAGCTATGCACAAATTTCCAACTACCGTGACGAGGTGAATACCTTACGGGGAATTATGCGGAATTACATTGTGCAGATCGACTCCCTGAACCAGCGCAATAAAATCCTGATGGCCGAGAACAAACAGGTTAAGCAGCAGTACACAGAAGTGAAGAGCCAGAATCAACAACTGGAGGAACAGAAGAAAAAGCTGGAACAAAAAGTTTCGTTGGCCGCTCAGCTGGAAGCACTTAACCTGGAAGCAACCGGCATCAACCGAAAAGGAAAAGACACCCCGAAATCCAACAAAATAGAAAAAATCAAAGTCAGCTTCACACTCAGTAAAAACGTAACCGCCAAACGTGGTTCCAAAGATATATACATCCGTATTCAGCGCCCCGATCAGTTATTGCTGGTCAAATCCAAAGACAATGTTTTCCGGTTCGAGGATCTGAAAATTCCCTATTCAGCCATGCGAACCGTCGAATACGAAGGAGCCGAGCTTCCGGTTAATATTTTCTGGGACAATACCGACGAACCTCAGTTAATGGAAGGTGTTTATACCGTAGATGTTTTTACCGACGGAAACAACATCGGAACCACCACTTTTGACGTAAAGTAATCTGATTTTAGCCAGTGAAAGCAGGAGAGACGCATGTATAGTTTACCCGAACTGAAAAAGAATCTGAAGAACCGGAATGCAGGTCATTTGCTCGACATTGCCACCGGCGAGGGTGATTTTCTGGCCTTCCTGTTAAATGCATTTGCCCTTTATGAATCAGGAACCGGCATCGATATGAATCCAGCCAACATTAAAGTGGCACAGGAAAGATTGACCGAGACCATGGTTACCCTGATGGAAGGAAATGCTGAGCAACTTGAGTTTGAAGACGAGTACTTCGACACAGTTAGTGTATCCAATTCATTGCATCACTTCCCCAATCCACGGAAAGTTTTAAAAGAGATGACCCGGGTTCTGGCTCCGGGCGGTCTGTTTTTGATTAACGAATTAACCAGTGAAAATTTAACCCCGGCCCAGGAAGCTCACCTTTCTTATCACCATCTGAAAGCTGATATGGACATGATATCGGGGCATTACCACCGGCACACCTACAGGCAGGAAGAAGTGATCAATCTGGTAGAAGATTTACCGTTAGTG
>ENA-ORXD01000687-ORXD01000687.1-sediment-metagenome-genome-assembly--contig:-NODE-687-length-38257-cov-16.233421_pt1 | contig 38257 bp, 34 predicted proteins | sample MGYA00237862_ERZ511471 | MGnify/ENA metagenome assembly ERZ511471 | reverse complement strand
GATCGCTTGTTCATCTCGCTGCGCACGGTCAAATCGCATGCCAATCATATTTTTGGCAAACTGGGAGTAAAAAACCGCACCCAGGCAGTTGCCCGCGCCCGCAAATTGGAATTACTCTAACCTTCCCAACCAATTTTCATCCTGATAATCCAACCAAAGTACGATGACCACCGCCAGCACCTGGCGTATGATTGGGTCAACTTGATTGAAATGGAGAAATAAAAAATGTGGTTTAACCCGATCATGAAATGGTTGCTTTCCTCGCCGTTCAAAGCAATGGTGGACCAAAACACAATGCTGGTTACCTATCAAGGCCGCCGCTCTGGAAATACTTTCCACACCCCGGTCAATTACATCCGAGACGCGGAAATTTCCACCCGCCTGTATACCACCAGTTCGAGCGATCGCTCGTGGTGGCGTAATTTTCGCGCTGGCGGAGCGGTGCGATTGCTGTTGAAAGGTCAGGATCTGCCGGCGTTTGGTGAAGTTTCCGAATCACCCCAACAGGTTGCCGCGTTATTGGCGAAGATATGTACCGCCGCGCCCAATTTCGCCGGATTTTTCAAAGTCCAACGGCAAGCTTCCGGAGATTGGGATCCGCAAGGTCTGCTGGCAGCCGCCCAGGGCCGTGTGGTAGTGGTATGGACGCTGGAAAGTTGACCTACGGATTTAATCAACCTTTTCTCTGCGAGATCCTGGTTCGCGGCCAGTTGCATCCACGCTGGTTGGCCTGGTTTCAGGGCATGCAGGCAGAAAATACAACCTCAGGCAGCACCCGTCTGACGGGTGTGTTAGCAGACCAGGCTGCACTATACGGGGTCTTGGCCCAGATTCGGGATTTGGGATTGGAGTTAATTTCTTTACAACAACTGGAAAATCAGGAAGAGGAGTAGACGGTATTGGTGGTTAAAAGAATACAGCCCATCCCGTCATGAGCTGTATTCCCCTTGAGAAACCACACGTTGTTTGGAGGAAAAAAGGAGAGGTCTGCTTGAATTAACCTTTCCGAATGTGAATATAATATAGCATAGTTTACCTTTTTTGTCAACTATATTCCTCTACATTATACAAGAATCAAATAGGCGGTTCTGGGTATCCAGAACCGCCTATCCTTTACGTTAATTAAGGCTAGCCAATTACAAAATCGTTGGCCAACACAATTGTGCCTTTACCCAGAGTATCGCTGACCGGGCAGCGGCTTTCTACAAATTTCTTGAACTCAGCTAATTTTTCAGCAGAAGCGTCGGATTTAAAATGAATGGTGAAGCGCACATTCTGGTATCCCGGGCGCACGCCTTCCTTACCCTTCAAGAAACCATCCAGATCCAAATCACCTTCGGTTTCCACCCACAGATCTTCGACATTAATCTTATAGACCGGAGCGAAAGCAGTCACAACAATGACCAGGCAGGAACCCAGAGCGGTCAGTAACGCTTCGACCGGGTTCATTCCCAAATCCGTGCCGCCCAATTCCTTGGGTTCATCCATGATGAACTTGAATCCGCGTGATTCATTTTCAACTGCTAAGCCAGTGGGGAGTTTACGAGAAACTGCCTTGAATGTTACCATTGCCATACGAATAATCTACCTTTCATTGTGAAAATATTTACAAAGCACGAATTCCATAATAACTTAAGATTCATAAAAATTATGTTAATTTCCTGTAATAATTTATAAGGATTTTTCTCAGGATTTATTGGTGATATTCGACCAAAATTAGTTTATTTTAACAATCAAGCTAATTTTCCTGTCTACAACTTGCGTGGAAGATCAAATCCCCTTAAGATTCTTAAACACCCCTTACCCGAAAAGGAGAGTTATGTCCCCTCGACCTTCCGAATTTCAAAGTCTGAATGATCTCACCCGCTATCTCGACCAGATGGAAGAACGATTAGCCATATTGGAACAGGAGAATCAGGAGCTGCGCGAGCGTGTCGGAAAATCCCACAACGAGAATAAAGCCGTCGTGGATTATGTTCGTGAAGTCGTTCCAAAGACTTCACTCTTATCTAAAAATTTCTTAAGCCGCGCATTTTCTGTTTGGGGGCATTACTTCGTCGCCCAGCTGATTATTTCGCTGGTATTTTTCTTGTTGTATTTCATCTTTGTGGTGTTAATCCTGGGAGCAAATTTATTTGGAGGATAACCGGCTTCCGGTATAAATTCAGTTCAATCCCCGCAAAAATCCCAACCAATCTGGTTGAGATAAGCTATTTTTCGTGCCCGTCCAAAGACGGGCACTGTTCTTATTCAACCTGATAAAGGATCGCCTTCTTCATCCTTGAGCAATCCATTCCCCCCGTTTTTCAGCCCGCTCAGGCTGCCGCTGGCCCGGCTGGCATGCGCGCGAATATCGTCGCGTGAATTGCTCAACATGGTCATCGCGCGCGCGAAGCGACCGTCCAGTTCCTCTTGGATCGCCTCTGTGCTGGTCTGCACGGTTTGAATATAAGCTTCCAGGCGGTACAAATCCACACTCTGATCACTACGCAGCACAGTTTGGAACACCAGCATCAGGTACGGCACCAGCATGGAATAACTGACCAGCACCACACCCAATTGAAACACATCCGGCAGCACCCCAAAACTCAAATCATAAACCGCGTCTGGCACCACCGCCAGCCCAAAGTTAAGCGTCACACTTGGGTCGATGTATTTACGCACCTCGCGCGCTTTGGCAACCACCGCGTTTTCAATATCCCGTTTTAGCTTCTGTTGTTCTTCCACCACCTCACTGGACAAAAATTGCTCCAGTAGATTGGTGGCGGCCCATTTGCTATCGATCGGCAGCACCAACCCGTTGGGGAGTTTGAGACCAAATTCCACTGGCCGCCCGCCCACCGAGAAATTTCGCGCCTGCCATTCTACCGGCAACCGCGCGAACACCGCCTCGACAATATTCTCTCCCGCCGCGCCCTTCGACTGCGTTCCGGCGATCACTGTCTCCAATCTGCGCAGCGAATCAGCCATGCGCCGCTCTTCTTCCTGGCGGGTGCGCGCGTTGGCGTGCAGCGCGGAAAGATCAGTGCGCGCTTGATTCAGTTCCGCGCGCATGGAAACCGTGGCCGAAGCAAGCTGGTTGGTCAGCGAACGCAGCTCGCTTAACGCCGAGATGGACTGGTTGGCCAGCTCGCCAACCCCGCGGTTGACCGTGCCTTGTCCGCGCTCCACCGTGGAAATTCGCTCGGCCAATCCGCGCACATCGCTTTGCAGGCTGCCCACATTATGTACCAGGGGTTGAATCTGGCTGGCGCGTTCAGCCAGCGCCGCCACCTGAGATTGTTCTTGCTGCAAACCACGGGTCAGGTCTTTCAACGCCACCGCCACACTCTGTGGATCATTGCTTCCCTGGCGCAATTGCATTAAAATCGCCACTGCCAGCCCCACCAATACCAGCAATACCAATCCCACAATTGACGCTCCAATTACCAGCAGCCACTCCATTTCGGTCATCGTTTCACCTCCACGCTGCCGTTATTATAGAACATTTTTCCAATTAAAACCAGCCTGCGCTAATAAGAGATACAACAACGCCAGTCGAATGCAGACCATCCAGACTGGCGTGTTCAATTCATTTTTTGCTTCGCGTTATTTTACGGTCACATCCAACTCAAAAGTGTCTTCTGGTGGAGCTTCCATTTCAAACGGGCGAAAATAGCGCAGGTTCAACTGCGTTTCTCCGGCCTTGAGGGCGACAAACTCCAGGGTGTATTTTCCACCCGCCCCCAGCCCTTCTCCTTCCTGCACATATTGCGGCATTTCGGGCATATCCAGCACTTCGCGATCGACCTCATACAGGTCCCACAGGTAACCGGTGGTAGGGTTTCCTTCCAAAACCACGCGCAACCGGTCCCCAACTGCCATTTCCAGACTACCTCCATTACTTTCCAGGCCGACTTCAATCACTTTGCCTTGCTTCGCGCAGCCGGCTGCCAGGAAAAGGTACCCCACAAAAATCCAGGCCAACCAACTCTTTTTCAGCATAGCGCCTCCCTAACTTACTCTACATTCGTTTGAACCCACTGTACCGCTTCTTCGAAAGCCTGGCGCAGCGGGGTATACACCAAACCCAACTCCCGCTCGGCTTTCCGGCCATCGCATTCAAATCCTTCCAGGAACGTGCGCGTCTGGTCGTTGGACATGCCCCACAGCGGAGCAATACCGGTGCGGTCTGCCAGCCAGGTGAGCAGACGCGCCAACCCCACCACCATGCGATCCGGCAGCGAAATCAACGGCAGGCGCACCCCGGATATTTCACTGATTGTCTTCAGGTATTCGTCCAGGCTGATGGTATGCTTGCCGATCAGATACCGTTCTCCAATATTGCCGGGCTGGTACAGCGCCAGCGCGATCGCTTCGGCCGTATCCTTTACCGGCACGAAGGTGATCCGGCTATTCTTTAGACCCACTGCTGGCAGCTGCCGTTTGATCACATTCACCACGAACATCCCGCTTGGTTTCAAGTCGCCGGCGCCGATCACCGCCGCCGGGTATATTCCTACCACTGGCAGGCCTTGCCGCGCGTGCATCTCCCACACCAACCTGTCTCCAGCATACTTTGATTCAGCGTAAGCGCTGAATCGCCGCCCGCCCAGGGGAGTCTCCTCCATGTAGGGGCATTGTTGCGGTTTCCCATAGATCACCGCCGTGCTGACGTGGATCACCTTCTCCACTCCGGCTTGCAGCGCCGCCCGCATCACGGTGCGCGTTCCTTCTACATTCACCAGACGATACACATCCGGATTCGGTTCCCAAAATGAATAGACATTGGCCAGGTGAATAACTGCCTGGCAGCCATCCATCCCCTTCGCCAGCCTTCCAACATCATCCAGACCTGCTACATAAATCTGCGCGCCAGAATTGCGCAGCGCGTCCGTCTGGCTGGTTTTACGCGCCAGGCACACCAGTTCGTGTCCATCCTGTGCCAGCCGCTTAACCAGAACCTTGCCAATGAAACCACTCCCACCGGTAATGAAAATCCGCATTGATTTACGCTAACCCTTTTTGAAATTTCAGCTTAGCGCGTAACCAACCACGCGCCAGCCACCAATAATGCAAACCCAGCGATCCGCGGCAAATCCACCGGCCGCGCCACCGTGCCCAGCAGCCCAAAATGATCCACGGTCGCCGCGATCAACAATTGACCTACCACCATCAGCGTGGCAGTGGCCGCCGCGCCAATGCGTGGAATGGTGTAACTTACTCCACCCACCACAATCAAGCCCAACGCGCCGGCTGCCAGGGCGTACCACGGCACCCCCCGCCACTCGCGGATCTGCTGGCCGCCGCTCAAAACGAGCGGCACAAACGCCACAATCGCCCCACCGATGTGCACAATAAACACACTCGAGAGCAGCCCCAATCGCTGCGACATCAAACTGGCCATCGGGGATTGCATCGAAACCGTCGCGCCAGCCACCAGGCTGACCAATACCGCCATCAAGATTGTCTCCATTGAACGCTCCTTCATGGTAAACCTGTACTCTACATTTTTTGAGACAAAAAATCCGCAAGGCACTCCTTGCGGATGGGAATGCTCAACCTGGATTTCTTGTCTAATGATTGCTGTCCGAATAATCGCTGCGCTCAGCCGCCTTCAACAGGGCTTCAGCCAGCTGGCGTGCTTGCGTAGGGGTAATGTAAATATGCGATTCGTCCATTTTGAAGATTTTTTCATCCTCTGCGCAAGATTCGGAGAAGCACACACAAATATCATCTTCAAAAGCGGTATCGTCCGGATCAAAAAAAACATCCACTTTTAAACTTTCATCAAGAAGATATACGGGCATGCTTCACCTCCGCGATTAAGTTGTTCACTTTCTCTGAACTCAATATTAGACATTTTTTTCTTCTGGTCAAGCGGGTATTTTTGCTAAGTTTCTTCCCACACAGATTCTGAAGAATTTATTTTAGAGGCGGTCGTTTGAAACGAAGTTTCCACCACCAGCCACGCCTTTCTATGATCGGCTTCCAACCCTTATTGAGTAACGTTTCAACCAATTGGTGATGCACAATTCTGTTTTTTACAATTTCCGGATTTGGCCATTGATTACCACTCGTAAATGCCGCCCTGGGAGAAACCTCAACAATCTTTTGGGAGCCATCACCCAGCAAAATAGCAGCCTCAAACCACAATTCTCCGCTCCAATCACCACTTTCTGAAAATTCAACCTGGTAATTAAGCTCGCACACTTCCCAGTCGCGCTCAATATCCACTGGTTCAAAGCTGTTAAATAATACCCGCAGTTTTTGATTGGCCGTGAATTCCAAAAATTCACCCACCGGCCCAAAATCCAGCTCAAATTTCCTTGCGATCACCTGTCCGAATGGATCAATACCTGCCACCTGAAAATACTGATCATCCCCGTTTAATGAAAAAACATCCCCCAATCTCATGATCCAATACCCCCGTTCTATAAAGTTGATTTTGAGTGTGCAATCAATTTATTATAGTCAAAAATCTAATCCCATGTTTTATGCAATTTCAACATTCGCTTGCGGGTATGCTATAATCATCGCCGTTTGACATTGAGGTAAACCTTGAAATTAAAAACCCATTTCCACAATTCGTTGATCCTTTTAGCCGGTCTGGTTCTGTCTGCCTGCCAGACTTCTCCAGCCCTCTCGACCCTCGAACCAGGCACTCCACCACAAGTGTTTTTCACCTCAGCCTGCACATCTTCAAACCCAGACCTTCCCGATCCATTGGAAATACTCACCGAAGCGGTCTCTGCCGCGCAAACGCAGGTGGATGTCGCCATTTATAACATCAGCTATGCACCCTTGGTGGACGCGCTGATTGCCGCTCATCAACGCGGTGTGGTGGTGCGCCTGGTCTTGGAAGCAGACAACGCCGTCCGCTCAGCGCCAGAAAAGCTGGCCGGCGCCGGGATTGCCGTTCAAACCGACACTGCCCAGGGACTGATGCACAACAAATTCATCATTATCGATGGCAAAGAGGTCTGGACTGGCTCACTGAACTTCACTGAAAGTGGCAGCCGCCAAGATGCCAACAACCTGATCCATTTGCATTCATCTCAATTGGCGCAGGCTTACAGCGCTGAATTTGAGGAAATGTTCACCCAGAAACGTTTTGGCGCCAACAGCCCCACCAACGATACCATTCAGGGTTTCATTTTCGATGGGGTCAAGGTGGAAGTGCTTTTCTCCCCTGATGATCACCCCGAGCGCCGCTTACTAGAGTTGATCGGATCTGCCCACGAAAGCGTTGAAATGCTGTCTTATTCCTTCACCTCAGATCCAATCGCCAACGCCCTATACGCCAAAGCCAAAGAGGGAATCCGCGTGCGTATTGTGCAAGACGCGGAGCAAATCACCAACACTGGCAGTGAGTATGAACGCCTCCACGATGCCGGTCTGGACATCCGACTGGATGCCTGCGCTGGATTGATGCACCAGAAAGTGCTCATTCTGGATCATGAAACCGTGGTGCTGGGCTCTTACAACTTCACCAAAAGCGCCGAAACGCGCAACGATGAGAACATCCTCATCATTCACGATCCGCAGATTGCCGCTCAATTCTTGGCGGAATTTGAATCATTGTACGCCGCGGCGGTGTCTCGTTGAGTGTCACGCTTTATTGTCCTGGCTGCCAGCGCCAATACACACACCCGTTGGAACTCACTGAAATTCGCGCCGTGGGTCTGGCGCTTACCGGTCAATGTCCGGGTTGCGGGACCCGCTTTGGCCTCAATGCCACCTGGAACTGCCGCGCGCGCTTTGATTACCAGCCCAACACAGAGACCGAGAACCCACCCGATCCGCCCAAACCCGCCCAGCCCAGCTTGCTTTAATCTGTTTTGCGAAAATTCAGGTGAGTGTACAATAGTCTAAAGACCTGCTGTTATGCAGAATCGAGGCCTGTATGCTCATTAATTATCTCATCCCGCTGCTGGTATTGCTGCTCTTCCTGGCCGCCTTCATTCTCGTGCGCACAGCCACATTTTCCTCGGCCAAACGCCCCGCGGAACAAGGCAAACCCATACCACTCGATCCGCGACAGCCCGCCGAACACCTGGCGGAGGCTATTCGCTGCGAAACCGTCTCTGCCGCGCGCGGAAAATACAATCGTGACGCGCTGCTGGCCATCCATCGTTTTTTGGAAAAGCGCTATCCCCTGGTTCACCAGCATTTGCAGCGCACGCAAGTCGCGGAGTACAGTCTGGTGTACCGCTGGACCGGTTCCCAACCCGACCTGCAGCCGGTGCTGTTAATGGCCCATCTGGATGTGGTGCCCGTAGACCCGGCCACCCTGCCAGCCTGGACATACCCGCCCTTTGATGGCGTGATTGAAGAGGGTTATATCTGGGGGCGCGGCGCGTTGGACATGAAGAATCAACTGGTGGCGATTTTCGAGGCCGTGGAGCTGCTCTTGGCCTCCGGTTACCAGCCCGAGCGAGATATTTTCATTGTCTGCGGCCACGATGAAGAAATCGGCGGCCTGGACGGCACGCGCCAGATCGCCGCACGTTTCCGCGAGCAGAATATCCGTTTCTCCTTGGTACTGGACGAAGGTCCGGCCATCGCTCAAAATGGATATCCGGGCATCCAATCTCCCATTGCCCTGGTCGCTACCGGAGAGAAAGGCTTCCTGACCCTGGAACTGAGCGTGGAGTGCGAGCCGGGTCATTCCTCCATCCCTCCCCGGCAAACTGCCATCGGTATTTTAAGCCGCGCCATCACGCGCCTGGAAGAACACCCCCTGCCGGCCCATATCTACGCGTTAAAGCCATTCTACCGCGCCGCCGGCAACGCCGCGCCGTTCTCGCTGCAGCTGGCATTTGCCAACCTGTGGTTGTTTGGCGGGTATTGCCGCAAAATGATGGAGTCCAACCCGCAAACCAATGCCGCCATCCGCACCACCACCGCGCCCACCATTTTTAACGGCGGGGTGAAAGACAATATTCTGCCGCGCCAGGCTTCGGCCAAAATCAATTTTCGTATCATGCCCGGCGATACCGTCGCCAGCGTGTGCGAGCATGTGCGCAAAACCATCCGTGATCCGCGGGTCAAATTCCAGCCTTATCGCGGGATCGCCTGGGAGGCTTCGCCCGTGTCCTCCATCGACTCACCCGCTTTCCAAAGCCTCACGCGCATCATCCAGCAGAATTTTGGCGGCTTGCCGGTGGCTCCCTTCATCATGCTCGGCGCCACTGATTCGCGGCACTTCAACGATTTAGCCGACCAAATCTTCCGCTTTTCTCCCATGCTGCTCTCCGCCAGTGATCAGGCGCGGATTCACGGCATCGACGAGCGGATGGCGGTTGATGAGCTGGTGCGCATGGTACAGTTTTTCCACCAATTGCTGCAATCCTGGAGCAAACCACAAATTCAATAATGCCAACTCGTGCTACAATCAAAAATCTCTGGTTTCACCAGTAAATCCACTTCTTAGGGGTATTTTTATGCATCCCATCCTCATCCTCTTCGCCGCACTGCTGGCATTAATCGCCGTGGTGTTGATTCGCACGCTTACTTTTTCCCGCTTCACCCCGCCCGCGCGTGAGGTTGAATCGCTTTCCATCGATGTAGACCTAGCCGCCCAGCACCTATCCAAAGCCATCCGCTGCCAGACTATTTCCTGGTCAGAGGAAAAAACCGCCAGCACCGAGAGCCTTTGCCAGTTGCACCAGGTACTCAAAGAATCGTATCCCCTGGTTCACCAGCGGCTCGAATTGCATACCATCAACCAGTTAAGTCTGGTTTATGAATGGAAGGGCAGCGACCCCAGCCTGGAGCCGGTTTTGTTCATGGCTCACCAGGACGTGGTCCCTGTCGATGAAGCCACCCTCGACCGCTGGGAGCGGCCGCCCTTTTCCGGCGCCATCGCGGACGGGTTTGTGTGGGGCCGCGGCACCCTGGATGTAAAAAATCAGGTTACCGCCCTGTTGGACGCCGTGGAGGTTCTCTTGGCGCAAGGCTACCAGCCAGCCCGCGGCATCTTCCTGGCCTTTGGGCACGATGAAGAGATCAGCGGCCGGCAGGGCGCCCGCCAGATCGCCGAATGGTTTTCCAGCCGTGGACTTAAATTTCACGCCATTCTCGACGAAGGCCTGGCCGTGATCGAAAACGCCCTGGCCGGCGTTAAAGGCCCGATCGCCCTGGTGGGTAACACCGAGAAAGGTTACCTCACCCTCAAACTGGAAGTCGTCACCGACGCCGGGCACTCTTCCACCCCGCCCGCTGAGACTTCCATTGGCATCCTATCTCAGGCGCTGGCGCGCCTGCAGCGCAATCCCCAACCCGCACGGGTGGAGATGATGAAACCGCTCTTCCAGGCGTTGGGGCCGGCCGCCCCGTTTGTCCTGCGCATGGTGTTTGCCAATTTGTGGCTGTTCGGCGGTTTGGCGCGCAAACAATTGGATGCCAGCCCGCAGTCCAGCGCCGCCATCCGCACCACCACCGCGCCTACCATCCTCGCCGCCGGAATGAAAGACAACGTTCTGCCCCGCTCGGCTTCCGCCCAGGTCAATTTCCGTTTGCTGCCCGGTGACAATATTCAAACCGTCGTTGAGCGCGTGCGCCAGATCATCCATGACCCGCGCGTGCAGATTCAACCCATCGAAGGCTCCGCTCGCGAACCCTCTTTGGTTTCTTCCACCGATACGGTTGTTTTTCAGCAGCTGGCAGCCGCCATCCAACAGACCTTTGGACCCGTACCCGTGGCGCCTTTCGCCATGCTGGGCGCGTCAGATGCCTACCATTACACTCCGTTCAGTGATCAGGTCTACCGCTTCAGCCCGGTACATATGGATTCAAAAGACCTGACGCGCATCCACGGCCTCAACGAGCGCATCAGCCTCGAAAACCTGGCCAACATGCTGCGCTTTTACATCCTGCTCATGCAAAGCTGGGGAAAATAAACCCATCAGTGCTTCCTTGTTCTGAAATTGTAGGGTAGCGTGGAGGGCGGCCAGTCTACGTTGCAGCAAAATACGCCAATCGCCGCCCGAAACCCACCGTCCCCCTCCGCTTCAAGCAACCCTTTCCGCGTAGGGTGGCGTTGGCTGCGAATCCGCAGCAAGCTGGTTACACACCGGGCACTGCGTGCCAAATCCACCGCAGCCAACCCACCATCACCATCACCATTACCGCGGCCTTTCTCCCCTATTTTCGTTTCGAAAATGGGGGAGACTCAGAGGGGGTTACCATCAAAGATTCCTGCAAGTAATTAGGGATGCGCAGCCGTAACAAAATCGCTGCGCACAGGACATTCTCAACGCAGCCAACCCACCATTCCCCTCCGCGCATCGCGGGTGGCAAACATGGAAAGGAATTTCGAATTGGAACCAATTCACAAAATTATCATTTCAATCATCGCGTTGGTATTCAGCATTATCTGTATCCGAGATGGTTGGATGTCTCTTCGCTTTGGGAAAGCGAAATTAGACCTATTCTATATCATCACGTTTCGAATATTGGGGATATTTAAAGAGAAAGAATTTGTTGAAAAGAGAAAACAAGCAATGATTGAATTGAAAAACAATAAAATTATTGGTTACCTAACTTTTTTTGGAGGAATTATTTATTTTTTGCTTTTCTTATTTCTTATCATGGATGTTGGTTGATATCTACAACCTGACAAATTGATGTTCGAAGACGGCAAAAGCACCCTGTCGCGCAGCATCATCAACAGGGTGATGATGTAATAGAGTATGGCAATGAACTTGATGACATCATAGACACCAATATATTCCCTCCAAAACCCGATGGAAAGCCAATGAATGCAAAATGGTTTTGGAAGACTCTAGAAGGGGCAAAAAGACTGGGGCAGCTACCATAGCTCGATAATACCATAGAAGTGAAAGTGCCAATCTTTACAGGAAAACCCATTCAAATACCAATAGCAGATAACCCGTCATTAAGGTGAACTTGGAGAAATATAAAAATGGCGAAACTTGAAAATCAAGTTCTGTTGTTAGCAAATGAGGATTATAGTGGTTTGTGGGAGGTGTATGGTGAGGCTGAAGACTTATTTAGTGAATTAACACAGGGAGAACTGATTGAAAAAGCGAGAGAGGTTGTCCTGGGTTTACTCGACCTAGGCTGGATTCAACTTTATTTGTGCGAAGGACCTTTTACAAATGATAGGGTAAAACCAATTGAGATCACCGATCTCAAAAAAATCCTGACTGAGGATAGGTTTTGGCGTCAGCCGAAAAAAGATTCAATATCAATAAGGTTTATAGCAACTCCAGAAGGAGAAACAGCTTTTGCAAAAAGATTTCTTAAATAGATTTTTCCAGCTTAGGTCGAATCACTAAGAATTTTAGAATATACTTCCCCTTCTCGCTTTGAAGGATAATGCAACTTTAGATAGCGACCCAAACACCATGCTGACCTAAATCAAGGGTAGAGAGATCTGTATCATTCAGCGCGCCTCTGTTTATTAAATATGAAAGTTATAGCTAAGTAATAAGTGTACCTAGTTCAGTAATGACCGCACATCCGCAGCAAGCTGGTTACACACCGGGCACTGCGCGCCAAATCCACCTCGGCCAACCCACCACTCCCCTCTGCGAGTCCACTACAATCACGCCCACTGTATAGGGATAAAAAAAAAGCGCGGCAAGAAGCCGCGCTCTTTGATTGCTGCGTACTGTTACTTGCGTTGGTTTTGGTTACGCCAGAAACCCGCGCGCATTGGGCGCACATCTTCGGCGGTGATAAATGCCGACGGATCGGCCTCCAGAATGACGGTCTCTGCGTTATCCACATCGTTGCGATTGACATCCACATACAGCATGGTGACGGTGCCGTCTTTACCGCGCGCCGGCACCTCGGTTACCGCAAACCCGTTTCCGCGCAACGCGGCCGCCACTGCGGAACCCAATGTGGTGGAAACCACATTAAGCTGCACGTGCCCAATCGCCAGGCGTTTCTCAATCCACATACCCACTGTCGTTCCAGTGGAAAAACCCGCGGCGTAGGCCACGATATTCAGCACATTATCCATCGAAGCCAAAACCTGGCTGATCAACACCACATACATCACCGATTGAACAAATCCCAGAATCCAGGTCAGCAGCTTGTTTCCACGCAGAACCAACATAAAGCGGACTGTGTCCAGGGATATGTTAACCACACGCAGGGCGAAGATGGCCAAAGCCCACAACCAAACCTGGGGATCCATCAATGTTTCCATCGTTTACCTTTTCTGGTTAGTCTTCCTCTTCGAGGATCGGCCGGTAAGACCAGTTGGCATATTCTTTGAGCATGCGCTTCATGCTGAACATCCACGAGCAGGTCTTGATCGAACTTTTCACCCGTTTGACCCATTCAGTCGAGAGGTTGTCACCCGCGCGGCCGCTGTAATACATCGGCACAATTTCATTTTCCAGCGTGCTGTACAGGCTCTCCGCGTCGGCATCGTCTTGCTGGTTGTTATCAACGTAAGATTTTCCGTCGCCAATTGCCCAGCCGTTCAATCCATTATACCCTTCCGCCCACCAGCCGTCCAAAATAGAGAAATTCAACGCGCCGTTGATGGCGGCTTTCATTCCGGATGTTCCAGAGGCTTCATTCGGGCGGCGGGGGGTGTTCAACCACACATCCACACCCTGTACCAGGTAGCGGGCCACATTCATGTCGTAGTTTTCGAGGAAGATCAAGCGGCCGCCGGTCTTGGCGTCTTTCACCGCGCGGTAAACCTGTTGGATGATCATCTTACCCGGTTCATCCGCGGGGTGCGCTTTACCCGCGAACACAATTTGCACCGGGCGCTCAGCATTGTTGATGATGCGCAGCAGGCGATCCATGTCACGGAAAATCAAATAACCGCGTTTGTAGGTGGCGAAACGGCGCGCGAAACCAATCGTCAGTGAATATGGCTCCAGCAGCGCCCCACCGGCGATCGCCTGCACGGGGTGAATCTGGCCGGCAATCCACTGACGGCGAACGCGCCGGTTGGCAAACATCATTAGTTTGCGCTTCAGGTGACGGCGAACCTCCCACAATTCCGCGTCTGGAATCTGGTCTACACCTTCCCACAAAGCCGGGTCGTCCAGGTGCTCGTACCAGTCCGCGCCCAGGTGTTTGTTGAACAGTTCGCCCATGCGCCGGGCCAGGAAGGTGCCATTTTGCACGCCATTGGTGATCGAGGTAATCGGCACCTCATCTGCCGCTTTGTCTGGCCATAAGAAATTCCACATCTCTCGTGAAACTTCGCCGTGCAATTTGGACACGCCATTGTTGTACTGAGAATAGCGCAACGCCAGCACTGGCATGCTGAAGGTCTCGCCCCACGGCTGCGCCTGTTTGGCCAGTCCAATGAACTGATCGCGGTCCAGGCCCAGTTTTGGCCAGTATTGATAGAAGTATTTATCCACCAGCCACACCGGGAACTGGTCGTTACCGGCCGGCACGGGGGTATGGGTGGTGAACACCGACGATTTATGCACCAGCTCACCCGCTTCTTCTAAGCTCTTGCCGGCGTCAATCAATTCGCGGATGCGCTCCAGCACCATGAAGGCCGAGTGACCTTCGTTCATGTGCCAGGCTTTGGGAGAAATGCCCAGCTTGCGCAGCATGCGCACGCCGCCTATACCCAATAAAATCTCCTGTGAAATGCGCGCTTCCGGATCGTTACTGTACAGGCGCGCTGAGAGCTGGCGGTCAGCCAGGTTGTTTTCATCCACATTGGTATCCAGCAGGAATAGCGGAATGCGCCCGACCTGGATGCTCCATACCCGCGCCCACACTTCCCGGTCTTGCAGCATCACCGAGATTTTCACCGGCTGTCCATTGTCATCCACAATCGAGATGATCGGCATATCGTGAAAATTCAAAAAGTGATTGCGGGTTTCCTGCCAGCCGTCTTCGGTGATGTGCTGGTCAAAATAGCCCTGGTTATAAATAAAGCCCACCCCCACCAGGTTCATACCCAGTTCGCTGGCTTCTTTCAAATGATCACCGGAAAGCACGCCCAGGCCGCCGGCATACACCGGCACCGACTCGTGCAGCCCAAACTCAAACGAAAAATAGGCCACCGTTTCCTCTGAAAGCGGTTTGCAATCCACATGGCACCAGGTATCAGTGCGTTTCATATGGCGGTCAAAACGCTCCATCGTGCGGTTGTAACGCTCGACATATTTCGGATTTTGCGCCATTCGTTCCAGGCGCGAGCGGTCTACTTTTCGCAGCAACTCAACCGGATTATGGTTACTCGTTTCCCACAAAATGGGATCAATCATGCCAAACACACGCTGATCATCGGCGTTCCAAACCCACCACAAATTGTAGGCCAGCTCACCCAAGCGGCTTAAGGGGGTCGGAAGGTCAAAATGATTCGGAATTTCTCTCCTGAATTTCTCCATCGCGTTTTTCTCCTAAGTTTGCGTCTTAACACCGGCCAGTGATCAAAGCCAAATTTTAAAACGATCCTGGTTTAAGATCCTTCTTCAAATTCGCTTAATCCGCATAGTTCACCCACAATTCACTTCCATGAGTCATTATACATGATGAAGATCCAGTCAACAGGGAAGTTTTGGCACGGGAAATTTTCCGGTAGGGATACCGCACGCCAAAAATTGGAGGGAAAAATGCAGATTTCTCTGGTTCGGAAACAACAAGAACTCACATTCATTAGAAATAGGGCTGAATGCCCGCCGCATTATACCATGAAAAGAAAGTGGTTTTACCCAAATTATCTTCTTTCATAACTTTCATAAATCAACCGAAATAGGCTATCTCCTCATGGCAGCGCCCGAATTTCATCAATGACCCATACCCCATTCTGGCGCAGCAACACAAACGCTCTTCCCAATTCTTCCTGCCCGGTGGTTAATTTCACTTCCACGATCGCCCCGGGTGGGTTTTGCATCACCGACGCGCTCGAAATCAGAAATCCCATCACCACATCCGGGCAATGCAACAGCTCTTGCGCGCCTTCGGGCGGCAATTGCGCCAGCGCGGTGGAAGATAGATAGCGTTTCATCATCTGCTGATCTTCTTGCTGGGCGGCTAAAAACGCGGTTACCACTTCTTCCGGGGTTGGCGGATAATCCTGTCCATCTCCGCCCGGTGCGTAGCGGGCCGAGTTATCACTCCCCACGCCAGATCCACAAGCCAGCCCGACCAGCATGACAAATAAAGCGCACCAGAATGCCAAACGTTTCAACTTTGTGTTCCTCCCCGCTGCGCGAGCCAGGCCAATAAGCGTTCAGGCTCCCAGGTATTGATGATTTGCTGGGAACTTACCCAGGCACGGCGCGCCACCGAGACGCCGTATTTCAACAGATCCAATTGATCTGGCGCGTGCGCGTCTGTGTCAATACTCAACAAAATACCCATCTCTGCCGCAAGCCGTGCGTAAACTTCGTCCAGATCCAGCCGGCTGGGGTTGGCATTAATCTCCAAAACCACCTGGCTGGCCTGCGCCTCGCGCAGCACGCTTTCCATGTCCAGATCCGAAGGCTCGCGATGCAGCAGCAACCGCCCGCTGGGATGACCGATAATATCCACATGGGGATTGCGCATCGCCGCCACCAGACGTTGGGTGATCACCTCGCGCGGCTGGCGCAGCCCGCTGTGCAGTGACGCCACCACAACATCCAATTGCGCCAGGGTTTCGTCGCTGAAATCCAGGCTGCCATCGGCGTGAATTTCCACCTCAGAGCCCTTCAACAGGCGGATTTCGTCCCCCAGTTCGCGCTGCACGGCGTCGATCTCCAGCCATTGCTGGCGTAAATCCTCCTCGCTCAAACCGCCCGCGATTCCCAGACCGCGCGAATGGTCCGTAATCGCCAGCACCTTTAATCCGCGTTGCAGCGCCGCCCGTGCCATATTCTCGATCGTCTCCGCGCCATCGCTCCAGCGCGTGTGCGCGTGCAATTCCGCGCGGATGTGCTGCGTCTCCAGCATGGCAGGCAGGCGCTGCTCTTTGGCCGCCGGTACTTCGCCGCGGTCTTCGCGCAATTCGGGCGGCACCCAGTCCAGCCCCAGCTGGGAATACAGCTCGGCTTCCTCTGCGAAAATAAGCTCCCGGCCTTCGCTATCCAACAGCGCCTGCTCAGAGAGCGAGTAACCCAGGCGTTGAGCCAGCTCACGCAGGCGCACATTATGGTCTTTGGAACCGGTGGCATATTGCCATAAAGTGCCAAAGCGTTCCGGCGGTTGAATCCAGAGCTGCGCGCCCATCCCATTGGCAAATTCCACACTGGATTTGTTCTCGCCGCGGCTTTTCACGCGCGTCACCTCAGGGTGGCTCACAAACGCTTCCATCACCTCAACCGGTCGATCGGAAGCCACTACCAGATCAAAATCACCCACGGTGCTCTTCCAGCGCCGCAAGCTGCCCGCGACTTCTGCCCGCCGCACACCCGGCAAACCTCGCAGCCATTCCAGCCAGCGCTCAGCCGCCGGCACGGCATTGCCCAGCAACATGCGGTTACTGCGCCGTTTCAACGCCTCGATTCCGGCCAAAATGCGCTGTTCGGATTTTTCACCCATACCTGGCAGCTCACGCAAACGGCCAGCGCGCGCTGCCGCCTCCAACCCCACCAGGTCGATCACATTGGCCTCGCGCCAGAACAGCGCCGCCTTCTTGGGTCCCACATCCGGCACGTTTAACACCTCGATCAGGCTGGGCGGCACTTCACTTTCCAGCTTTTCCAGAAATTGCAGCCGTCCGGTATCCAGCAGCTCTTCAATTTTTTGGGCGATGGCTTTCCCCACCCCGGGGATCTCCGTCAGGCGGCCTTCTTCCCGAACCGTTTGGATACTTTCAGCCAGGTTGCGCAAGCTGTCTGCCGCTTTGCGATATGCCAGATACTTGTAAACCAGTTCCCCCTTGATCTCCATCAATTGTGCGATGCGCTCAAACACATCCGCCAACTCTTTTTGGTCCATCAGCCGCCCCACTTTCTTTGTCCGCCGCTTAGCGGCAGTCCCGCAGATCGATCAACACGCGGAAGTCTTCGCCGCGCTTGGCTTTGGTTTCACTCACCACGCGCGCGCAAGCCAGTTCCTGTATTTGATGATACGCCATTTCGTGACTTTTCCAATCACTCCATCCATAGTAGAGATAATCCACTTTCGCGGCCAATAGTTCTTCAACATTCGGATCCGCGCTGAGGCGTTGTTGAGCAGTCGCGTCCAGACCGCTGCCGCGCGCGAATAGGGTTTCTCCCCGCACCGCCAGGGGATCAAACACGCGCGCGGCCGGCTCAAGTTTGTCCCAATTCGCGTCCATCATCTGCGCGTCGAGCGGCTCAATAAAACTGGCCAAAATCGGTTGTGGGGCAGCCACCAGCGCCGCTCCCAAACCAACCGCGCCACTCAGGGCAGCTGCCAGCCAGGCCGCGGTCAGCCATCCGCGCGCGCCGCCGCCCCGCTTGCGCGCCCATAACCACGCCGCGCTGATGCCAATCGCGCTAAAGGCGAAAGCAGAGAGCGCGCTTTGCAGCTCCACCACCCAGCTCGCCCCGCTTAAGAACAGGCTCAACCCACCCAAAACGGGCAAGGAAAGAAAACTGGCTTCATACCAGCGCCCCGCCCGTGCCGCGCGCCAGCACCACGCCAGCCCCGGCCCGGCCAGCAGCACCAGCCAACCCGATTCGATCGCAAAAATGAATAAATGCCGGGGATTAAATCCAGACATTGCCCCCCAATCCCCCGAAATGACCTGGGGCGGCCAATGCCAGCCGGCACCCTGGAGGTTCAGCAAACCCAACCCCACCAATCCAGCCGCCAGGCTGAGTCCCAACCAAGCCAGCCAATTCCGGCGTTGTCTCACGCTCGCTTTTAACGGCTTCCAGGTCAACGCGCCGCTCACCAGCACACCAGCCAGCAAAACGCCCGCGCTAAGCGGGTCACTTAAGCCCGCCCCGGCCAACAGCAAGGCGCTAACCAACCCGGCGCGCCAGCCCCGCCAGCGGCTGGCGGTCAACAGCACTACTCCCGCCAGCAACACACCACCAGTCAACCCGCTGATCCACTGCGCGGGGGGCAAATCGCTGGACAGCATGAACGGCAAATCCAGCCCGCCGGTGCGGTTGGCTGCCGCGCCCAGCCAGTTCCCACTGGCTCGCAGCAATTGTGCGTCCGCGCCCAACCAGCGCAATACCCCCGCCGGGAAGAGCAACACCAGCCAGCGGGTGCCGCCCCCCAACCAGCCCAGCAGACCTGCGCACCAACCGGCCAGCGCGCTGCCGGTCACCCGGCGCGCCCATAATCCGGCCAGCAGCGCCGTCAGGCTCAGGCTCACTGCCCGCGCCAGATCCAATGCCAGCCACGGGTATAAACCGCCCAGGCGCATGACCTGCGCGGCAATTAATTCGTTGAAAATCGCGTTTCCAGGCAATTTCAGCGGTTCTCCGGCTGCCAGCAGCGAGACCAACGGCAGGCTCTGAGCGTCACTGGCCGGGCTGATGCCGCGCCCGATCAGGGTGAACAGACCCACCATGGCCGCAAGAGTAACCAGCAAACCCGTATCTGAGCGCACGGGCAGGAGCTCCTTCAAACGGGAGGGATGAACCGGCCAATACAATGCCATTCCCAACAGCAGGGTGATCCCCGCCGCCAACCAGAAGGCCGTCCCCGATCCCAGGTTCCGGCTCAACCACCCCGCCAGCAGAGTCTCCACCAGCAGGCCGGCTGCCAGCCCGGCGATCAGGCGTTCGCGGCGCGGCAGATGAAAGGCGCGGTTTACCAGCAGGATCCCGCCCGCCCACAGCAGCCCGCCCCAAATCAACAGTAATCCCAGTTGCGTCAGCTTCGCGACCAAACCTTACTCCCTTACCTTATTTTGGCGCGCAGGCGCGCAAATCCAACAGCGCGCGCCAGTTTTTCTGCTCGTCGGTAACTTCATCCACTACCCGCGCGCAGCTTGATTTCCATTGTTCCAGCGTCAGGCCGTCACCATCTACCTGGCCGCCCACATACGCATAATCGTACCCGGCCGCGTGCCATGCGCCAGGGTCTTCGCGGTCGACCAAAGCCTGCCACTCTGGCTTGGGTTCAAACCAGGTCAGCGCCGCGTCACTTGGCCGCCCGAAGAGCGTCACCGCCCCGCCGGGATCCTTGGCAATGATTAACGCGCCCGCTTCCAATCGGTTCCAATTCCGTGTGGACATCTCCACGTCCAATGCGGTCAGGTGCGCGCCATACTTCGGCTGCGGCACAGCCGCCAATAAATAACCGCCCAATACAACCCCGCCCAGACAGGTCACCAACCCCAACGAAGCAGCCGTCACCCGCGCCCAGGCCGCGCGCCGCGCCGCCCAGCGCCACACCAGCGGAAAAGCGTATAACATCGCCAGCGAAACAAAACCGTACAAGCGTGAGGTGTTGCGCACCCCGGTCGAGCCGGTAAATTGCACAAACAGGGTGACCAAGGAGATCACGCCGCCCCACACAAAAGCGCTTTCAAACCAGCGTCCGGCGCGCAGCGCCTTGATGCCATAAAACACCAGCAAGGGCAGCACCAGCAGACCCGGTCCCAGCTCAAATAAAGCTGCCAAAAAGGCAAATGGGCGAGTCAATGGCATCACCCCCAGATGAGAAGAAACCACGCTGGGCGCAGCCAACTCAAAACCCACGGTTTGATAAGAAGAAATGGTAGGCGCGCCGCCAATCCGCGCTGCCAAAGACAGCAAATATTCCGTCCACGCGCCCCCCTGCAGCAAGCCCAGCAGACAACCAGCCGCGTATACCGCTACCCAGCGCCATAAAGACTTCGGCAGACGGATCCCTCGCGCCCGGATCACGATCACCAGCAGCAGGATCCCCCAACCGGCGGTGGTCAAAATCTGATCACTTTCACCCGTCAAAAAAGAAGCCGCCAGCAGCAAGGCGCTGACCAGCGCGCCCCAACCATCCCGCCAGCGGTTAAAGGTCAATAACAATGTCAGCGTGATCATCAGCCCGCACAGGCTGTTGGGACCTAATAAACTTACAATTCCGCTGGCGTTAATTCCATTAGCAAACGCGAATGGGAGTTGAAGCGGTGTGCCGCCATCCACTCCCCAGCCGCCTTGCAGCGCAGTCAATAAATCCGCGCCAGAGCTGGCCCCGCTGCCGATCAGGGTGATTTGGGCCGAGATGCGCACCAGAATCCCCTGAGGCAGCAACAACATCAACCAGCGGGTACCCCCCGCCAGAGCGGCAAACGCGCCACCCAGCCCGCCAGCCACCCGGCTGCCGGTCAATCGCCGCGCGAAAATACTCGCCAGCGCGATTCCCAACGCGAAGGATACCCCGCGCGCCAGATCCAGGGCGGTGCTGGGCAGCAAAGCGCCCACCCGCACCCACTGCGCGGCAAATAACATCAGAAAATAATGGTAATAATACGGAATGCTGGGGTCTAAAGCAAAATGAGGAGGTACGTCTCCGGCCGCCATCAGTGAAGTGGTCGGCAAGTGAGCGTAATCATCAAAAATGGTGGTTGCCATCGCGATCCGCGCCGCGCCAGCCGCGATGAGGACCATTACTAACAGGCTCAGTAACGGCTGTTCCATTTTGAGCCGCTCGCGTAACTGCCCGCGGTTGAGCGCCAACCCCGCCACCAGCAGCAACAAAGCGGAAATCCAGGTCGCGGCGGGCAGGTTGATCACCTGCGCCAGCATATTGGCCAGCAGAATTTGCAAGGCAAACCCAACCGCCAATCCCACCGGAATTTTTTCGTACTCACGCAAGCGAAAAGCGCGGACTGCCAGCAGCAGCCCGCCGCTCATCCACAGGACAAACCACGCGATTGAATAAAGCAAAATTCCTCTACCTTAAGGTTGAGCGATTACGGGACATTTCGCGCCCGGATACGGAGGGGTTACCTCTTTGCGCGGGAAGAACAACGTCGTACCCGAAGGTTTATACGTAACCACCGGATCATAATAGCACAGCACCGGAATCGCCACCCAATTGGTCCACGCGTCATTCTCATTGCCATACTGATAATTCTCACCGCGATACGTGACCGTGATCGGTTCGGCGATGATTAATGAAAATCGATGAGATGCCAGATCGCGGTAAAAATGGGCGAAATAATTCTCGTTGGCCGTCATGGCCATTTCCATCAACACTTTCTTTTCATAATCGGGCACCAACGTCACCCCCTCACCCATGTAACCAAAGGTGAGCAACTGGCGTTGATCCATGAACAGCACTTCACCTTGCTGTTTGCGTTCCTGCACATGCCCGCGGATTTCATTGACCGCCTGTTCGGTAACCGCGCGTGGTGGAAAACCGAACGTCTCCACTTGCAATACCGGCGTCACCGCCGGAACCAGGATCACTAGCGTCAGCAGCCAACGGACCCACACATTGTGATTCAGCTGATCGCTCAGCCAGTCTTTTAACCCTGCTTCCCAGGCCAGCCCGGCGAAAATCAGGACCCCGACCAGGTACATATCCAGGTTGTGCAGATTGCTGCCCCCGCCAATCTTGACGCTGATCACCAGCCCTACCCCCAGGAACGCGCCCAGCACACCCACCACCGACAGGCGCTGCAGCCAATGCCGCGCCCAGCCTTTTTGAATCGCGAACCATACAATCAGCGCCAGTAAAGGAACAGTAGCCAGCAGAATCCAGGGCAAAATACCCATTGGGTTGGTGGCGTTGGGCAGTAGACGCTGCCACAACAACGGCTGCTGTTGCACCAGAGTGGACACACCCTCCACACTGACCAGTTCAGCGTCTACACTTTCCAATTCACGCACGAAGAGTGACCACTTAAACACTTCAGGAATCAGGTATCCCCCCACCAGCCCTGCTCCACCCAGCAGCCCGGCGCGCCAGATTCGGCTCGAAAGGTTTTGCTCGGGATCTTTTTTCTCCAACATGGCCATCATCACCGCCCACATGGCGGGTGCGAACATCCAGGTGTAGCGGGAAAGATTGGCATAATACCCCGCTGCGGCCACCAACAGCATTCCCGGCAGCGTTTTACCACGCCAGGCAATAACCACCAGCAAAGCCGACAGCACCAGCGGTGTGTAGATTGGTCCCTGGTTTAAAAAGATGTAGGTTGCCAATCCCATCAACCCCCAGGTGAGCAGCGCCTTTTGTTTTTCAACCCGAAAAATTAACCAACCCAATGCCATATAGGGCAATGAAAATAAAATCATGTCCCATAAGCGCACCAGTTTGATATTGACAAAGGGCAGCAGAAACGGCAACCCCCACAGGGTACGCCGTCCCAGACCAGTCAGCGGATCAGGCTCCACACCCGGTGGAATTTGATATAAGCGTTTGCCAAAAGGGAAGGAATAATCGTACAGGCGGTTGCCTTCCGACCAGTACAACGAAAAGGGATAATCCACTACCTGCTGAGCGGCAATGGTCAACGCGAAGGTGCTGCCCATCAGTGTCAGGCCAATGCACGTGCCCTTTATATCCAATCCCTTTTCATCACCAGACGCCAGCCAGACGCACACCCCTGCCAATACCAGGGTAAACCAGATCTTCTGAAAAAGCTGTGCGAAGCTCTCACTGATATATACCCCAAAGAACAAGCCAGCCGCGAGACTGATCAAAACCACCAATCCGAATCGCCAACTGCCCAGACGGTCACGCCACGCGTTGAGAAATCGGAACCGCTCTGGCGCCCAGATTAATGCCAGCCCGAATAAACCGCTGAAAACCAGGGATAGGATGATGCTCAGCATGGGGTAAGAAACGCGCGTGGCGCCTACCAACAAAGGCTGGTAATAGCGCTGTAAATCCATCCAAAAGCCGGTTGCCAGACCAAACAGCGCCAGACTACCCGCAATTTTCCACACCAGGTGAGTTTTTTTCATTTTCTACCCGTTAGAACGCGCGCCCCAGGCGCTGTACATTGAATCCGGCCGCATGCCATTTGCTTTCGTCAAATATGTGTACCGCGTCCAGCACGCTGCGGGCGCCAGTTTTTTCTGCCAGCGCCAGCGGATCAAGCTGTTTATAGTCACTATGCGCCACCAGCACAACCAGCGCGTCTGCGCCGCGCACCGCCTCATCCAGGTCAAACAATGTCAATCCTTCAATTGGATTCTTGGGCTGGAAGGGATCGTGAGCGCGCACAATCGCCCCGGCTGCCTGCAGCAAATGAGCCGCTTCCACCGCCGGACTTTCCCGGAAATCATCCACATCCGGTTTATAGGTGAGTCCCAACACCGCCACGGTGCGCCCATTCAAGCTGCCGCCCATTAATTTCTGCACCAGCTTAAGCACAAAGTGGGGCTGGCTGTCGTTGACATCGCGGGCGGTGCGAATCAGCGGCGTCAGGTCCGGCGCGGCTTCCACCAGAAACCACGGATCGACGCTGATGCAATGCCCGCCCACACCTGGCCCCGGCCTGAGGATATTCACTCGCGGGTGACGATTGGCGATTTCAATCGCCTCCCATACATCCACCCCAAAACGATCAGCCAGACGAGAAAATTCGTTGGCAATCGCGATGTTCACATCGCGGTAAGTGTTTTCCATGATTTTGACCATCTCGGCGGTGGTCGAGTCGGTCAGCACAATGTCGCCGCGCACAAACACGCGGTACAGGTCGCGCCCCGCCTCGGCTGAAGCGGGATCAATGCCACCGATTACCCGCGCGTTTTCGATCAATTCTTTAAGAATCTGGCCGGGCAGCACGCGCTCCGGGCTGTAAGCCAGGTGGAAATCGTGTCCGGCTTTCAAACCGGATTTTTCCAGAATGGGTGCTACCAAATCAGCCGTGGTACGCGGCGGAGAGGTGGACTCCAGCACCACCAGGTTACCGCGGCGCAGCACCGGCACAATCGCCTCAGTGGCCGCAATCACAAAGCGCATATCGGCGCGCTTATCTTCCAAAAACGGGGTCGGCACGGCGATGATGAACGCATCCGCTTCTTCAGGCCGGTCGCTGATTGTCAGTTTTCCCGATTTTATTGCCGCCTGCACCAGCGTACGCAGCCCCGGCTCGAACAAATGCACTTCGCCGTTCTTCAAACCGCTCACCACGCGTTGGTCCACATCCACACCCACCACCTGCAGTCCGTGGGTGGCGAAGGTGCTGGCGGATGGCAAACCGATATATCCTAACCCTAATATGCAAATTTTCTCAAATTGCATTTCTTCCTCACTTACCAGGGATGGAGGTCAACCCTGTTCTTTCAATGATCAAGATCGCGCCGCGGCGCGTAAAACTTGCTCGTAATCGTTAATGATTTGTTCCAGGTCAAAGCGATGCGCCAGCTCGCGGCTTGCCTGACGGGCCGCCAACAGGCTTGCGGGGTCAGTCAGCCAGCCACGCAGCGCCGCTTCATACCCGCCTTCATCTTCCGGCTCCAGCAGAACGCCATTGCGCCCTACCTGAACCAATTCCGGGTTACCACCCGCCTTGCTTAACGCCAGCGCCAACCCCATGGCCATGGCCTGCACGCCCACCACCGGCAATCCTTCAGAATAAGATGGCATAAAAAGAATATCTGCCCTTTTAAACGCATCCAGCACCTGTTGGGGCGTCACCCAGCCTGGAAGTTCAAACCGGTCCGCGCAGCCTCCCCGGGCAATCTCCGCTTCCACTTCAGCTTTCAGCGGACCATCGCCCAGCATCAGGCAGCGCCAATCCAGATCTTCCAACCGGTTCATCACCCTGGCGATTTGCACCACATTCTTTTGCTGCATAAAGCGCCCGGCAAAGACCACCACCGGCGGCTGGTGCCCGCCAATCTCACCCGCGTCCACTTCCCGCAAATCCACCCCATTGGGGATCACCTGCACCTGCACCGGATAGCGCTGCAAAGCCAGCTCGCGGGTGAACTCACTCACCGCCGTCACGCGCGCGGCGCGCTTCCAGATCGGGGGGGTGAAAGGGTATATCAGTCGAAACCACCGGCCGGTTTTTTCTGGTGTGCCGCCCGGCACATCCCCCAGATGGGCGGTGAGCACATAGGGCGTACCGGTCACCAGTGAGAGCGCCCAGGCTGCCGCCCCGGCTGGTACGGCAAATTGGGCGTGAATTACTTCCGGCTTCCATTCCCGAATCTGCTTCAGCCCCTGCCAGAACGCCTGCCACACATAACCAGCCATTGCCTTCAGGCTGGCGCGGAAAGGCTGCGTTCGTCCGGATTTCAGGAAAAACACGTCCACACCCTGGCGTTTCTCAAAGAAAGGCAGCTCACCACAATGCGCGGTCAGCACCCTCACGTTGTGCCCGCGCGCGGCCAGACCAGCGCACACGTCCTGCGCCACCCGGCCTCCGCCCCCACCGATGGGTGGGTATTCATGGGTCAGCACCAAAATTCGCATGATCGCTCAGGAATGATTGTTATCTAACAAGTTGATCGTTTTTCGCACGGTATAAGTGGGTTTGCCCTGCGATTCATGGTATGTACGCGCCAGAAGCTCGGCGATCAATCCCATCAGAATCGACTGGAAGCCCAAAATCGCCACCATGGTGCTCATCACAAACAATGGCGAATTCATCACCGACACATCGAAGAAAATGCGTCGGATGAACAGGTAAAACAATACCAGGCCGCTGACCAGAATTAAAATGCTGCCCGTGCCGCCAAACAAATAAATCGGTTTATTGGCGTAGCGGCTCAAGAATTGCACGGTAAACAGATCCAGAATCACTTTGAAAGTACGTTCCAGGCCGTATTTGGCTTTGCCATATTTGCGCGGGTGATGGTTCACCGGCACTTCCAAAATGCGCGCTCCCACCGAATTGGCAAACACAGGGATGAAGCGGTGCATTTCACCATACAGGCGGAACCCGGTGATTACTTCCCGGCGGTAAGCCTTCAACGTGCAGCCATAATCGTGCAGGCGCACCCCGGTGACCCTGGAGATCAGGCCATTGGCAAGATTGGAAGGCAGTGTGCGGGTGATGAAGGCATCCTGGCGGTTTTTACGCCAGCCGCTGATCACATCGTAGCCTTGCTCCAATTTCTCCAGCATCATCGGAATGTCTTGCGGATCGTTCTGCAAGTCAGCATCCATCAATACCACCACCTCACCAGTGGCGTGATCGATTCCTGCGGCAATGGCGGCAGTTTGTCCAAAATTGCGGCGCAACGCGATCACGCGCACGCGCTGCGGATCTTGAGCGGCCAATTGTTCCAGAATCGGCAGGCTGTCATCGCGGCTGCCATCATCCACCAGAATTAGTTCCCATGTTATCTCGACAGGTTTTAACGCTTCCACCACTGCCTGGTACAACAGGGGTAAATTGTCTCGCTCGTTGTAAACTGGCACGACTACCGAAAGATACATTCAACACTCCAGCACAAGAAAGATTTGGTTGCCATGAGATTGCGTTGAAAAAACCAACCGCTGCAATTATATCATTTGCAGCGGTGTTCCATTCCTATTCTAATTCGCTTCGCACAAATTCCGAATTGAGTATCCATCCGGCGGATCATGTCTTTCATATTCCGCGCACAGCGATTCAATCAGGTTCTGGTTCAAGCGTAAATCAGCTGAGATCTGGTTGGCATCGTCATAACGCCCCAATTTGGAATAGGAGAAGTAAAACGGCATCCATTCAACCAGGTCTACCGGTTGCAAGCCTCTGGCGCGGGCTTCGTCACCCAGACGGGCAACTTCTTGCCAATCCCCTTTTTGACGCGCCAGGCTGGCTTTTTGATAAAAATAGCACCAGTTGTGCGCCGGTTCAGGGCCAAATATTTGCAAGGGCGGTAGCTTGCCACTTTCTTCTGTGCGGATCATATCCACCCGGGATACATCGGCAATCTCATGAATCCAGGCATCCTCGCGATCAGACACTTCCGGGTAGCTGCCATCAAAAACATGCAGACAGGCGCCTTCCCCTGGCAGGCTCATCACCACCAGATTGGAAAAATCTATCGTCATGGGAATGCGTCGGAAGGTGCGCCCGAAGGAGTCTCCGCTCAACATCGGCAGCAACGTATCTTGATTGAGCACTTCACCGGTCAGTTTCAATTCACCGCCATCTGGCCGGTAAATGATATTAGCCGGGCCCCAGATCTCGTAGCTTTCCGCCAGGCGGTATTCTTTCGGCAGTAACGCGGTGAGCACAGTGTGATCCTCAAAATCGGGTGCGCGCCAGGCCAGCTGCCACCACACCTGGCGCTGCGTTTCCCAAAACCGTTGGAAAAAGACGGCGTTGTTGTAATGCGTCATGGCCGAAATCACAACCATCCCCACAAACAGGATGCGATTGGCGCGCGCGTCCATCACCAGCGAAACCGCTGCCACCCAGGCCAGCACCACACCCGGCGCGGCTGCCAGCGTATAACGGTCAAAGGTGTTTTCAAACTCCACCGAACGGTTGGCCAGTACCACCGGCGTGATGGTGAACAATACCCAGGCCAGCCCCACCAGCAGCACCAGCTGCATTTCCCGCCGCTGAGTCTGTGGAAAAAATGCGCTGTCTGGATTTTTGTAATGCAGGCGGCGCACATACACCAACGATAGCCCACCCGCCACCAATCCAAAAGCCAGTGAGACAAAAAACTGCACCGGCTCCACCGCATGAGTGGTGTTGTATAAAGGCACAGACCAGCTTAAGATCAGGGTTTCAAACAAATCCTGCAACGTTTCGGCAAACAGGCGGGGAATCATCGCCGCCGGCTGAGCCAGGTAACTTTGCCCCAACGCGCCCACGTCGATCACCGAGCGCGCGCTCTCAAAGAAGAATACCCGCCACACTAAAAACGCGCCAAACGCCAGGATATTGGGCAGCCATCGCGCCAGAGCGATTTTCAATCGCTGCCGCCAGCTGCGCGTGTCGACCTGCCCGAAAGCCAGCAGCAGCGCGCCGCGCGCCAACTCCAGGCCGATCATCCATTCCATAATCAAATAACATACCAGCGCAGACGCCATGGCGACCAGGGTCATCAACACCCGGAGGCCTTTGCGCTGCTCAGGGATTCCCGGCAGCTTAAGGCTCAGCGCCAGAGAAAGCAACCCCATATTCAACCCCACCATATGATTGGAATAAGCGCTGGCAGTGGGTAATTGTAAAAATCCGGGGAACACTAAAAACAACGCGGCAGACACACCCGCCAAATACTGGCGGCGCGGCCAGATCAGCGTGCCCATCCAATAAAAAATCGCCGCGCCAACAATTTTCATCCCCACACTGTACAGGTGCCAGGATATCGGGCGGTCGCCTAACAGCATGTATGTGCCAGCATATAGCAAGCCCATAAACGGACGGTCGGTGAGATGCTGGTCGAAGATTTGCTGCGGACCGCGGGTGTAACCTGCCCAGGCCACATGCCAATCATCGCGGTAATATCCCAGTTTGGAGACCAGCGGCAAAAACACCAGCGCGCCCAGCAATACCAGAAACAGCAGGGTGACTTTTGTTTTTGAACGCCAGAAATTTTGCATATCCGCTGCCTCTTACTTGCTCTTGTTAAGTTTACTGGCCAGCCAGCCGCGCGAATCCCACACCAGACCGCCCACCACAATCAATCCGCTCAACGCCACAATCCAGATGATCATCGTCCAGAAAGGCAGGCGCCCAAACCAATTGAAGTAGCGGCTGAAGTACCAGTTGGTGAAAAATAGCAAAAAGACCACTTCCACCGCGATCAGGCGCTTCAACCAGGCGTCGCGCGCTTGTCTGGCTTTCGCCAGCGCCCAGGGAGCGGCCAGCGCCAGCCAGGGCAAAAATGCGATCCGGTAACGCGGATTATCCCAATCATCGCCGCCCGCCCGCAGTGAAGAGATCAACACCCATAACAGGCTGGTAATCACCATCACCAACATTTTGCGCCGCTCATCGCGGTCACGTGTGCGCAGCAACGCGATCGGGCTGTAAATCAGAAACGGGGCCAGCGCGTACCAGCCCGCCGAGCGGATGATCGCGATCGTTTTCCAGATTGGATTGGAAGGGTCAGCAATCGCCGCTGGCAGCAACGGGCGCAGCAGGCCATAGATGGTGATGAATCCCATTTGGAAAACGCGTGGCCGGCCTTCAATCAGCTTGGCCACCCAGCCGGAGTTCTGCATCGCCAAAGTCATATCCCAACTCAGCGATTCACGCATCCACATCCCGAAGATTCCCATCATCACCACACTCACAGCAAGGATTGCCATCCAGCCCAGCCAGCCGAGCTTTTTCTGCCGGGGAGCAGTGTGAATTACCCAGAACCACAACGCCAGCGCCAGCAGCACCATCACCGCGATGCGTGACGAGATCACCAACATCCCGGCTGCCGCCAGGCCAAAGCCCAACAGCCTGCGCCAGCGCGCGCCATTTTTCCAATCGCATACCGCCCAAAAGGCGATCGCGAACAGGCCGATCATAAACGGTTCGCGCAATTGCGAGCTGCCATATAAAATCGCGTCCGGATATAGGGCGTAAATCCAACCTGCCGCGCGGCTGATTTTTTCATTGAACAGACCGCGGCTGGCGCGCCAGAAGAAGGGCAATCCCAGCGTGGTGATAAACGCACCCAGTAAGACGATCAGCTGCGGGCGGTGCGCGTCCGGGCTCAATCCGCGGTAGACCATGCCGCTCACAACCAGCAGCCCACCGTATTGGTCGGTGTCGAATTCAGAGCGCATCACTTCCCACAAGGAGCCCTGATTCAGGCGCAAACCCCAGGCTTCGTTGTCTCGCCGGTAAGCGTCGGTAAATAAATAGCCGGCGTTTTGCTGCTCATTATCATATCCGTAAGCAGGCAGCGCCGCGCTTATCCCAATCCCAAACACCGCGCGGATCAGGAAAGCAGCCGCCATCATCGCCGCCAGACTTGATCCTCCGCCCGCCCATTGCCAGGCGCGGATCAATCCAAAAATCGCCGCGCTCAATACCAGCGCGCTGATCCAAAAACTGCTGCTATACACACCGGGCATAAAAGCCGCCGCGGCTGCCCCCAACAGGCTGCCACTGACCAGCGCGACCAGAACCTGTTTGATCCATGGTTTTTGAAAGAAATTCATAGGTTAAAAATGATTCCTTTCCGCAAAAATTATTTCAAGCCGTCCAATGCCCGTTCGGCGCGCGACTTCCAGGTATAACTCCGCGCGTCTTCCCGCGCTTGCGCGGAGAGCTGCTCGCGAAGAGAAGGGTTGCGCATTAATTCGCGTAACGCTTCCGTCCAGGCCGCCACGTCTTCCGGCGGGCAGAAGACGGCATTTTTTTCATTCAGAACTTCGTGCAGCACTGGCAATTCACTGGTGACGATCACCCTGCCAGCCGCCAGATAATCAAACATCTTCATCGGGCTGCAGATCGCGGCGCTGTCACCACCGCCAGACCCGGCAATTGAACGTTCGTAGGGCATCAACAGAAAATCGCCTGCCGCCTGGTATAGCGGCAACTGGGCGTTGGGCACAAATCCGCTCAAGACCACATTCTCTATTTTCGCCTCAGCCAGATTTTGGCGCAATTCAATCACATCTTTTTCTCGCCCGCCGACCCACACAAAGTTTAGTTCCGGCAGGTTTCGCGCCAGTTCCATCAGCAAATCCACCCCGCGCCCGGCGTAGAAATGCCCGCTGAAAACCGCTGTCAGGCCTTCCGGCAGGCCTAATTGCCGGCGTGCTTCTGGCGCGGCTGGCAGATTTTCATAGCGTTCCATCTCTGTGCCATTGGGCGCGATTTGCGTCTCCGGCGCGAACAATGGCAGATTGAATTGCTGCTCCAGCACTTTGCGCAGCGCCGCGGTGATCACCAGCAGGCGCTTGGGCTGGCGCGATTGCATAAACCAGCGAAACCAGCGCGGACCAATCTTGCCGGTGATGCGGTCGTGCAGTTCCAACACAGCCGCCAGGCCGCGCCACTGCGCGAATACCGCCGCTTGTGGCGCCCAGGTATATACCACCTCCGCGCCCCATTGTCGCGCGCAGCGGACCGCATTCCAGGCCAGGTCATAACGCCGCCACACTTTCCGCGTGGGCAGCCATCGCACTTCAAAAGGCTGGCTCAATCCGTATTGCTTGGCCAGGCTTGTCCATTCCTCGGCGCGCGTGCCGGGCACCCATAGGCGCACTTCGTGCCCCAATTGTGCCAGTGCCTGGCAGGCCTTCATCACCTGAATGCTGTTGGCGGTACTGGAAGGCACCTGAGAGGTGGCTATGCAGGCAATTTTCATGCAGCTGCCACTCCTTCCGGGTTAAGCCGTTCCGCCGCGCGTAATGCCAGCATCCCTCTCCATAGAATCGGGACCACTGAGATGACGAAGAAACTGGTCAACAGCCAGGCTTCAACCACATAGCCAAATCGGGGTACCAGCGGAAAAGCCAGCCCCACTTTGACCAGCCCGCCCACCAGCATGGCCGCCACCGGGAAGCTGGGCAAGCCAAACGCCAGTAACAACGGGCGATTCCAGAAGAAAATATTTGCCAATCCGTACCCCACCAGCAATACCATCAGGGCCGGGTAGGCGGGAATATACTCCGCGCCGTACATCAGGCCGATCACCCAGCGTCCCAGCACCAGCAGACCCAGGGTGGTGGCTGCCGTCCAGGCGCCGGAAATCACCGTCACCCGCCGCAAGAGATGGCGCAGCCGCTGCCATTGTTTGGCCGCCACACTACGGCTGATCTCCGGGTAGGTGGTGCTGATAAACGGTGTGATCGGCATGACCACCAGATTGACCACTGCCATGGCAACCTTGTAATAACCAGCTTCCAATGGCGAGAGGAAGTAGGAGATCCACAACATTTCGCTGTCGCGCACCAGCAGATTGATCGTCGCGCTTAAATTCGTGCTGACCGCGAAATGCATGATTTCATTCAATTTCGGCATGTTGCTGATCGAGAAACGCCACCAGTCTTTGCCGAATAATTTCCGCAGGCTGCTCATCGCCAGCGCCACCGGCGCGATTCCCAGAATGAGTTTACCCACCAGGTAAGCCAGCATTACCCACATCAGTCCGCCCTTGGACAGGAACGCGGCTAAAATGATCGCCGCCGTGAGTACAGATTGAGTGACGTTGACCACCGCCTGCTCGCGGAAGCGGTTGTCGATTTGAAGAATGCCGGTCGAGGTTTCCACCACCAGCCCGGCTAAGATGGACACCCCATAAATACGGAACAAAGGGGTAAATGAGAGATCTTTGGCCAGGTATTGGGCAGCCAACGGAGCCAGCAGAAACAACACCGCAAACGCGATAATCGAAGCAGCCGCTTCAGTCATCGCTGCCAGCGCCACCACCGCTTTGGCGCGCTCGCGCCGTTCTTCGGTGAGATCATGTCCCAAATATTTGACCACCAACTCGCTCATGCGGAAAGACAGCAGGCGGTTGATGGTCGAGGAAAACGAAGTGATGGTGCCCAGCACACCCAGTAATTCCACACCCAAAAGGCGTGCCGCGAAGATGCTCTGCAGCATGCCGAGTACCATGCTGACCGTGCTGCTGCTGAACAAATAGCCTGTATTCTTAATCACCCCTTGCAGCAAACGATCCTGGCGTAAGTTTTTCACCAGATCGGTTATTGGCTTCATGGTGTCAGAACCTGGCTGGCCCATTCTCTTTCTTGCGCGTACCATTCCACCAGACGGCGCATGCCCTCCTGCAGCGTGACCTGTGGCTCCCAGCCCAACAAACGGCGGGCTTTGCTCACATCCGCCCAATTGGAAAGCATATCGGCTTTGTGCGCCTCATGGTGAATCAAATTGGCCTTCTTGCCAATCAGCTCTTCCAGAATACGGATCATTTCGTTAATGCTGATGACTTCATGACCGCCCAGGTTGATAATCTCATAACCTAGCGGTTTTAACCCTAAAGTGACCCCGCGGGCGATATCGTCCACATAGGTGAAACCGCGCGTTTGCTCGCCGTCTCCATTCAGGTGCACCGGGCGGCCTTCATTGATCCACTGGCAAAAGCGGAACATCACCATATCTGGGCGCCCGGCCGGACCGTACACAGTGAAGAAGCGAAAAACGGTCACATCCAGCCCGTGCAGGAAGTGATACGCGTGACACATGGCCTCCGCGCCTTTCTTGCTGGCCGAATATGGCTGCAAGGGATGGTCACTGTTGGCTTCTTCGGGGGTCGGCATCGGCGCGTTCAAGCCGTAGATGCTCGAAGTGCTCGCCAGAATAAACTTGGGCACCCCGTGGATTTTGCATTGCTCCAACAAGTTGAGCACCGCGTTGTTGTTGGTTTCGAGGTAGATGAACGGATTTTCCACACTGTAGCGCACGCCCGCGCGCGCAGCCATATTGATTACGCCGTCAATTTGCCCGCTCTGTTCAAAAACCGGTTTCAAACGGTCATAATCGCGAATATCCTGTTGAAAAAAGCGGAAACCGGTCTGCCCCATCAGGCGTTTTAATCGCCAATCTTTCAGGCGCACATCATAAGCGTCGTTGAGATCATCCACGCCGACCACATGATGCCCGTCTTGCAGCAGCATTTCGCTAACGCGCGCGCCGATAAACCCAGCCGCGCCGGTAACCAGGTAAGTAGACATTTTATAGCCTCACAACTTTCGATTGATTTTTACCCATTGCCCCCAGACCGTTGCGAGTGTCGACAATGAGGCTTGCTTGTTCCAAAATGGCGGCGTAATCGTAGCTGGAATGGTTGGTGACGATGACCACACAATCCGCCGCGGATACTTCATCCATTAATTGGCTCACGCTGTGCAGTTCCCAGCCATCATGCTCAATCTTTGGAACATACGGATCGTGGTAGCGCACATCGGCTTTCAATTGCAACAACAGACCAATCACATCCAGCGCGGGCGACTCGCGCATATCATCAATATCGGGTTTATAAGCCGCGCCCAACACCAGCACCCGGCTGTTTTTTAACGGTTTGCCAACCTCATTCAGCGCGTCTTGCACTTTGCGCAGCACAAAGCGCGGCATACTGGTGTTGATCTCCGAAGCCAGCTCAATAAAACGCGCCGTGTAATTAAGGCTCTTCAATTTCCAGGATAAATACAACGGGTCAATCGGAATACAGTGACCACCCAGGCCGGGTCCGGGAGTAAATTTCATAAAACCAAACGGCTTGGTCGCCGCCGCGTCAATCACTTCCCACACGTCCACTCCCAGGCGGTCACACATGATCGCCAATTCATTCACCAGACCAATATTGATCATGCGGAAAGTGTTTTCCAACAGCTTGGACATTTCGGCCACTTCACACGAAGAGACTTTCACCACGGTATTTAATGCCTGGCTGTACCAAATTTCAGCCATGTCTGAACACAGCGGGGTGATGCCGCCGACCACCTTGGGGGTATTGATCGTGGTCCAATCTGTGCGGCCCGGGTCCACGCGCTCTGGCGAAAAGGCCAGGAAGAAGTCCCGCCCGGCTTGCAACTCACAGCAATCGGTCAGCACCGAAAGCATTAATTCTCGGGTGGTGCCGGGGTAAGTGGACGACTCAAGCACCACCACCATGCCTTTGTGCAAATATGGCGACAGCGATTCGGTCGCTGAAACGATAAAAGACAAATCCGGGTCACCCGTTTTGCGCAGCGGGGTGGGCACGCAGATGCTCACCGCGTCCATCTCAGCCAGCATGCTGAAATCCGTGGTGGCGCGCAATTTTCCGGTGGAAACCAAACCGGCTAACTGTTCAGAGGGGATATCCATTACATAACTTTCGCCGCGATTGATCGACTCCACTTTGGCTTCAATCGGATCGATTCCCACCACAGTATAACCAGCTTCAGCAAACACCACCGCCAGCGGCAAACCCACATAGCCCAAGCCCATGATTGCCACTTTGGCACTGCGGTCGATTAATCGCGCTTTTAACGCGTTGCTGATTTCTTCACTCATATCCATTTTCCTCAATTATCCATTTTCCCAAAGTTTTCCACAGGTTATCCACAATCCACTTTTCGTTCAGAAAAGGCTCAACTGTGTGGCATTGTCCATATCCTCGGTATTTTTCTGTTCATCATCCGGCTCGGGCTCCTCAATTTGCGGACGGGAGGTTTCAGCCATTCTTACATAATCGGTCAATCTGGCGAAATCGGCTTCGACGACCGGGCGTAAACTGGCCTGGTGCAACGCCGCGGCTGGATGGTACATGGCCACCACCAGCCGATCTTTCACCCAGCGCGACTGCCCGTGAATTTCACTGATCTTCGCGTTGGGAAAGTACTTCGCCATGGAAAAACGGCCCAAAGTCACAATCACCGCCGGGTTGATAGCGCTAATTTGCCGCTCCAGGTAATCCCCACAAGCCGCCAATTCATCCGGCTGCGGATCGCGGTTTCCAGGCGGGCGGCATTTTACCACATTGGTGATAAACACATCTTCGCGCCTGAAACCGGCTGACGCCAGCAGTTCATCTAAGAATTTCCCGGCCGCGCCTACAAAGGGCAACCCCTGCTGATTTTCATGAAACCCGGGTCCCTCCCCGATGAACATGATCCGCGCGTTGGCCGGACCCGCACCGGGGACTGATTTTTTGCGTGAAAAATGCAATCCGCATTTTCTGCAATTGCTCACCTGCCGGGTTACATCCAGCAGCACATCAGCGGGTTCCACGATTTTGCCTCCTTTTAGGTTTAAGCGCCATGCAGATGTTGGCCATTAAGCTGCTTTCCACTCGCTTTGTTCTCCGGTATTCGATTCTACCAGAAGCCGCGCTTCGGGTTAGGTTTAATCTCTCACGCGCCCAAAGCCAGCGCCTTGAGCTCCTGCGCGTCCAGATTCTCTAACATCATCAACAACGCGTCTTCATGATTATCCCGGTAATAACGCGGACGCACACCCTCCACCTGGAAGCCCAGCTTCCGGTACAACTCCTGTGCAGAGAAGTTTCCCGCCCGCACTTCCAAAAATGCGGTTCTGGCCCCATTTTCCGCTGCCTCCGCCAGGGCGTGCGCGGTCAGGCGGATACCAATGCCTTTGCGGCGAAACTCGGGGTGCACTGCGACCGTGGCAATATGCGCTTCATCTAAAATCAACCATAAAACCAGCATGGCCGCCAATTTTTGGCTGCCATCCGGCAGCGTTACTTCCACTACCCACGGGCGCGCGGCGCGGTTCTCAACCACCTCAAAATGATAGGATCGCTCCGACCAGGGCAGGCTTAAAGACAGCATATCAATCTCATGCACCTGCGGGATATCTGATTCCTGCATGCGCCTGATGACCATATGAAGGGTTTCCATTTCGTTTTCCATGTTGAATTAAACTGCGGCCGTTTCTCAGGCCTCCGCAGGGACTGACCCTGGTACCACGTGCAAATAAATAGGGGCAAGTGAAACCACTTCATCAAACTGTCTGGACTCAAAGCGGCTCCATGCCATTTGCGCCAGATAAGCCGGGCGGCGCACACAACGCGCCGGATCTGCCAGTTCCACCTGCCGGCAGCGGCGCGCCAGAGACTGCCGTTCCACCGCAGTCAGCTCACCGACCACCAGCGCCTTCCGCGGCGGAAAGTGTTCGTGCAGGCTGGCTTTTTCAATCACCAGCAGGTCGCCCTGCGCTTGCCAGCCGCTTTTGGAATATTCGTACCACTGCATGGCAAAACGCCCGCGTCCGGCGCGCAGAATACACGCCAGCGGGTCATCGCTGCCAGGTTGGGCTGCCGCCAAAAAATCCAGCGTGGGAATGCCAATAACCGGCAGGTGTAAAGCCAGCGCCATGCCCTTCACCACCGCCAAACCAATCCGCAGGCTGGTAAAAGAACCCGGTCCTAATGCCACGGCTAGCGCCTTTAAATCCGGCGCTTCCACCCCGCAGCGATTGAGCAGCGACCGGATGGCCGGCGCCATTTCTACCGTGTGGTGATTGCGGGTATTCCACATCATTTCGCCCACCACCTGGTTCTCTTCGTAAAGCGCCAACCCGGTCCACTGGGTTGACGTGTCTACCGCTAACAACATGTTTAGCCTCCAAACGCCTGCTTGCGGAATTCGGCAAGCAGCGTGTTATATCGACTTCCTTCAGATTGAAATACCATCCCGCGTTGTAAATCATCCACATAGCGCAAAGTTACCCACAGACATTCCGCGGGCAAAGCGCGCTTAATCCGCTCCGGCCATTCCACCACCAGCGCGCCGCTATCCAGCATCCAGTCCATATCCAGGGCTTCCGCTTCATCCGCGCCTTCCAGACGGTAAGCATCCAAATGGTAAAGCGTTTCGCCTTGTGGGCGGCTGTAATAATTGACCAGCACAAAAGTGGGGCTGGTCACTTCGTCCAAAGACCCCCACCCTTGCGCGACACCTTTCACAAAAGTGGTTTTACCTGAGCCAAGATCGCCGGAAAGACAAACCACATCACCTGCAGACAGCAATGTCCCCAGGCGCGCGCCCAGCCGCCGGGTTTGTTCGGGGCTGCGGCTGAAAAATTCCAACGCGTTGGCAGATAAAATAGGCATGTTGAAATTATATGTTACCTGAATTGGTTGATCAAGAA